>Ga0257126_1002737_pt1 | contig 11439 bp, 11 predicted proteins | sample SI060_120mmetaG_FD_190151 | JGI IMG/M metagenome (GOLD analysis project Ga0257126, IMG submission 190151) | Marine microbial communities from Saanich Inlet, British Columbia, Canada - SI060_120m | ecosystem: Environmental > Aquatic > Marine > Inlet | place: Canada: British Columbia | collected... | reverse complement strand
TTGCGGACGTGCCACAGGTGGTTGGTATAAAAGAAGCGACAGGGTTGGTTGAGCGGGCGGCATCCATTCGCGCTTTATGCGGCGATGACTTCCTAATTTTTTCAGGTGATGATGAAACGGCTTGTGAATTGATGTTGCAGGGTGGTCACGGCACCATTAGCGTTACCGCGAACCTTGTGCCAGCGCAGATGGCAGTCATGGCCGCAGCTGCGACGGCGGGTGATCGAGCCCGTGCTGAGGCCTTAAATGAGCCTCTGATGGGGCTGCATCAAAGTCTTTTTGTCGAGTCAAATCCGATCCCTGTGAAGTGGGCGCTCGCAGAAATGGGGCGCATTTCAAAGGAGATTCGACTACCATTAACGCCACTTACTGAGCGCCATCACAAGCGGGTCAAAGAGGCGATGATGACAGCGGGGATCAACCCATCATGAGAAACTGGTTTTTAGGCGCATTCATATTTGCTGTGACTGGCTGCGGCTGGTTTGGCAACGAAGAGATGGTGGGGCGGCTGGAAACAGGCAGTTCCAAATTGACGCAGGTGCCTGACGGGCTTGAGACGCCGATCTATGTGGAAATGATGCCGATTCCAGAAATACAGGATCCACGGGGCCTCGTCGGTACGCGATACGAACTGAGGCGGCCGGAACCGCTCAGCACGCGTTATGGCGTTGACCAAATCGTCATTAAAAAGCTAGATAATGCCCAATGGGTGTTCCTCGATATTCCCCCGTCCGTGGTTTGGCCGAAAGTCGTGCAGTTTTGGGAAGCGAATAATTTAGAAGTATCAGCTGCTGATCCAGCGCTAGGCATATTAACGAGCAAATGGTTGACGGCGAGACAGGGCGAGGCAGAAGCGGTCTTTGAAAGTATTCGGCAAGGCAACGTCTTTCGAAATACGCGGGACATTAATCTGTATCAGTTTAAATTAAGGCTTGAGCCTGGGGTTCGAAGCGGTAGTACGGAATTGTATATCGAGCAGCGCGAAGTGCCTGCTGATGCGCCTTACCGATTGGATAATATGGTTTGGAAAGGCAGCAGCGATGATTTGGCATTGGAGCGCGAAGTCCTAAAGGCTATGGCCTATTATCTGGGCGAAAATATCAGTCAGGGTACTATGAGCATGATGGCATCCGGTTTGACCGAAGGCCGGACGCGTCTAATCCCAGATCGAATTAAGCCGGAGCTTCGTTATAAGCTTGATTTCAACCGGGCATGGGCAACCGTTGGCGATGCATTGGAAAATGCGAATATTCCGGTAAATGATATTAATCGCAGCACGAAAACGTATTTTGTTTATTACACGCCGAGCCATCTCTCTAAGCCGTCCTTTTTTCGAAGACTTTTCAGCGGTGGTGACCAGGCACAAGCGGCAACAGACCTCTATGAGGTCCGTTTGGAAGATGTCGAAGGCGAAGTGCTGGTCACGGTTTATCAAGGCGACGGCTTTGCAGATGGCTTGGCTGCCGAGCGATTGCTCAAGGTGATTAAAGAGTACTCGACTTAATCCATGCGGGTTGCATCCTTAGGCAGTGGTAGCAAGGGCAATAGCACCGTCATTGAAGGGCGCGAGGGTCGACTGCTACTCGATCTTGGGTTTGGCTTAAAAGAAACCATTCGCCGTCTGGCCCGGCTCGATTTAACACCGATGGACATCGATGCGGTTCTGGTGACCCATGAGCATGCTGATCATATCAATGGGGTTGCGGCGTTCTCGCGTAAATTTCATATCCCTGCTTATATGACGCCGAGTACCTATGATGCTAAGCGAACGGGCCCACTTCCGGCGTTAAAGCCCATTCAATATGAACAATCCTTTGCTATAGGTTCGATTCAGGTTGAGCCTGTCGTCGTGCCGCATGATGCTCGGGAGCCTTGCCAGTTTATTTTTAGTGAAGAAAGTAGCCGGGTAGGCGTTTTAACGGACTTGGGGCACATTTCCGCACACGTTCGAGACCGCTATCACGACTGTGACCTGCTGATGTTGGAATGTAATTACGACAAAGAAATGTTGGCGTCAGGGCCTTATCCCGTCGCCTTAAAGCGCAGAGTCGCTGGTGATTTTGGTCACCTATCCAACGAGCAGGCCGCGGAACTGGTTGGAACGCTGAATCTGCCTCGGTTACAGAATCTCGTCATCTCTCATGTCAGCGAAAAAAACAATCAGCCAGCGCTGGCGAAATCTGCGCTGACCCGCGTGCTGTGTGACTGGGAAGGGGTCTTGACCCTGGCAAGTCAAGCGGATGGTTTTGGTTGGATCGATTTATCCTCTTAGGCGCACTTCAACGTCTTTTGAACGCAGCGTTGCAGCGGTTGCCCTAATGGGCGCGCTCGACGTACTCATCAGAGTCTTTGAGGGGCCTACCGCAAAGCCTTGCAGCAAGAGGTCTTTGAAAGCGGCGAGTTGCTGACGCCGGCGCCCCAAAGCGTGCTGCAATGCCTGCAATCGAAAATCCTTCGGCTGATCATCGAGACGTCCTAAAACGTCGGGCTCGGACGCAGTCGGGTACCCAGATGCAACCCCATTTCGATTCTGGCTTTATTCAGCAGTGGTCTTGTGGCAGACGCGAAGCCGCTGCCTACAAGACTCTTTGAGTCCTTCAAGTCGTAAAGAGCCATCATGAGTCTGCTGTTTTTGGCGCATGATGCCCGGCGCTTAAGGCAAAACCTTGAGTCTTGTCATCATCGGACCACATTGAGCGCCTATCCCACTAGATCTTTGCAGTAAAGACCGGGCGCGCTTGCCTTGGCGCTTCTCGGTCTGATGGGGCGCCCAGTCATGGCGCGCGCTAACAACTGTTTTTTTATACATACTGTATACATAACCAGTATAATTTGTTTTAATGGTGGTCCCTTTGAGGAACGCGTCGGGTGGGTTAACGGTTGGGGCCGATGGTCATCATTGCAACCTTGATCAAAGACGCACCAGAGGACTGCCGAAAAGACGGTGAAAGTAAGGCTGTAGAAATAAGACGGTGAAAATAAGACGGTAAAAATAAGACGGTAAAAATAAGACGGTAAAAATAAAGCTGCTAAGAACAAAGACGATAAAAATTGAGATATCCAGGTGGTGTAGCAGGACGACAAAGCGCGAAGGACCGGGTGAGCGGCCACAAAACGCGTTGAGCCCTGGCCGAGACGGTCAAAACCAAGCAGGGCAAGCAGTAAAAGCACAGCAAGAACCGCGAAAAAAGTAACGACAAAATAAGTAACAACAAAATAAATAACAAAAAATAAAAAATAACGTCATAAAGGAAAATCCCTATGAGAATTAAACATATTAAGTCGTCAGATACCTGGTTGATCAGCAAAGGTCGAAAAATCCTCTATCGGGGTCGAACGAACCCGCTCAGTTCTAGTCGTATCTTGGCCGTTGCACTCAGGCGAGATGGTCTTAGACTCATGGGTTAGCGCTTGAGCGCTGTCGGATCTCCTAGGTCTTGTTGGCCTAAGTGTTTTTGGCAGGTAATCAGATTCCCAATCTGGGTTTCTCATTAAAATCGTGTTGCTCAGGGTGACATAGCGCTGGGCGAAGATAAGCGAGCCCCTTGCGCGCTTCCAAACTCGCGGCGAAAGAGGCGCCTTGAGGCCCCATTTTTAGAACCATGAATGATTTTCGGCCGCTTATCCCTTGCCGCTTGTCCCTCAAAGGCGGCTCAATGGCAGCATCCGGCTTTGTCTTTGCTAGCGCCAAAATCCGACTCGCCTTATAATGTGGGCCACGCCTAATCCTAAAGGACACTGCGGGCATATTGATGTTTGCAGTAAAGCATTAGCATTTGATGGTTCTGTAGGGTAACCCGACGCGCTAGCCCCGATTTAAGGAAAATATCATGCCCGCCAACGAGATGAGTCCCGGCGACTTCGTAACTGAGATTACGGCTCAGAATTTTCAAGCCGATGTTGTTGAAAAGTCGCAACAAGTTCCGGTGATTATGGAGTTTTATGCCGAAGGCGCAGCGCCATCGGATGAACTCTCAAAGCTCTTGGGAACATTAATTCCCAGCTATCAAGGTAAGTTATTTTGGGCGCGCGTGAACGTGCAAGCCAATCAGCAATTGGTGCAGCAGTTGGGCGTTCGGGGCCTGCCAACCCTCAAAGTTGTAAAAGCAGGGCAGTTGTTGGACAACCTGGAAGGCCCTCAGACACAAGGGGCACTCAGCGCGTTGTTTGATCAGCTGACGATGAGTGAAGCAGATCAAATCAGAGCGCAAATTGCTCAGTATTTGAGTGTTGGTGATCGCGAGCGTGCCATGGAGATGCTGCGAGAAATGATGGTCCAAGAGCCGCTCAATGTCGCGCTGAAAACAGAACTCTGTGACTTGATGATTCAAGCCAACCAAATACAAGAAGCGGAAGCCTTGCTGGGGACTTTGCCAAATGATGCCGAGGGCATCGAAAAAGCGAAAAGTCGACTGTTTTTTGTTCAAGAAGTGAGTCCGCTCGGCCCGATAGAAGACCTTGAAGCTTTGGCGAGTGCCCATCCGGATGACCAATCCCATTTGTATCACTTCGCCTGTGCGCTTGTGGCTACTGATCAAATTGAAGCGGGATTGCAGGTGCTTTTAGACATGTTACGGCGCGACAAATCTTGGTCTGAAGATAAGGCGCGGCAGACGATGATCCGGGTTTTCGAGTTGCTCGGGAAAGGCGATCCGATGGCCTCAACGTATCGGCGTAAAATGTTTACGCTGATGCATTAATGGGATCCTCGGTGCCGAGTCTGGGAATCTGGTTGTTTCAAGAGGCTTGGTTTAGTCTGTTACAGCAAAGTTGCTAACCAACTGGGTGAAAGCCTTAAATCTGTTGAGCATTGCGCTTGGAGATACCCTGAATCCGTCATGGAGTCGAGATGGCACTAAGCGAAATAATTCTGAGTTTAATCATAGGCTGCTTAATTATCGGCCAGATTTTTTGGATTCGTCGAGGGGATGCCCGTGAAACCGCCGGCAAGGCCGAGATCGATGATCTTCAGGCAGCCCTCTCGGCCCGCATGAGCCTAGATCAGACGGCTCGAAATGAACTCACGCAACTTGAAACCAGTTTAGTCGCCAAGGCCGAACTTGAGGCGGAGTTACGTCAGAGGCTGCAAGCCGCCGATCTCGCCGTCACGACACTTAACCAAGAAAAAATGGAACTCCGTGAGCAGTTGGCACAGGTTTCAACAGCGATGGCGCAACAAACCGCGCACCATCAGGATAAACTGGTTTTGCTGGATCAAACCAAAGAAAAACTGTCGGAAACGTTCAAATCCCTCGCTAGTGAAATTTTCGAGTCAAAGCAGCAGACCTTCAAGCATCAAAGTGAAGAGCAGCTCACCCATTTGTTAAAACCCCTTGGGGAGCGGTTGAAAGATTTTCAAACCCGGGTCGAAACCGCCTATAGCGAAGAGAGCAAAGAGCGGTTTTCGTTGCGCAACGAACTAAAAAATTTACGGGATCTCAATACCCGTCTCAGTTTAGAAGCAGTGAACTTGACCAATGCCCTCAAAGGCGAAAGTAAAACCCAAGGGACTTGGGGCGAAATTATTTTAGAGCGTGTGCTTGAAAAGTCCGGGCTCGTAAAAGGTCGTGAGTATGACGTTCAGCTATCGCTAAAGAGCGAAGAAGGGCGACGCTATCAACCCGATGTGGTCGTCCATTTGCCGGAAGGCAAAGATATCATTGTTGATTCAAAAGTCTCCCTGACAGCCTATGAGCGGTATTGTTCGGCTGTGGACGTCGAGCAACAGGCGCATCTAGTGGCGCACGTGCAATCGCTGCGTAATCACGTTAAGCAGTTGGGAGAAAAGGATTACCAAAATTTGGCCGGGATTCAATCGCTGGATTTCGTGTTGATGTTCGTTCCCATTGAAGCGGCTTTCTCGGTTGCGATGCAACAGGACGACGCGCTGTTTGGCGATGCGTTTGATCGTAACATTGTCATCGTGACGCCATCGACCTTGCTGGCAACGCTTCGAACCATTCAAAATATTTGGCGATACGAGCACCAAAGTAGTAACGCTCAGGAAATTGCTGCCAAGGCCGGCGGGCTGTTCGACAAGCTGGTGAGCTTTGTCACCGACCTTGAGCTTGTGGGGACGCGGCTAGCGTCAACGCAGAATGCGTTTGATGATGCGCATAAAAAGCTTTCGAGTGGTCGGGGTAATTTGATCAAGCGCGCCGAAGCGATGCGCCGTTTAGGCGCCAAAACCAGCAAATCGATGCCGAAGCATCTGGTTGAGGATCGTCCTCTGAGCGGTATCGGGCTGGTTGAATCAGATGATGATGACGATGACGTCATCATTAATTGACGTCCCAGGGGAACCATTCGATTTTCTGATAATGAGGCTGGGCGGCATGTGAGTGGGGTGCCTGTGCCGCCGTAATTGCAACCAATTGATACGAGGCGGTCCAATGCGAGGAACTAGCGAGTCTCTAGTCTTTAGTAAGGCGGCCTCAATAAGCTGGCTTTAATAACGAGGCTTTACTTACAGGCTTTTATAACAGGCTTTCATAACAGGGTTTCATAGCAGGCGTTAATAATAGGCTGTAATCGCTAAGCCTTTGGTCAATCAGCCCCGTTATTGGTTAATCGATCGATGGTCGAGGCTGATATCAATTGCTGAACGCGTCCTGAATCCTCGGCCGAACCCTGTGCCGCTGGTGCGAAAAGGTGGCGATGACGCGAAGGCGCAAGCCGCTGAACAAACATTGGCGCAATCCGCTGGTTTGGGTAACAATTAATGACCCAGCGGGCATGGGCTGAAAAATTTGAGACTGTATGACGTAAACCGAATGCCAGGCTAGGCTAGGCTAGGCTAGGCCTCGCGCCGCGAATTCGAATAAAACAAGAATCGTCCCGGAAGCGCAACGCAATTGCCGCGGCAAAGTCGTTCAAGCATTAGCAAAGAGGCAAGACCAATGAGCCAAAAAGATCAGCAACAACCAGACACCCAGCCCAGTGGCGCGCCGGTAGAAGACTTGGCGAGGAAAGCCGCAGACGAAATCGGACATCAAGCCTACTGGCGAGCGAATGTGCGAACGTTATTAAGTCTGTTATTGGTTTGGTTTCTCGTGTCGTTTGGCTGTGGCATTCTTTGGGTTGATGCCCTCAATGCGTACAGCTTCTTTGGTTGGAAACTGGGGTTTTGGTTTTCACAGCAAGGTTCGATTTATACGTTTGTGGTGCTCATTTTCGTTTATGTCTTTCAGATGAATGCGCTTGATCGGCGGTTTAACGTGGATGAGGATCGGTAATGTCAGCCCAAGTCCTCACCTATATTTTTGTAGGACTCACTTTTGGGTTGTATATCGCGATCGCTATTTGGAGTCGTTCAGGCTCAACCAAGGACTTTTATGTGGCAGGGGGGCATGTTCACCCACTCGCCAATGGTGCTGCAACTGCGGCGGATTGGATGTCGGCTGCGTCCTACTTGTCGATGGCTGGGATTATTGCCTTTGAAGGTGCCGATGGCGCCCGGTATCTGATGGGTTGGACCGGCGGATACGTGTTGCTCGCATTATGTCTTGCGCCCTACCTTCGTAAATTTGCGAAATTTACGGTCCCAGATTTTGTTGGCGATCGCTACTATTCTCAAACCGCCCGTTTGGTTGCAGTGCTCTGCGTGGTGTTCATTTCGTTTACCTATATTGCTGGGCAGATGCGCGGTGTTGGAATTGTGTTTTCACGGTTCCTTGAGGTCGACATTGACCTAGGTGTTGGGATTGGCATGGGGATTGTGTTTTTCTATGCTGTGCTGGGCGGCATGAAAGGCATTACCTATACTCAGGTTGCTCAATATTGCGTGTTGATTTTTGCCTACTTGGTGCCGGCGATCTACATCTCGCTGATGTTAACCAATGTCCCTCTGCCCATGCTGGGTTTCGGATCGACGGTAAACGATGGCTCGGGGATGTTCTTGCTTGAAAAATTGGATGGCTTAACACAAGAGCTGGGAATGGCGGCGTTCACGGAAGGCAAGAAGTCGACGGTGGATATGTTTTTTATTACGGCGGCGCTCATGGCCGGCACGGCCGGTTTGCCGCATGTTATTGTGCGGTTTTTCACCGTGCCCAGCGTTCGAGATGCTCGAATTTCGGCAGGTTATGCGCTGATTTTTATTGCCTTACTGTACACAACCGCCCCAGCGGTCGCTGCATTTGCTCGACTCAATATCATCGATGCATTGAACGAAACAGAGTATCAAGCGCTGCCAGAATGGTTTAGCAAGTGGGAGGATTCCGGTCTTTTAGCTTGGGTCGATAAAAATGAAGATGGGAAATTGCAGTATCGGGGTGGGGCCGCGCTCGAGCCGGCTAAACCAATTTTCTCAGGCGAGCGCGGCGCATCCGGTGAGCGACTCGTGTTGAACGAAGTCGGTGCGAGCACCAATGAGCTTTATATCGATAGAGATATCATTGTGCTGGCGCACCCTGAAATCGCGCAATTGCCAAATTGGGTTGTCGCATTGGTTGCGGCGGGCGGGTTGGCGGCGGCCCTGTCAACGGCGGCGGGCCTGTTGCTCGTGATTTCATCGGCGATCTCTCATGACTTGCTTAAAAACACCTTGGCGAGGAATTTGACCGAAACCCAAGAGTTGCGATGGGCGCGAGTCTCTGCCGCGGTGGCCATTTTGATTGCGGGCTTGTTCGGAATCTATCCCCCTGGATTTGTCGCCGAGGTGGTTGCGTTCGCGTTTGGTCTGGCCGCGGCGAGTTTCTTCCCGGTGATTTTGTTAGGCATTTTCTCGACGCGTATGAATAAAGAGGCGGCAATATCAGGGATGCTGAGTGGGCTGATGCTAACCACGTCCTACATCGTCTATTTTAAGTTTATGGCGCCTGAACTAAATCATGCGGAACATTGGTGGTTTGGGATCTCGCCAGAAGGCATTGGCACCTTAGGGATGCTGCTCAATTTTGCCGTTGCGCTTGTCGTCATGCGGGTGACGCCACCGCCGCCTGAGGCCGTGGTTAATATGGTTCGTGGCATTCGAATTCCAAAACAGGCTACTTAAAATGAGTCAAGGCACAATGCTGGTAGACACCTACCGCTCGGAAGGGATCCGCCGGGTTAAACTCGTTTTCACCGACATTGACGGGGTCATGCGGGGCAAATACATCAGCCTGGATAAATTTTCAGGCGTCGCTGAGGGCGTATCAGGATTCTGTGATTGCGTGCTGGGTTGGGATGTTAATGACCAGCTCTATGACAATGCGGAATTTACGGGTTGGCATACGGCCTTTCCAGATGCGTTGTATCGGATCGATTTAAATACCGAGCGCCGGCTCAAGGAGGAAGGCGATATTCCGTTGTTTCTCGCGGAATTCGTCTCGGAGGATGATCGACCCCATCCAATCTGCCCGCGCAGCCGCCTGCAAAGTGTGATTGCAAAAGCGAATGCCTTGGGCTTTCAGTCGCACATGGCCTTTGAGTACGAGTTTTTTGTTTTTAAAGAAACGGCGCAGTCCGCGGCGGACAAGGGTTACCGAAATCTGATTCCCCTGACGCCGGGTAATTTTGGGTATTCCGCGTTGAGGACCTTTACGCTCTCAGACCTTTTTAATGAGTTAATGGATTATTGTGAGGATCACGATCTACCGTTGGAAAGCGTTCATTGCGAAACGGGCCCAGGGGTTTGGGAGGCTGCCATCGCTGTTGATGATTGTCTCAAGGCTGCGGATAAAGCGGCGCTCTTTAAAACGTTGGTTAAAGCCTTCTTCCAAAAACGGGGCATGATTGCGACGTTCATGGCGAAATGGTCGATGGATTATCCTGGTCAAAGTGGGCACCTCCATCAGTCGCTGGTTACAAAAGATTCTGGCGCTGGGGCCTTCTATGATGCGGCTGATCCCTTAATGATGAGTGCGGTGATGAAGCAATACGTTGCCGGCGTGCAACGATACTTGCCAGAATTGCTTGCCGTTGTCGCGCCGACCATCAATAGCTATAGCCGTCTGGTCAAGGGCGCCTGGGCGCCGACCGCCTCAACTTGGGGGGTCGAAAACAGAACTTGCGCGTTGCGCGTCATCCGAGGCTCGACCAAGTCGCAGCGAATGGAGTTTCGGGTGGGCTCGGCGGATGCAAATCCGTATTTGACCGCGGCCGCGACGCTGGGGGCTGGGTTGCTTGGCATCGAGTCTGCGCTTGTGCTCGATGAACCCGTGTCGGGAAACGCTTATGATGCGCAAGATGCGCTGCCCGCATCACAACAGTTTTCAAGTAATTTATTGGATGCGACGCGAAAATTCGCAACCTCATCTGCCGCCGAAAAAATCTTTGGTGCGGCATTTCGAGCCCACTTCACCGCGAGTCGCGATTGGGAAGTCAGGGAGTATGAACGACATGTCAACGACTGGCAGTTGGCTCGATATTTCGAAATTATTTAAGTGCGCATGAAAACGTGATCAGGAGGCCGGTTTGACGGTTGTTGGAATTTTAAAAGCCGATAGTGTGCTCGATGACTTAAAGCGCACGCACGGCGATTACTCGGATATGTTTACCCGCATTTTGAGCACAGACGCGCATCCTTGTCAGGTGAAGGTTTACGATGTTGAGCACCTCGAGTACCCGCCTGAACTCGATGCCTGTGATGGTTATCTGATCACGGGCAGCAAGCGCAGTGTTTATGAAGACGAACCTTGGATTCAACAGCTGGGGGATTTTGTTCAGGCCCTGCACAAAGCGCGAAAGAAGCTCGTGGGAATCTGTTTCGGACATCAGCTGGTTGCGCAAGTTCTTGGGGGTAAAACCGAGAAAAGCGATCGGGGTTGGGGGGTAGGTCGACACGACACCCGATTGTTGATGGCTTTAAATGCAGATGCACCGGCCGGGACGGAATTTTCCCTACTCTCAAGCCATCAAGACCAAGTGTCGCAATTGCCCGAATCAGCAAAGATTCTCGCTCAGAGCGCGTTTTGTCCGATTGCCGGCATGTTGATTGGCCAACATATTTTAACGTTCCAAGGCCATCCAGAATTCGACACGGCCTATGCGCGCGCCTTATTACAGATTCGCCGTGAGGCTGTGGGCGAGGCGAAATATGAAGCTGCCGTTTCGTCGATGATGCAGGCGCCAGATCAAGGACGTGTCGCGGATTGGATCTTGAGATTTATTGAAGGCGATGGTGCTGGATCAAGGCCGTAAGACCGGCATATTGCAATTGAGAATTTTCAGGTAAGATTCTCGACTTGACCCCAATTAAGGTAACGCTGTTGCGACCAAAGGTACATCAAGGACATCCGCTCGAACAACTGGATACCCGCATTTTCAGAGCCTGTGATATCCGGGGCCGAGTGCCTGAGCAGATTAATGTTGAAGTCGCCTTCGCTGTCGGACGTCTATTAGGTCGCTGGTACCCTCAAGCAAAAGTGGGCGTTGGCCGGGATACTCGAGTCTCAAGCGCGGCCTTAGCCGACGCGCTGATCGCCGGTTTTTTGACTGCGGGTTGTGAAACCTTTG
>Ga0257126_1002725_pt1 | contig 11467 bp, 24 predicted proteins | sample SI060_120mmetaG_FD_190151 | JGI IMG/M metagenome (GOLD analysis project Ga0257126, IMG submission 190151) | Marine microbial communities from Saanich Inlet, British Columbia, Canada - SI060_120m | ecosystem: Environmental > Aquatic > Marine > Inlet | place: Canada: British Columbia | collected... | reverse complement strand
TGTAGTTTCTCCCTACGTTTATTTGTTGTGTTCTCAACGTCTAATACAAGTCTCATCTCTCTCTCCTCTAGGCTGTGTATAGTGATCTCGCCCCGTCTAACTCACAGTGTACAACACCATGCCAACCGCCCTTAAGCTTATTCTTGGCTATATTCAAGTGCCGTTGTGTGTCTTCCTCGTCTGCACCCTCTACAATGGGGTTCTTAGAGATCAACACCATGAGGTCTGCCTCTGCTGCTTTACCTGTCTTAGAGCCTTCCATCATGGATTGGTCTACATAGACCTTACCCTCTGCTACAGCACTCAGCTGTGACATCCATACAACACAACAGTTGTATTGCTTGGCAATGTTACGAGCATAGATAGCTGCATCCTTTAGGTACACATCTGACTTGTCGCTTGTCTTGCTGGCAAACTTATCACCCATGTCCAGGATCAATACGTCAGGCTTCTCTTGCTTAACCAGAGACTCAACCCACTGCATATCCTTGTTGGTGCTATCCTTGATGCGGATATTGGCTCTGACAGGCTCGTAGCGGCTACGTGCGAGGGCTACGTTAGCCTTAACCTCATCCATAGACATGTTAGAGGCAGCACTAAGGTAACGTGCTCCTACACGCTCATACGCTTCCTCATTACATAGCACTACACACTTAGCGCCCTGCCTTGCCCAGCCCTCTGGTCCTGCAATCAGTGAAGCATGGAAGGATGTCTTACCTGTGTTAGGCCGTGCGCCTACAAGTAATAGGTGACCACCACTCACACCCTCTACCTTACGGCGTAGGCTTGGGATGTTAAACTTCCACTGTGTCTGTAGATCGTTTGCCTTGAGTAGTGTGTCGATGCTGATGTCTTCCCACTCAATGCGAAGGTTAGGTGTGAAGTCATCCTTGTAGTTCTCTAGCATACGTCTCAGCGGCTCTAGGCTGGTCTGTGTGCCGTTAACGAAGTCAAAGCCAAGGTTGGCTACCTGCTCACCTACATACTGCTGAAACATCTTGCCCAGTACATCTGTAGCAATCTCTTCCTTGATGACCTGCTCCTTATCTATCTTACGAAACAGATCAGAGTAGGCTGTCTTGGTAGCGGTAGTCATAGTTTGGTTCTGAGCGTAGAACAGAGCCTCCAAGTCTGCTGTGTTCAAGTCACCCTCATATGTACGCATAGCTGCATCTAGTGCCTGCTTAATCTTACGCACATCCTTGGTAAAGATCTTGTCGGGGCAACGTATGCCCTTGTGTTGCTCATAGAAGTCACGGTTAAGTAACGTCTTAATCAGTGCCAGTTCCATCATTGTCTTTCTCTCCTACAAAGATACGATATATTACTTCCAGCGCAATCAGAGGCCACAGGAAGGCAAACTTGATAGGGCCAGAGTTATCCATCTCCTCATCCTCTGGCTCTACCATATGGTATAACAAGGGCAGCGCTAACACATAGGTTACAAACATGCCAGCAAAAAAGCCTTGCCCTAACTCATTCATGTTTCAACTCTACATAGTACGAGCCTTCTGAGCTTTTGTATGCAGCCATCAAGTCTATCCACTGCTGTGCGCTCATGAGTATTAGCTGGTATGAATCCATGTCAGGTTCGTACTGTCTTATGTACACATCACCGCCATCACCCAAGATAACCTCAACATCCTCATACATATCGTTTTGATCTAGTGTTGTGATTACTGCTGCATCTGATTCAAACTCAACTGTGTACATCTGGTTGCTCCGCTACAAGAATGTTGACGTGTGCTACGTTACCCTCAACACGAGTGATGACATACTCCAGCCCCGCCTTGGTGAGTAACAATCTTAGTTGGCCTATAGGTATCATAGCTTCTCCTCTCCATTAAGTTGATTGATACGCATCTGACAATAGCGTTGGACTTTCTCTAAGTCAATGATCTCGCTTTGCACCTGCGTCTTACCCTCATACATCTTGTATCCTGCACGACTAGCATACTTAACAATGTTGCCACGCCAGAACTCAAAACCATTACGCATGATGTATGTGATAGGCTCAATGGCCCACCGTGCATAGTGCTTAGGCTCATTCACGATGTCTGCTGTATGCTCTGCCAATACATTCTCCCTAAAGTCTTCACGTTCTTTTACTAGACGATCCCATTCACTCTTTATCATTGCTCTCCCCATTCTTTGCGTCACGTTCTTGAGCAGCCTTGCGCTCCTCAGGTGTCATAGGTCTAACGTCTGTGAAGTCTGCCTCTAAGGGCCACTCATTGTCTGTCACGGAGTACCTCCTCATACTTATTGAACAACTGCTCAAACTTCCATTCGTATAGCTGCTGCATACCCATCAGTGTGTTCATCATCTCGTCGTGGGTAGGCTCACGTTCACCGTCACCTATCTGTTTGAACACTGTCTCAAGGTCATTACACACACGCCAGCAGTCCAATATCATTGGCTCCAAGTCATACATCTTAGGCATCATCATCCTCCGTCAGTGCATCCCACGATACAGGGAATAGCTCAATCATCTTGTGGTCAATCTGACGTGCTACCTCTCGTGTCTCTGCCTGTGTGTCAGGCTTGCAACGTAGGTTACACATGTCAGCGAAGGCATCAAGGCTACCTGACCAGTACCACTCAGTAATGTGGCTCAGAGGGAGGATACCCCTTGCTTGTTCTTCACAAACACCTGTCTGTAGTAAATATCTGTACTGTTTAACCGCTTGAATGTGAGCCTGTTGGATAACTTCATCCTGCTGTATGCTAAGTATCAGAGGATCACCACTGCCCTGCTTCTTGTCTTTGGCTGCTGCACGTAGCTTAGGCTGGTAGAACTCTGGTTCATCCTTGACGTAACGCCTAGATATTTCGTTCCATCTCAAGAACTTATGCTTGACTAGCTGTCGTGCTACGAACACTGGTGCCTTAACGTGGAAGGATGCGAAGCAATGTCCGAATGGACTGATGTGCTTATGCTTGGCAAGGTAGCGGATCAGCTTTGCATCTTTCTCTTTGAGCTTAGGTGGCCCCCAAGGGTCATCCTCCATCTCACTTGTCTTACCAAATGATACCCGTGCAGCGTTAGCTACCGTCAAGTCTGTACCCATGTGATCTATGTAAGTTGCTTCAATCATGTGCATATTTCCTCAATCTTATCTATTTCTACATCAAACCACTCGCCTCTTACTCTATCAACAGAAAGAATACTATGGAGTATAGACTCTACATGCCTAGCATCACTATCTTTCCACGGCCCCCAAGTTTGAAGTAGATTTAATCTGTTAGGACTACCTATTTGTAGACTGTTACGTCTGTCTTTTGGAGATTTACTCATACCAATCTTTATATAACCTGTATTGCTACACTTGATTGCGTATATGTAAGAGGGTTCAGGGGTGCAACGTAATGTATCTTCAATCATTAGAATGGCACCTCACCGTTTGCATTGCGTGGATCTACATAATAACCTGGCTGCATATAGTCAGGCTTGGTTGCGCTGGGCTTAGGGTGGACACTCTCTAGTCCCATGTCTTTGAGAAAATCTTTTAGATCGTTCATGATAGTAACTCCTTTAATCTCTCTAGGTCACCAGTTAGCCTATATTTGATGTCATCGTCAAGCCTAAATGCTGTACTATTTAAGCCTGTCCATAGTGCTATCTCTCTGCTGAACTGCAATGTCTTGTGTGCAGCATCTGGATCTAGTGCTACGATTACGTTGGCATACTCGCCTATTTTAGCCATGTGTGCAGATGTAAGTGACGTACCAAGGATAGCCATAGCTGTAACATTGGGAAACTCTTGGTAAGCAACCAGAGCTGAGACACAATCCTCTACTACAAGCAGGTTGCTACCTGTTCCTATAGTGTAGTAGTCAGCCTTACCTGTGTAGCGATACCATTTAGGCAACTTCTCGCCTACTGCTCGTCCATTAGCGTCAACTATGCGTCCCTTGTAGTGAATAGGAAACACAACACGTTCATCCTTAACGTCATAGAGTAGTCGCCTGTCTACGATACCCCAGCGTTTAGTGAACCTGTGAAACTTATCATGCTCTGCTGTAGGCTGTACTACATACTCAGGTATCTCCATAGTCTCAGGCTCTAACTGCATAGGCTTCTCCTGTTTAGCCATGAGTATCTTTATCTCCGCTGCTGTGAGATCTGTGTGGTGATACCCGCCAATGCTACAGTCTAACTTGTAACAGTTGTATTTGATTAAGCCCATCTCTTTAGTGACGGTAAAGGTATTCTTAGCGTAGCAGGATGGGCAGTTCATGCGTCTACTCTCATCCTCACGCAAGTCTAGGCTGTCGAGATACTTACGAATGTTCATCTGTTTTCTTGCTCCAATATTCAGCGTCTTGCTCAGAAGAACGGTAGTATGTAGTCATGAAATGCTCTATGCCATCAGAGTGATAGTGTTTATTTCTTTTATCGCTACCCCATTGACCTGTTGAGTAGTAGTACGAATAGCGGGGCGAATATCTATCCTTTGGATCTTTACTCTTGTATATAAAAAACATCTTTATTTTAGGATACACTATGTAGTCTACCCCTAAGTCATCTAGGTACTTTTTTACATGCTCCTCTGATTGATTAGTAAACTTACGGAACTTAGGCTTGCCGTTCTTTTTACGGCCTACATAAACCCAACCGTCTTTCTTTTTGCTATCGTCAAATGTTACTTCACTCATCATCGTTACCTCTCTTTGCAAGGGCCGTACTAGCCCCAGTGAATGTATTAACCATGTAAGGTCTTACTGAGTCAGGACTTCGATGTCCAGATACCTGCATGATGTGAGCCAGGTCAGCACCGCCCTCAATCATCTCTGTGATAGCGGTACGCCTAAGATCCATAGCAGTGAGTTTCTTTGGTAAGCCAGCCGCTTCCTTAACCTCATTGATAGCGCTGTCTATGTTATCTACTGTGTAGGGTACATAAGCACCCGCTACAGGCGTAGGCTTAGGTGTTACATAGCGTTGAAAACCAAAGTCCTCCTGCTGCTGTTTTAACATCTCACAGAGGTTATCAGGTATAGGTAAATGTACATCTGCCCCACGTTTACTCTGTGTGAAGTCAATGCGCTGGGCATCAAAGTCTAGGGACTCCCAAGTTAGAGTACGCATGTCACCTATACGCTGCGCCCACTCGTATGACATATGAACAATCAAGCCAATGCTACGCCATTTGAAGTCTGAGTAGGCAGTAGACAGGAAGGCTTTGACTTGATCCCGTGTCCACTTAACCTTGCGAGGCTTAGTAGCTACAGTCTTTACGAGTGCTACGGGGTCATTCTCCATAATGTCTAGCCTCATACAATGCCTCCAAGCAGCAGAAAGAGCAGCCTTGCGGTAGTTAGCAGTGTGTACGCTCACCTTGACCCACTCTTGATACGCCAGGTTGGTATGTCTAGCCTTGAGTGTTCTGGCCTTGTAAGCACCTAACACCTTGCTCTCCACTGGTGTAACTAAAGCCTTGTTCAACTCTGTCTCGTACTGCTTCTGTGACCTACAGGATAACCTAGCAAAGCTATCACTATGCAGGTAATACTCTACAATGTCACGAACCTTTGCAGTCTTACTTGGTATGGGTAGCTTACGTCTTACCATTTCTTCCTCACTTTCCAGTATACCCAACACTCTACACAGTGACCACTACCTAACACAAGATCTATAAGCTTAGTGATGTTAGGCTTTTTTCTGCGATGCCAGTCGTGGTTCCTTGCGCTGAACGTCTGATTGTTTGGCCCCCCTAGAAGTACGTTTAGTAGTACGCTCAGTGCTGTCAGTACCCTCTTCAGGTAGATTGCCAATCCAGTTAGTGCTGTCATCATGGGGGTCATCTCTCTCTTGTGTCATATCAGACCTGCATAAACTAAAAAGATATACAGGAAGGGTGCGAATAGGTACAGACTTAGCGCCCAGCGCAGTACTTCTTTAAGGAAAAACATAACTGAGGTCATGATCTCTGTACCTTGTCATTGATGAATGATAACTCATTACCTGCTAACGTCTTGAAAATAACACGCCTTACACTCTTGCGCTTGAATAGTCGTAGCTTCATGCGATGTGCATCATGAGGGGTGAATACTGTGGTGATATACTCACCGTCAGGCTGACCTACACTGGCGTAGACCTTGATAGCTTTACTTGCGATCATTATGCTGTCTCCTCTTTCCAAAACCAAGCAGTTGGATCATCAGGTAACACATACGGCTGCCAGTGGTTAGGGTGACCGTCATCACCTACAGGTGCTCGAAAGTCAAACATTTGTTTTAACGCATGAGCCTTGTCCCTAGCGTCACTGAGTTGTGACAGTCGCACATCAAGCATCTCTGTTGTGTCCTCAACCAGTGCATCAATGGTGTTGTAGACTTCCAATAGTATAGCTACCTCGTCACGAGTAAGTTCTGTTTTGATTGGCTTAGTCATTGTTTTCTCTCTCTTTCATGTGTTTCAGTACGATGTTCTTGTCAGAGGATATGATGACAACTCTACCATCACCATCATACCCTATGTATTTACCCTTATGCTCCAGTAGTTTCATCAATAAGCACATAGCGTGTGTACTGCTGACCAGTCACAGGGTGCTTACCCTTCACACCGTCAATGCGATAGCCTGACTTGCGTAGCTCAGAGATACGCTTAGTGAAGGATTGTATGCTGTAGTCCAGCATAGCCTCACGCTGGGTCAGACCCTTGGTTGCACGAAGGTGTGTGATGATCTTAGAGTTTTGTGTGTTAGTCATGTCTGTTTCTCCTTTGTTAGACATTGGTAGGTTAGTCATAGTAGTTGGCTGCGTCAATGTTACCATTATATCACGTTGCAATCTTGCAACTCATGATCCAAGTAGGTCATTTACTTTGACCAATACCTTGGCACGATCAAGGTAATACTGCATGAGGCTTACGTCATCATATTCAACCTCACCCCATGATGTTTGTTCCATGTCACCCTCAAGTAAATCCTTGAGCATCAACAGTTCACTCGTGTACAGTTCTAGCTTATCCATTATGCCATCTCCTCTATTGTCTGGCTGTTAAATTCATATACTGCCTTGGCAAAGCCACGGGGTGTGGCAGATCGTATATCTTTGGTGCGCTGTGACTTACCGCCCAGCTTCATCATTGCTGTGCTGTAGCCATTGCCGTGGTACACCTCTGGGTCTACTGGATCAGTCCATGGCATCACAAATCCGTTACCTGTCCAGAGGCATGTTTTCTTTTTGTAGGCATCCTTGGGGGCGATATACTCAGGCCAGCGTGGATGCTCTGCCTGATCGTCATGGACGTAGCCGCCATATTCATAGGGGTGAAAGCTATGGTCAGGCTTGCGCCACTTGGTAGCCAAGACACTCACAGGGTTCTCCACAAAGAAGGGAACGTGTAGGCTGTTGAACAGTCTGGCACACCATACGGCATAGCTCACAGCCTCATCTTGGAATGATGGGTTAGCCTCTGCCTTGCGCTTGAAGTGTGCCGCACCAGACACAGCCATGTCAGTACAGACAGGGAAGGCCATGCCAAACACTACGGGCCTGTCTGCAAACTCAGAGTGTATGGCGTTCAGTGTGTTGTGATCGTGCAGGTCAGCCTTGCGGTAGTGAATAGAGCCGCTGCAATCCTTGCCGAAGCCTTGGATAGTCCAACCCTTATGTTGAATGTCAAAGGCGTAGCAGGTGTACCCTGCCTCTGCCCATGGTTTAAGTGCCTCGCCTGTGAAGTCATACAGGCTGATAACGATACCTTTAGTCATGATCTTATCCTTCCCCTATCAAAGATTTTATTAACTCGTCTGCGTCATTAAAGTTTTCCTGCAATACGAGATACCCTTCCGCATCCTCTACAGTGTAGGACAGCAAGCCCCACCTTGGATCTTCTCGCATGTCAGGGTTCAAGTAGTCAACGAATATCCGACACGCATTGCCATGTATCTCCTCTTTAATGAGTGACGGGCAGGTGTCATTCTTCCAAGAGCTGTTCTGCCAGCCATGCGGTGACAATGCGTGAAACAGTTTGTTGAGCATGTCATAGTTGTCATAATCCTCATGCGGTACATCAGCTATTGCGTAGATCATCCTAGTTTCTCCTCTTTTAGTTTCATCATCTTGATAAACTTGCTGTCATTCTCTGACATATAAACACCCTGAACACGCAACACCTTGCGCCGATCACGTTGCACTGGTGCAGTGTCTACTGCTGTAGAACCATCCTTGTCCAGCAAAATAACGTGACCCTCAACGTGTACAAGATAGGCCAAAGCTTCACCCTTGGCTGCGATCCTCTTGCGTATAGCTCCCACTGTTGTGCAACCAGCCTTCACGCCCATCTTTGTTTTGACACTGCGCAGAGACCACATAGAGCGGATTGCACGTTGCAGGTCTGATATTGTGTGAATGTATCGTGTAGCTTCCTCAACGCCAAGCGCACGAGCCACAGCATAGCCGCACAGGTTTTTGTTTGGGTTGTCGGAGTTGTTGCTATTGTTCCTCAGTGCTTGGCGGTTCATGGTTACACCTCCATCAGTGCGTTTGTCTTGTGAAAATATACATGGTGACGCATAGCACCACCCCTCTCGCTCTTGTGCTTTGCTATACTGCCAATCTTGATGTCTAACTGTCCTTCTGCTGTCTCTGCCCATACAGTTATTCTGTCGGGGTATTGCGTCTTAAAGAGGGTCAAAGCTCTTGTTGCTACTTCCAGCGTAGTTGTGTCTATGTCTAAGTGTGCCATTAGAAAGTCTCCGATATTGTTGCATAGTCCAAGATTACATTGCGGCTGGTGGCGTGAGTGTAGCCCTCAATCATACGATTTTCCCAGCCGTGCGTGATAGTATAAGACCACCCCGCATCCGCTTTAGTGTGTAGCGTTAAGGTCTTCCCAAAGCGATCCACTGCCACGAACTTAAAGCGAGGGTTACCGTCAGGTGTATTGGTAAGCCTACGCATAGACTTGATGAAATAGCGTTCCATGATGTTATTCTCCTATAGGTTTATATTTGGCGGTAATACAAAAGCTGAAACATAATTTGCCAAGCTTTACAAAGCGAATACCGCCGACTTTTTTGGTTGATACGTTAAACATTTTACTGCCCCTTATATGTTATGAATGCGCTTCCATGTAGTCCAAGTGATAGCCTGCAACTCGCTGGGCTTAACCTTGATGCGCTTGGCGGCTGTGACATAGGCGGCTTGCAACTCTCGATATTGCTTCTTGCCCATGTTGGTCTTGTCAGATGTAAGACCCTCACGCTTGCCTCTTGCGATATTCAATGCGTGACCATCAATAGTGACCTCATCAAGCCCACGAATGTTGGAATAGAAAGAGCGGATCTTCTGCCCATTCAAGCGAGTAAGAATAGCGGCGTCATCCTGCAAATCATCCTGCAATATAGACCATGCCTTCTCTTTCATTTTGTTATAGCAGGACACCTTGAAATCCTCCAAACTGTCGCCATTGATCCAAGCACTACACATGGTCAGAGCATCCTTACAGTTGCGCTCCCATCTGTTGTTAGGTGATAGTGCCGCCATGACGCCAATCACTGTTGCCTCTTGAATGCCAGTCTCTTTGGCAATCCATGCGGCCATGCGCTTAGCTCTATCGTACCATTCAACGCCATTGGCTACGTCTTCCACTGTAGCAATGCGGTACGTCTTAAGAATGTTTCTCACATAGTTGGTCATGATAATCTCTCTCTCTTGTTTAGGTTAGACTATAGAAACGCCTGTTGATTGCAGGCGCTTACTAGTCCAACCAAAGAGGATAACCTTGCGCCTCTTTATTAGGCGTCAATCATGTTGCTAGTTGAACAGAGACCCGCAGGCTAGTCTGTCAAAGCATCCTCTTTAGTTGTTCCCATTATCGGCGCTTGGCCTAGGTTTAAGGTAGATCCAGTGATGTCAAATAACGTGGTGATCTCTACATCACCGTTTTGATGCAACCTTTAAACAATATCCGAAAACATATGACAAGTAAAAAGTTGCATGTTTTGCAGATTAATTTGTGTAAATAGTGCTAAGTTGTTGTTTTACTTGTAAAAGAAAATACAAATTAAATCACAATAAATAGTATCTTTTTACAATGTTCCACTTTTGTTCTCACCTCCAGGCTGCAAGCTGCACTAAAAACGAATCACTTTATAGCTATTCAAAGAGGTGATTCGCTTAGGTGATTCGCTTGAAATTAGTTTGACTATATAATGGCACGAAAAAAGCTGTGCCGTGTGGTAGTGCAATCTAGGTTCGGTATACAAATGTTTTCCATTGTATTGATACAGGCAGAGTGGGAACAATGGAAAGCAATGCAATGCAGCGTGATGGCATGATAGTATATGTCATACACGTCTAGGGGTATAATCGCACCAACGCTGAGAGGGGATAGGGTATGTTATAACATAACACTAATCACACAAGATGAATGTGTAGCAAAGAGACACAAAAACAGATACTTAGGCATGTTTCATTTAAAAGCTTTTACAATATGCCACAGATCAAAGCCTACCTTCTATTTGAAACATTGTAAAAACAATAACTTAACTACTACAGGCTTATATAATACTTGAAACACTGTAGAAACAAGGACTTAGCTATTCTTGATAGGGGCGGGCAGGGGCCACGGGCGGGGTGTACGTTATACGTATATGTACAGCTACACGCACGGGGTTTTTCAACTCAGGTACACCATAAAGATTAACTTTGCAGTTTTGCAATGCTAGTACTACAGTTTTGCTAAGTTGCAAAGACCCCCTATGGACCACATTGGCAGGTTCCCTAAGAGTAATACTGATGTATTATAGTAACGTTTTGTTACAAAGTGTAGCATATAGTAACTTTTTTATGTAATACGAGAGATTATGTGTTGACAGGGTATTGCTTTTTCCTATAACTATGGGGGTAGGGGGGCTTAGTAATACTCTTAGAGTTAAAACTAAAGAAAAGTAATAAATAAAGAAGAGTATTACTCTAATAGAGTATTAATAAATAAGTGTGTTAATAATGTTAGTGGACATAGGAAGAGTTAAAACTCTAAGAGTTATACTATACCAGTAATAAATAATATATTCGTACTTGACAGAGTTTTAACTCTAGTGTTAAACTATACGTAGTTACAATAAACAAGAATAATAAAACTATATTGTAACTACGTGTCGCAAGTTACTACAGTATTATATGTAATAATATCTGTATCTCCTCTCTCTCCTATCTCCGTGTATGTTATTACACACATTGTACGTAATTTGCGACACGTACTTCTTTCCTTATGTAAGATTATACTTGACAATGGCTAACAAAAGAGTAAAACTATACGCATCAGAAGATGTATTAACAGAATTCTATAACGCTTTAGCCAGTAACGACTCTCGTGCTATGCGTAAGGTTCATATCCCTAAGTCTGATGTCTTCTATGTCCGTAGTGCTATCTATAATGACACTGGTGTGCATTACACCTTGGATCACGTAGAGAGGGCTATGTATTTAGAGGGTCACCTTAAGCGTAAT
>Ga0257126_1002720_pt1 | contig 11485 bp, 9 predicted proteins | sample SI060_120mmetaG_FD_190151 | JGI IMG/M metagenome (GOLD analysis project Ga0257126, IMG submission 190151) | Marine microbial communities from Saanich Inlet, British Columbia, Canada - SI060_120m | ecosystem: Environmental > Aquatic > Marine > Inlet | place: Canada: British Columbia | collected... | reverse complement strand
ATACTCGTTATCATCAAATTGCCATCTATAAGAAAATCTAATTAGCTTGTCTTCCATAAATGTAGAAGATATGTTAGATTCTCTTGTTGCGGATACTAAAGTTAGCGACTCATAAGGTGCAAACTTTGCAACTGATATTAAATTATCAATATCATTAGCCGTTGTATAATAAGACGTGTTGTTTCTAGCGGTTACTACATTTATTTTTCTAGGATAATTTCTATTGTCCGTCCAAAATAATAAATCATCTACAATGTTTATACCTGTTATTGGATAGCTTTGATGTAGATTAAGCTGAGTAGAAACAACTAGTGCAGTAGTTTGCTTTGTTTTTTGATCATATTCAAATAAACCATGCTGCCCAGTATTTGTTTCGTTGTAAGAAGAATTACTTGTTACAAAAAAATATATTTTTTCTGTACCTGTATCGCTTATATATCCAATACATTTACCGTTAGCTAAATTGCTTTGAGAAACAGCTTCATTACCTAATAAGTTTTCAATAGAACCAACATCCGAACTTTCAGATTGCCCAACAGTAATATTAAAACCTTCCCGGTATTCTCCAGGAGGTACTAGTCTGTCGTCCAAATCGCGGTTCATTTTACCAACGTTGAACGTTCTTTTAATTTCTGGCATACAATTTTATTAGTGTTTAATCCACTTTGCTTTATTACGTAATATTTGAGCCATTTCAGTAGACTTCATATTAGATAATCTTATTTTCGCATTTCTCATTTTAGAAGAAGCTTCTTTTTTGTAAAGTCCTGCGGCTCCTGCAGCCGAACTTCTAAGCTTAGCTAAATTATAAAGCATTGAAGCATATACAGCGTCTTCTGCTAATTTAGGAACGTATACATTATCAAAATTACCATTATCACCTAAACCGTCAGATATATATGTAAAAGTTATAAATGCGCCTTCTTTAAAAGCAGCATCAAAATAAACTTTTCCAGCTTCTGCATCTAAAACAAAAGTGCCATTTATATTTTGGTATTCAGGAGTTGATCCGTATCGACTACCATAATATCTGTAGTCATCTGTATCAAAATATCCGTTATAATAGTTTTGAGTTTGCTCAGCATCTAATGGTCTACTTGCTGATTGATACTTATCAATAGTTTCAGATGTTTCCTTAAAAACTATATCACCTACCTGATCATATAAATATTTATAATCTTGGTCTTGTGCAACAGCTTTATTAGCTGTAGTTGTTCTGCTTGGAAGTATCTGTCTCATTACGCCATTAGAATCAGTATATGAAACTTTAACATAATTAACGTAATCCGAAGGTAATGATATACTTTTAGTAGGGCTTAACTCTATTTCTATAGATTTTTCAGAATGTAAAATATCATAACTGAATTCCTGAACAGATCTTTGTGCCCAAAAAGCAACTTCATATCTAGGTACTTTTGTTAAAACTTTACCATCTCCAATATAAGCAACCATAAAGTTGTTAATTATATCGTTCAAGTTGGTTCTACTGTAATATCCTGGTATAGCTAATCCCGTTCCACCATCTAATGCGGAATAATTATCTATGTCTAAAGGTTTTCTTGATATTGCCATTATTGTTCAGTTGCTGCTATTTGTTGTTCTTTACCTTGTCCAAATCCTGCTATATCAGCTTGTTTTATAACTACTCCTGCATATGTTAAAATTTTAACAACTAAATCATATTCTTCTGAAGCATGTAGCTCAAAATTATAAGACTTGGCAGATGCACTATAACTATCCGCAGCTGGATCAAATACGGTTGGATCATAAATAGGCTTGTTAGGTACACCCGCTGCTACCTGTGCAGTTGTAGGCATAATATAACCCCATTTAGGTCTGTTAGGCTTTTTTAAATAATCTATGCTAACACCTGTAGTTATTGTGCTAGGATAAACCTTAACCCCGTCTTTAGCTAATGTATATACAGGTTGGCTATCAACAGGATAGGTTAAAGGTGATTGGTTAATATATTTTATATCTGAATGATGTGCAAAATCTGCTACTTTATTATTAACAGATACAACGCCTAATCTATAAAAGTCACTAGGATAGTTAAAAACACTATTGCTTAATACTAAATTAGCATCACCGTAAAATTCATTTATTTTCTCAGAAGTGTTTAAAACAGGATCTGCAAAATCGCTAGTAATATTCGCATTAAGCTCATATGAAGATTGCTTTCTAAAATAGCTTTCAAATATTTCATTCTGAGCTTGATTTGCTAATCTATTAAACTCTTCTGGTGTTATATATCCACGGTTGTCTTTATTAGTTATTACTAATACAGTATTGTAGACGTTATCTATATTTACCATTTATATTTATTGTGTTGGTTTAGACGGCATAGAGTTAATTTCTTACTCTACGCCAAGTGTTTATGAAAGCTTTTTTGTTATAGATTTCATTAAATCTACGCCTTCATCAGTTTTAAAATATTGAGCTAACGCCGCATAAGGGTGCTGTTCAAATGGTACCGTTAAAACTTTTTTGCCATTAGCAAATTTAAAAACAGTATTATCATCAGTAAGTTGTAAAATTCCAACTTCAACAGCTCTGTTAGCTAGATTTCTTAACTTTATATCTTCGTCCTGAACAAGTTCTAAAAATAAAACGGGTTGCGATTTAGCAAATCTATACGCATCTCTTTTTAATTCTTTAGAAGAAAGGCTAGCTACTGTAGAACCTAATTCTGTTCTCATAATAGCTTCTAAATGTTCAATATCAATTTCATTAACTAAGTTTAAAGCTTCAAGTTCTAATTCTAAAACATCAATTTCGTCTTCAGCTTCTTGTACTTCGTCAATCTCCATCCATAATTGATTTTTTTCCGGATGATATAAAGAAAGTAACTTTTGTAAATTTTGTTGTTCTTTTGGAGCATCCAAAACGCCATCTAAAAATACAATATGAGCTAAAGTTGCAGATCCATCTTGTTCATCAACGAATAAGGATCTTTGATTTGTAGCATATCGTAGTTCTCTATTTATACCAGAAGCTTCATCGAAATAAAGTAATGGTTTTCTAGCTGTGTGTTTTGTTTGTATTGTCCAAGATATAGGTGCTCTATTATTTGTAAGCACGTATGTTCTATCTTTTATTTCCCATTCTTTTTCAATAGATGGGACTTTTATTGCTTTTGTTGTCATAATTAAATAATATAAAATAAGAATACAAGGCCCCGAAGGGCCCGTATCCTATAGTTAAAAGTACTATGCTTTAAATAATACGAAGTTATTTGCAGCTTGAGTAATAAGACATCTTTCAGTAAGATAGTGCATTCTCATTTCGTCAATATCTGAACTAGTTGGTCCTCCAACAGATCCTGTAATCCAAGATTTCATTTTTCTGTTGTCAGTCTCTGAAGCTCTATATCGTACGTGTAAGAATGGACGCTTGATGTTTGTTCCTAACTGTTGGTCATAAACAGTAGAAGTACCTGCAGGCACTAATACACCTTCAATATCTCCAAAACCTCCACGAGTTGACCAGTCATTTAAGTACTTCCAGTCAGTTTTGTAAAAGTCATAAGATCCTCTTCGGTATCCAGTAAATCCTAAAGTAAGTGCCATATCTTCGCTGTTGTTAAATACTCCATAAGAAGTACCACCAGCGTAGCCACCGTTTTGTTGTGCAAGAATATCATCAATTTCTAATGATAGATCACGATTTAAGAAAAGCATGTTTTCTTCAATTGCTCCTTGCTTGTCTAATTGCTTAAGAACAGCATCAAAGTCAGTAAGTGCACCACCACCTGCAGCTTGCGCTCCAAATCCTGAATATACATTACCTCTTTCTTCAATTGCATCAAAGAAACCTTGAGTACCACGTGCATTTTGTGCAGCTAAGCTACCTCCGTAAGTTCCAAGAGCAATAGCAGCTCCTCCAGCAGCTTTTTCAACACCTTCAACCATTGCCATCTCTACGTAGTCTTCCCAACGTAGTCTATTTTCGTGCTCTGATTTTAGGTACCATAAGTATCCATCAGCTCCATTTTCTGAAGTCACTTCAATCCATCCAATCTGAGCTGTGTCAGATCCGTTGATTGAATAGTGCTCTTTCATAATGATTGGAGCATTAGTAAATGTAGCATAGCTAGGATCTAGCTTTTCAGTAAAGTTTCCAGTACCTTTAGCAAATTCAGATCCGTACACCATTGCTGTTACTCTTTGTGCAGCAGTTCACCAGCGTGAGCTTTGTATGCTTTAATTTGAAAACGTGTGTCCTCAACTAAAGTAACTACACCTTTAATCACAGCAGCAGTTCCACCTACAGCGGAAGTTGCATTTGACTGCACTTGAATCATAGCTGTTTGACCAACTTTGAAGTTACAGTTTCCTGTAGTAGCAGATGTTAATCCAACGCTTGTTGGCTGTGCTGGGATAGCAAAATTTAAACGTCCTCCTGCATTAGCATCAGCTGCAATAACAGCGGCAGCTCCTACAGCTGGTAAACCAGCAGCAGTTCCTTGAGGAAGTACATTTGCGTAACGAGTGTGTAGACGTCCTTGCTCAGTCCAAATAATTTGGTCTGATGTTGAAGGCATCTCTGCAGATACCATTCTTAAAAATGATCCGATTGAACGATTTCCGTAGCGCTCTACTTCTTTTTCGTATACATCGGGTAAAAATTGTTGTGTCCATTGATCATGTGCCGCTGAGGTGAAATCAATGTAGTTTCCAGAATAAAGCGTTTTAGACTGGGTTGGTTGTAATGAGGCAGGTATGCCACTAGTAAAAGCCATTTTGTTTGATTTTAAGTTGTGTTATTTGTTCCATTTAATGCGCAACTTGTCAGATGAATTTCCAGATACAACTCTAATTTTATCTCCGTATTCAGTTTTTATAGTTGAATTGTCAGATCTAGGATCCATATTAATATTTTTAGCTTGCTTAGCAGCTTCCTTTACAGCATCGGCACGGCCTTGCTCATAAAAGTGATTTGCAATCTTATCCGCGTTTTTAGCAGCAAATAAGGCTTTGTGATACCCTGAGGCATCCGCTACAGCTCCATCATCACCTAAAAATTCATTAATAAAATTAGAAATATCTGATTGATATTGTTTAACTTTTTCTGTGTTATCTACTTTAAACCTGTATTTGTTTTCTCCGACCTTAAAATCAAAACCTTTGAAATTATCATTAAAAACTTTATTTGTTTTTTCAATAAACTCTTTTTGAAGATTATTATACTCTTCTGATTGTTGCTTAGAATTATTATAATACTCCATAGCTTCAGTATATTCAGGAGCGACACTTTCTTGCTTTCTTAACTTAAGATCGGCATAGTATTTCTCCCTACTACTATTGAAATAATTTTGGGCATTATATAATTCTTCTTTAAAAGCTAATTGCTTAGCTTTAACTTCTGACGGTTCATCCATCTCTTCATCATATGCAAAGTTTTTGTTGAATAAAAAATCAACGTCATCTGCATCTAAATGAGGTTTTGTATTTTTATAGTATTCTCTTAATAAAGTTGTATTGTCCATTTTAGAAATGTCACGATTAAGATTAACATAATCTTCTACCGTTCCACCTGTTTCTTCCATGAACTGTACCAGCTTCTCAACGTTTTCAGGTAAAACAACTTTTGGTTCTCCTTGCTTTACTTCTTGTTGTATTTCTTGCTGTACTTCTTTTTGTATTTCTTTTTTTACTTCTCCCTGTGGTTCATCATTTACTAATTGTAATGGTGAATCATCAATTACTTCTTCTTCTTGGTTTTCTTCTTTTGTATCTTGCTCCCGTACTTGCTCGTCCACTTTCGGGCTATCTTCGGCTCCATCGCCCACAGATACGCTCTCTGTTTCTTGCTCTTGAATGGCATCTTCTTTGGTTGTTGGTGGTTTGTCTAAATTTATTTTGTAAACGCCATCTTCCTGTAAGCCATATGATTCATCAACAGAACCTTCATTAATAGCCTGTTCTAAAACAGCAGCTTCTTTTTCTTGTGGTGTTGCAGGAGGTGTATTATCCTCTACAGCGTTAACCTTAATTTGTTCTTCCATAATTGTATATAATAAAATAGTTTAAATAGTTTTATCTAGGCTCAAATCTTGATAAATCAAAACCTCCTAAAACGTCATTACCTTTAGATTCAAAAGATTTTTGTGGCTTACCTGTGTCTGGTGGGCCGGTTATTTTAGATGTGCTAACTTTTGTGCTAGCTATCTCTTTTTGAGTTTCACTTTGTTTTTCTACTAATTCTTTTTGAGCTTGTAGTTCTAATTGTTTTAATTGAACATTTAAATCAAACTCATATTGCATAAGTTCTCTTTTTGTTCTAGCTTCAACTTCCATCTTTTTAATAGACAATTCGTTTTCAGCTGTTGAAACTTGTATTTTAGATTCTGTTTTAATTTGTTCCGCCTGAGCTTTAGCTTGTTCAACAACAATTTGAGCTTGACCCTGTGCTTCTGCCTGCGCTGTACTTGCTGCTTGAGCTTGTGCTTGATCAACTTGTTGTTTTTTAATTCTTCTAAACTTTAAAAGTTGATTGGCTAATTTTGTATTATTTATTTCCCTTATATCAATAGCATCTTCTAAAAATATACTTCCTTGTGAAAGCGCTACCTGTATATTAGCTTCGAGCATTTGCTTTTCTTCTTGGTCAGGCTCTAACTCTAAGAATATACCAAAATCATGCATATGTAAGTCGTTGAGTTCTTCTAAAGACCCTACAGTAAACCTACCTAATGCTGTTATAAAAGCTTCTTTAGAAGGGTGAAATTCTAATACGTCTTTAAATCGTAAAGAGATTGCTTCTGCCAAACTTGTGGTAATAAACATGCTGCTAGATAATATATGTCTAGTTGCTGTATTACTATTTGCTGCAGCTAGCTTTTGAACACCTACTAAAGCTTTAGGATCTGGATCAGAACCATCTCTTGCTTCATTTAAACCAGTAACATCCCGCATCATTTGTATGTACTGATTGTATGCTCCTATTAAAACCTGTATTTGACCACCACCACCCCCGGGTAGTTCTTGAATAGGCACTTTGCCTGGATTCATTTCACCATCTACAGTTTGTGAACGCCCAATTATAGATCCTGTTTGGAAATACATATTTAATGCTTCCTGCGGATTGTAACTTGTACCGTTTCCTAAATCAATTTCAGCTAAACCATCAGCATCTAAATAAACACCTGAAGGTGTCATTCTTTGTATTGCTTGCTGTAGTTTTAAATGTGTTAATTGCAATAAATCCGCATAAGGTGTCATTTTAGACACTAAAGAATTTATGTTGCCTTTGTAAAGTCTTGGAGCACTTACTATATAATTCATCATTACCTTATTTGTATTAGATAATGGTCGAATCATATTAGTAGCTTTTTCCCACTTCAACAACTCATTAGTTCCTAATATAAAAGCTCCCTCGTATATAACTTCTCTAGCTTGAGCTACTTTCTGAAAGCGTGTTCTTTTATCCTTAGGCGGATCAAATGAATCATCTTTAGGAATTGCTTTTTCTGCACCGGTAGAAGTTTCTTTTATTTTATATACGTTGTTTTCCCAAGTCTTCCAATTAAAATATAAAACAGTAACAACATTGTTATCATCAATAGCACTACCGCCTTTATTACCTACGCTATTATAATCTACCCAGTTTGAACCCTTTTTTGTATACTCAGCAATTTTTTCATCTGTTAAAGATGGGAATTGCTTTTTTAATTCGTTTAATTTTATTTTTTTTACTTCACCAAAATAATAACAATCAGAAAAATTAGGATCTTCCGTATAAGACCATACTAAATTTGAAGGGTCTACATAGTCAAGTTTGATACCATCAGTGTTATTAAAAGAATGCTTAGCGCACCCAATACCTATGACAGCTAAATCGTAATCAATTCTGCTTTTTATTTCGTCATATTTGTTTGAAAGAAAAACATTGTTTATAGCCTGCTCCTGAGCAATCTCAATGCCTTGCTTATAATTAAGCTGCATAAAAAGTTCAAGCTCTTCTGTATTTGCAGGCAGATCTTCTTCTGGAACATTTCTAGCATTAACACCTAATTCTGCCTCAATATCTGCTAATATTTTTTTAGCAGCTAAATCTCTTTGAATATTATTAACAAACTTTGTTCTTTTACCAGTTGATATTTGGTCTTGAGCAAAAGCTTTAATACTAAAAAGTCTATCTTGCATACCGTTTACAACTATATCTACAAACTTAGGTACGATAGGTACTGGCTTCCAGTCAAGGTTTAAATAAGAAAGATCTCCATTAATAGCAAATTCATCTTTGTATTTTTTTATTGATTGGTCTCCTCTAGCATATAATCTTAGCCTATGGTATTCATCACATGTTTGGTAATATCTCCCGGACCCGTTATCCTTGTTAAACCAATCTTGCTCAATTGCTCTAGCTACAGATAAACCATAATCTTTAGATTTTTTAACCGCATCTGAAACCGCTTGACTCGGAAACTGTGTTATTTGTCCTTTATTTTTTGCCATATTTACTTTATTATCTGACTTCTTAATCCTGAATTTGTATATTTAGATAATCCAAAATCAAGCTTTTTTATTTTTCTTTCCCCTACGGGGCGGTATAAATGTTTTTGACAAGCCATTATAGCAAGTCCACTACTGATAGAAGCATCGTGTGCTGTTCGCTTTGAAATATCAAATCTAGCCCAATCTTCTAATGTTCTTTGAAAATACATATTTCCGTGAGATTCACCTAGGTTGCCTACATGGGATTCTATGTATGTTTCAATTGCAGCAGCGTGTGCTTGTCTAATATCTTCCGAAGAGTTAGGTATTCCACCTAGCTCCAATTCTGTTTTAGATAATTTAATTTTTGTTTTATCGGGCCGATTCATAGAGAAACCTCTATAACCCCTTCTTTTAAAATGATATAATAATCTTGGTTTGTTATTTTCTGCTAATATAGGCATGCCATAGAATATACACGCCATAAGCACATCCTCAAAAAATATTTCTGCGGTTTGTGGTCTTGCAATATATTCTAAAAAAAATTTACTGTTTGGAACGTCACTAACCATACTCCAGGTTGTTAATCCGTGAAGAGCACCATTAGAACCGCCACCACCGACAGTACCACTAATGTCATAACTATCGCAGCCGAAGGATCCAAGGCCATCATTACCAGGAAATTTAATACCATTTTTTATAATTATATTATTTTGTAAAGAAACAGGTGGTATCCAGGATAGATTGAATCTTCCTGTTTTATTTGGCGACCACACAACCTCTGTATCTTTTATTCCGTTTTTCCAAGAAAAAGATCCTCTTGTTACATAACCTTTTAAAGTCATCTCCTCATTATAATCTACTTGTTCATATATTTTAGTTAGATTAAATAAAGAATTTACAGTTTCATCTCTAAACGCGTGTTTTTCAGATCTTGGAAATTGTCTGTAATACTCATTAAGAGCATCGCTATCATTTTTTAAACCTTCTACTTCATTGTTCCAATGATCGATGACTCCACTAAAAATCGGCTCTCCATCAATTCCTTTAATCGGTTCTGGTGAAGCTTCGAAGACAGGATATCCGAATTTATCAATAAACCCTTCATATCCCCATTCCATAGGTATGAACAAAGAATATAATCCACTTGCAGTCTGGCCATTGCGGTTTCTATTTGTAACATCTGAATTGTAATATAATTTTTTAAAATTATCACCTCCTTTTTCAATTGCATTAGAGGTTGATCCCATCATACACTTGCCAACTATTTTTGCTCCGAGCCTGAGGCACGTTTTCGTAACCCTCCAGTTGTTGAGGATATTATCCGGCTTCTCCCATTTACCCGATTCGTCATGTACAAGGAGTTGGAGTTTCTCCCCATCGTACGAGTTGTCTCCCGTGTTTTTCCAGTCGATTGTTGTGTCGAGCCCCTGCCCGTGTTCTTCCTTATTATAACCCTCCTTGATTGAATTTCTTGTGAGTCTTCTTGACGGGATCTTGTAGGATAATTCCGTCTTCGGTCTTTCCATACCGTCCTGTATTGGCTTGAAAAAGAATGGATAGTTGATGGATATTGGTACCACCTTATCTGTGAACATCTTCTTTGCATCTGCGCCAGTCTTAGATAATATCCCAAACCTAGAGTCTTTGGATATTGTTGCCAAGTTAACAGTCTCTGAGGATGCCATAAAGCTAAACCCTGATCTTCTATTCTTAAGGTAGCACATACCGTAAGATCTTCTATCTGCCTTGCAAGCTTCCCAAAAGTAGTAGAATATTCTGTTTGCTTGCCTAAAATCAGGTGATCCAACATCAATTTTTGTCCAGTTGAGGTATATATAGTGCGATCCTGTAATGTAACAAGGCTCATTGTTGCACATGAACCAGTAACCATTAGAACGGTGATTAAACTCACTTTCAATATACCCATAGTACTGCTCTTTAATATCTTCCGCATATTCTTTAAAATCAATTAAATTTTTTATTTTGCTAAGTGATGCAGGTTTAGATATCTGTTTAAATACTTGATCTTCTTTTTTAAGGTCTTCACCGTCTATTTTATCTGGAGTTTTAGGTATTCCTACCTTTAGACCTTGAATTTCATATATATCACCTAAAGTACCGTCCTTGCTTATAATAACGCAATCCAGCTCTTCATTATAACCGTAATCAAATTTTTTATATTTATTGTTTTTCTTTACCTTTTTATCAGATAAGTGATCTGTGTGTATTTTATATAAAGTTTGTTTATACATTATTTAACTCTATTTTCAACACCCATAAAAGCTTCTGATTTTTTATTGTCTAATTTTTTTACCGCAAGCTCTTCAATTTTTTCAATTATCTTCAAAGAGTCTTCAATAGCTACCCATTTTGCTTGAGCTGCTGTTTTTGCTTTTTCTGGATCTAATTCGCTTAAATCTATATTTTGTTTAATAACTTTTTCAAGTTCTACTAAAGCTTTTTCAGCTGCTTCAATTACTCGTTTTCTCCTATCCATAATTTATTGTAACTTGATTAGATAAAATTCTATATAGTTTTTTTCCCTCTATTTCAAACTCATATTCAGAGTCCGGCGTGAAGCCCACAACATCGCCTATAGCTAACCCTAAGGATCCTAATTCGTCGTTGCTATGCACAAGCACACCTTTTAATTTCTGTTCAGTTTCAGGAGCCCATTCGTCTTCGTTAATTAAAGGACTAACAAAACAATATTCATCTGGGCAAAACCATTTGTTATTTCTTTTATAAGCAAATATTTGATCAGGTGCTACGAAGTATTCATTTTCTTTTAAAAAGCTTGCGCTATTTTTTTCTTCACCCCTTATATCAATCCATCTTCTAAAAACATTATGATGTACAATTACAACATCTCCCTTCCTAGGGGTTTTGTAAGTTACTCCATACGCAGGTTCATTAACTATAACACCCATTCTATTAACAAACATATAGTCACGCTCGCTAATTTCTGTATTTAGTATTAATTCTTTCTGGTCAACATTTATTTTATTGTTGTACCTTGATTCAGTAGATATAATATAATTAAA
>Ga0257126_1002707_pt1 | contig 11519 bp, 17 predicted proteins | sample SI060_120mmetaG_FD_190151 | JGI IMG/M metagenome (GOLD analysis project Ga0257126, IMG submission 190151) | Marine microbial communities from Saanich Inlet, British Columbia, Canada - SI060_120m | ecosystem: Environmental > Aquatic > Marine > Inlet | place: Canada: British Columbia | collected... | reverse complement strand
TTCTAGTGACCAAGTTGTGGCCGGAAGGATGGTTTCAGTGTCAGCGCGTGGCAAGCCGTATTCTTCGTTGCCGTAAAACCCGCCGCCGTATGCTGTATTAATATTTGCGTCAATGCGCCCAGCGGTTAAGCCAGCGGGAGTAATGTCAGTCGCGGTGCCGTTTGCGTTGATGACGTACAGGTTATTGTACGTTCCAGCCGCCACTTGACGCAATCCGTCATTTTCTTCCCACGCAATCATGGACCGGACAACGCCGTTCAGATCAACAGATGAACGCTGCCGCCATCCGCCCACAGGGCGCAGAGCATCCTCATGCCAACGGACGAGGTTAATGTCCCGCCAGCGGCCCTGAGACATAAGGTCAGTGCCGTTGCGGTACTGGCCAGCGGGGAGTTTTAGTGGGATTAACGGCATGTGCCTTCTCCCCTTACGCGTTCAGAGCGTCAAGGTCATCCCAAACACGTTGTGCGTGAGCAGCGGCGTCAAACGCAACCGCTGCATCAGGGTCGTTAGGGTCTAAGTCGGTCCAGCTGCTTGCCGTTGCCTCTGCTGACAGATACGTCTCAAGGTCTGCTTTAGATGAAAATACTGTAATTGCATCAGATGTGTCAGCGCCGCCTGCGGAAATGCCAATCATCATCCAGTCCTGCGGTGATGCTGTGTTAGGGTCGGCAACCGCGTACATACCGCCAGTTGATTGCGGAACGCCAAACGTCAGCCACGTTGGGATAGTCCCATCCGCTTCGAGGCGATACTTTACTACTTTATGAGCCATCAGTTTGGTCCTCTATGAGTGTGTTGGTCAAAGATGTTTCGTCGAGTATAGCAAAACCACGGCTTTCTGCAAAGGCGCTTGGACAATGCGCCCACTTGTCTGCGCAAGCCTCTAGCCACTGCACCGTGTGATGATGCTCTGGCGCTTTGCCCTCTTTGATAAGCTCGTTCTCCCAGTTGAGATACGACATAACTTCAAGCTGCGCTTGCGCTGCGTTGATGCCAAGGTCAAACAGGTAGATCATATTGCCTTCGTCGATCACGCCGTTGCGTGGGCGGGCAGAGTTTAGCGCCTGTTTGAGACAAGTCATGATGTGGTATTTGACTTCCTCAAGCTCGTAATCAGCCTCGGTCAGCTCATCCTTGCCGATCTTCTTCATCAGGTTTTCGTACTGATTGGTAAAGAAGTTGAGCTTGCGGACAGCGGCCTCAACGTAGCCACGAGAGCTTGCAGCATTGGCTTGCTTCTCGTTGATCTTAATCTCAAGCATCTCGCGCTCAAGATCGTCGGTCTCTTCACCCAGCTTGCGCTCCAGCTTTTTGAGCTTGACCTCTTCCTTCTTCATTCGGAAGTAACCTTCCTGCAAGGCGGATTTGGTTTTCTCAATCTCAGCAAGCGTATGCTTAATAGAGCGGATCGGCGTGATTGCCGTAACGTCAAGCGTCACGCTCATCATCTGAGAGTGCGACTTGTAGAAATTGCTAGACGCCTGCGCAATGGCAGGAGCCTTTTCGGCAATATTAGCCAGCATGGACTTGTACTCAGGCTTCGCAGATGGAAGCTGGATGCTAATGTCCGCTGTGGCTAGTGCCGTTTCTTTTACTGTATCTTTAGGCATGTTTTCTCCCGTTATCATGCTGCTAGGCCGCCATGGCCACTAGAGCAACTTGCACCAAAGGAATTAGCTAGAAATAAATCACCAAAATCTTGAGCATTGCCTGTAGAAGCTATTGTTACAAATTCTATTGTATTAGTTGAAGAGTGTCCCCCTCCAAATACTCCCCTAACCTCTGATGAGCAACTAGCCATATGCTGAACCGTTTCTCCCAAGTCTCCAAAATCTGTAGCATTGCCTGTAGAAGCTATTGTAATAAATTCAATAGTATTAACTGTGCCACTGTTAGTTACACCACTACCAAACAACCCCCGAGTAGAGGAAGAACAACCCGTATGGCTATCTAAAGGAGTCGATAAGTCTCCAAAATATGTAGCATTGCCTGTAGAAGCTATTGTTACATACTGTATCCTATCTTGCCTTGAACCTGTAGTACCCCCACCGAAAACACCTCTTGTTGGTGATGCAAAACCTACAATTTCTTGTATATCAGAATACAAATTTCCAAAATCTGTAACATTACCTTGGGAGGCCATAGTAACATACTCTATTGTATTAGTATTGCTAAGGGCTTCTGCACCTCCCCCAACCATACCTCTTGTAGAATTTGAAAGCGCGCCCAAGTATCTTTTAGCAACAGATAAGTCTCCAAAATCTTGAGCATTGCCTGAACTAGCTACGGAAAAAAAATCTATTACATCAGTTCTACTGCTTGTCTGACCTCCTGCTCGTAATCCTCTTGTTTTACTAGCAAAAGAAGAAGTTTCTGCAACAGTTTCAGTTAAATCTCCAAAGTCTTGTGAGTTACCCGCAGAGGCAATGGATATATTTTGTATTTGATTTAATTTATTCCAACTGCTGTCATATCCCCCTAAAAAAAAACCTATAGGTGTAGCATTCCCCGCCGTAGGCCACAGCCCCGCCTTGCTATACGCAAAGGCTTCCGCAAGTGACCACACGCCAGATGCAGGGGTGTCTTCAAAATTATCAGCAGGCGGTGTCGGGTTCTGCGTGATGATGTTGCCTAGATAGCGTTTAGTCATTATTCACTCTCCACAGGCTTAACAAACTGGTCTATATTACTGTCGTAAATGTAACCGACGCCAGCGAAACTACCCCTAAAGTTTTCATTGTAGCTTGTTTGCTTCCAAACACCGCCATACAAAGACTGACAAAACTGTATGCCTAAATCTTCTTGTTCAGTATTGCTTTCATCAAGCAGAATACTGTTATTTACAACAATAACTCTTACAACGATGCTTTCTGCATTTAATTCAGCAAAATGTGCCATCAGAACGTGATACTCCCTGAACCATTATAAGTGTAAATGTAATAACTTCCGTCTGTTGTTTCTGTCGGAGACCCTGTGGTCGCAGATGCTTGCACCAAAGACCGCAATATAACGACACCAGAACCTCCGTTGCCGCCACGATTGTCGTCACCACCACCACCGCCGCCGCCGCCAGTATTTGCTGTGGCTGCGTAACCTATACCTGTACCAGAGCCACCATTTCCGCCGCCGCCAGTGCCGCCAGTGCCACCATCCCATGCACCGCCGCCGCCGCCTCTAGTGACAGAAGAACCTGTAATGGAGCTTGCTAGACCATTTCCGCCGTTGTCTGTTGACCCGTTAGCACCAGCACCGCCGCCACCGCCGGAGTAAGAGGAAGAAGCTGTTTCGCCGTCGCTGCCTTGCCCAACGACACCCGAAGCACCCGCAGTGGCCCCAAACGCTTGACCACCGCCGCCAGAGCCGCCAGATGCAGCGTTGTTGTTTCCTGCACCAGCGCCACCGCCCGTCGCGGTCACATAAGAACCTATAGATGAATTTGCACCGTTACTAGCAGACCCACTCGATGCTGGTGCGCCAGAACCGCCAGAGCCAACGGTAATGGTAATTGCTGATCCCAACGCAAGATTTGTTGTTGATGTCAGATAACCACCCGCACCGCCACCGCCGCCTCTACGACGGCCACCACCGCCGCCGCCAGCGACAACCAAGTATTCCACTTCTACTGACCGGAAAGGCCACCCACTCGCGTTCTGATACTGCTCCGACAGGCTCCATATACCTTGATAATTGGGCATTATGAAAGTCCTCCGTGGGCAGATGAACAGGCCGCAAGCTCGCGCTGGGCCTGCGCCAAATCGCCAAAGTCACTTGCGTTTCCTGTTGAAGCTATAGCAACATAATCTATTGTTGCTGTTGTCGAAAAGCCACCACCAAAAACACCGCGAGTGCTAGATGAACAAGCCGCCAAATCTCGCCTAGCTACTGTCAAGTCGCCAAAGTCTAAAGCGTTACCCTTCGACGCAATGGTGACATACTGTATGTTATTTATTTCACCTGATGATGTTGTACCACCAGCGACAAGACCTCTCGTTGAGGAAGAGCAAGAACCTGCCCGCATTAATGCTACACTCAAATCGCCAAAGTCCAACGCATTTCCTGTTGAGGCAATTGTTATATACTGGATAGTATTCGTCAGCGGGGATCCACCTGAGTATAAGCCTCTTGTTGGGGATGAACACCCAGTAAGACCAAACGCAGTTACATTAAGGTCGCCAAAGTCTGTAGCATTACCCGTGCTTGCGATGGTAATGTAGTCTATAGTGCTGTCCCCAGCAAAAACACCGCGAGTGCTAGAAGAGCAAGCAGCTAAATAATCGCGCCCTGCAGTCAAGTCGCCAAAATCAGTAGAATCTCCCGTTGTCGCTATGGTGACATACTCTATTGTAGCAGTGTTGTAATATCCACCGCCAAATACACCTCTTGTGGCAGAAGAGCAGGCTGCAAGGGAATATGAAAGATTGCTAAGATCACCAAAATCAATAGCGTTTCCTGCTGTTGGAATAGTGACATAAGAAATTGTGTTGGTCGGGGATTGACGCCCACCACCAAATAAACCTCGCTGTAATTGCTCTGGTGTTACACCACTGCTCGCGCCACTAGGTGCAGACCAGCCAAACGGATTGATCGCCCATACGTTGAACGTGTAGCTTGTGCCGTTGGTCAGACCTGTGACGGTGATAGGCGAAGCGGAGCCTGTGGCGCTATGAGCGCCTGTGCTGTCAGTCACCCGATACTCAGTTACAGCCGCGCCGCCTACGTCAGAGGGAGATGTGAAGCTCACATCAACCTGCTCATCACCCGCCGTACCCGTGACACCCGTAGCAGGGTCAGGTGCATTGATCCCGTCTTGGCCTATGAAGCCACCACCACGTTTAGCCATAATAGGCTCCTATTAGCTAATCTCTTCGTAAGAAACGATCACTTCAAGATCGCCAGCCGTTCCAGCTGTTGCTGTGATTGAACGGTCTTCCTCCAAATAGATTGCTGTGTTTTTGTCCAGAGCCACCAAAGAGGCGTCGGCCGGGACAGAAATCGTGCTTACAAGAGAATATGCTGTGCCACCGCCAGCAGCGGCGCTGTGCATGTCCACAGTAACGTCACAGGCATTTGCGCCATCTACGTTTGCAACTTGGATCATGTTGACCTTAAAAACCTTGCCGCTGGATGCAGCGTTGCTGACCAGCGTTGTTTGCGAGGTTGAAGACAAAGCCACCAACGCCGACTTGGCAGTGATAGTGGCTACATTTACTACGTTTGGTGCGGCCATGTGGCTTCTCCTTAACCGAAGACAATCGCCATTGCGATTGCCTTACCTGTTGTTGCAGCTGCATCTAGCTGCGGTTGAATAGCCGAGGTAACACCATCGACATAGTTTAATTCTGCTGTGGTAGCAGTCAGACCATTTAGCACGGAAAGCTCAGCGTTTGTAACGCCGCCGAGCAAAGTGTCTAAACTGTCCCAGTTGCCATTAAGGTAGCCGCCCCAAGCGTCTTCGTCGCCGCCTACGGTTGGCTTATTCCAAGAATAATTTGTCGTCGTCGTAGGCATTACGCGGCCCTCTCTAAGTAGTCTGCTTCTGTCCAAGTCGTAGATGGATCAGATGCTTCTGTCCATATGGTTGTCGGTTCAGGTGCGTCTTCCCATTTATATCTCGCATTTACGGCTGGCGTAAATTCAATATTATCGGAAATCGCAACATTTCTTATCCTGATATACCCTATATCGGAAGAAATTGAAATAGCAGCGCTTGCAGAGGCAACCACGTCGTAAACACCGCGCGCAGTCGTCGTAAACGCAATCGCTGTTAAAGACGAAACATTGCGCGTAACTTTGCCCGCAACGCTAACGGCAAAAGTAATGTTTGCAGTCGCGCTGGCGTCTTCTGTGCTGCGGTTTTCGCCGTAAATATAAGAACCGTAAGTGTTTAAACCGTAACCCGGACGGAAACCCGGTATAACTTCATATGTAATCGCAGAAACATTTGCAATGCCGCCAAGGCTTACGCTGGCCGACGCATCAACAACGCGAACACCCGTCGGCTGTGACGAAACAAACGCAATAGACGTTGAAGATGAAGCGTCAACAATTGTAACAGCAGACGCAGACGCAGAAACGCCAATAGACGCGGAAGCCGCGCCCTGCGTAGTCTCAGGCTCGCCGTATAACCCAGAGTTGAAAACACCTGAGTTATATGTGGAGCGCAAGGCCATTAGCTTGCCGTGATGTCAAGGTCGCCCGTTGGGATGCGGAATACATCGCCATCGTTAATGGCTTTGGCAGCATCAAGCGCGGAATGAATAATCATATTTCCGCCAGACGATGCGTCCATAATGCCAATCCAACCAACCGTACCCCAGTTTCCGCCGGACGCCGCAGGAAACTCAACAGCCGAAGAGTTTGTTGCAGTGTCGCCAGTCACAGTAAACGTGGCTGCGGTGCGAGCGTAGCTGAAGCCAGACACCTCAGTGCCGGCAGAGCCAGTGTCAGTTGGGTCAGATGTAAACAAACCAATGTACCACGCCGTCGGGCGGGTAACGCTATCTGTGGTCAACAGATATTGCAGTGTGCTTGTCTCAAAAGCGTTAGTTAAAGACATGGATTTCTCCGATTAGATATATCTGTGACTTCTATACACCATCATGCAACTAATAGCTAGTCACACGCATTCTAAGACCAGAACCAGCAAAACGTGTGTCATCCGACGACTTTTGCAGAGACTGCATAGCCGCAGAGTAAAGCGCGGCCCAAGTCTGAACTCTTGCGTCATCATTTAAGTATGGCGCAGCTTGAACAAGCGCGCCGTAAAGGTAAATGTCAGGCGCATCGCTCAACAACCAATTGTCAGTGTTACTATCACTCAACGCAGGCGTCTTGGCGTAATACTGAAGCTGCATCTGATACTCAGCGGCAGGCGTTGGGAAAACCTCAATGGTATCGCCAATGTTTGCGTAAAACTTTGGAATGCCAGCAATGTCAGACGTGTTCTGACGATACTCAAGCATGTCATCGCGCGAAATCAACTCAAGGCGATACGTTGTGCCAGATGTAATGCCAAAGCGTACAGTCTCAAGCCAATCAGCAGGCATCTGCACATAACGGCTATCAAGCGTAGCATCAACGCGGTTTATCATTTTGTAATGCCGTAAGTCACGATTAATGCCCGCTTCAGTCAAACTGATAAAATCAGGAATAACCGACGTAAGATCGTCACGGTTCAGCCAGTTGGCTATGCTAGACTTTAGCTCTGCGTAAGTTGTGATTGCCATTACTGTAACAGTCCTTTCGGGCGGGACTTAGGCCGAGGAGACGAAAGCACACCTAAGTTTTCTGGAAGCGCTGTGCCAAAAATATCAAAGTAATCCTTAGCGACATCTTCAGCATACGTTTTCTGCTCTGCCTTATCTAATCGCGATGGGTCAAGCCCAGAGCGATCATATTTTTCGGGACCAGCATTGTAAGCCGTTAAAACGTCTTGCGTGTTGCCGTTGTATTTATTCATTAATTCAACAAGATACGGGACAGCAATACCTATGTTTACTTCCGGGTCTTTCAACAAAGCAATAGCTGACCTTTTTGACTTATCAACTGGCTCAAAGCCAATATCGCTGGCGACATCCCAAACGGTTGGTACGCCGCGACGAAATCCTCGCATCGCATCCTCCGGCATAATGCCAAGCAAGCCAACAGCTCCACCATCAGAAACAGCGTCAAAGCGGCCGCTGCTTTCGCGCTGACCGATAGCCTTGATTAGCTTATTCAGTGTGAGCATATCATTCGGCATACTTACTTACCGTATTTTTTAGACAGGCAAGTTCCAGCACGTTTGCAAGCGGCGGGGGTGGGGCAACCTTTACATGGTGTCATGTCATCAATCCTCATTTTTCTGCACATTAGCACATTTGTTTGACAAAGGCCACGCAGGGTGTATTCCACGCAATATCACAGTTCACCTAAATCATCCATAATCTTTTCCATGCGGGAAGACAGCTTCCAATGGCCAGCGCGCCAGCGGGCCGCAAACTGTGCCTCCTCTAAACTCAAACCCTTGCCGATGTATGTCTTAATCCATTGATTCATACGGATATTCTTCATTCTAGGTGACAGCTTGTAAAACGGAACTGGCTTCATGCGATACCTTTCAAATTACGCTTGAGTGATTGCTTCCACGTTGACATGGACCCAGACAATGCAGTCGCAGCATCGCTGGCCATCGTCAGGCACAAAGCATCAGCAAGGTCCGGTGACTTCAAGCCACGCTTGCGCATCTCATCCTTGCTCTCAGCCTTCATCTTGCCAGATGACGTGAAGCTGTACCTAATCGCCGTCAACTCCGCCAACAGTTGATCGTTATTCGGCAATTTGCACGACCGATCCTCAAGCCAACCCTTCGTCTTAAACCAAAGCTCACTGCGCAAGTTCATATGCGTCTTACCCATAGCCGGAGCCTCGCCAACATTAATACCTCTGACAGGCGCACCAAGCTCGCGCAGCCTGTCAACAACGCCACCGCCAACGCCAATGCTGTCAACCAATATCTCTTTCGGGCGCATGGACGGCGGCAAGCCCTCAAACTCAGCCATCACCCGGCCAACAGTCTGCATCAAGTCCAAACCCTGCCAGCTGGTGATCTCAGTCACAACATTGCCATATCGCTTGCACAGCGCCGTCTTATCCGTACCAAAGCGCGCAACGTCCAAACCCCAGATAGGCCGCTCATCCGGCGTAACCTCAATGTCACGATGAATTGCACTCTCAGCCAAGTGAAACGGAATGATCGTGTCATCATCCGCCATAGGAAACTCACCAAGCACGCGGATCCTAAACGCGTTGCTCTCCTCGCCGTATCTAGCCCGCATCTCGTCAACAAACTCATCGCTAACCAACGGGCTGTCAATGCACGACCAACGCCGCGTCCACCAGCTGTCAGCCATCCGCGTCTGACTTTCGTAAAACGTACCGCTGGAGCGCGTTGGGTTGCTCAGCAAGATCGTCGTCGCCGCGTGGCCCGACATCGAACCAGCGGCAGCCTCAAACACCTTCTCAGGCACACCAGAAGCCTCGTCCACAACCAACAACACATTCTCCGAGTGGACACCAGCCAACGCCTCCGGCGTCTCAGCCCGGCTAGTCCGAGCAGAAATAAACGCCTCACTCGGCGCTGCGTTCAACTCAACTCGATCAGACTTAACCGTCAGCAACACCTTCAACTGCGGCGGCAGCTCGTTAATCCAACGCTTCAGCTCCGCAAACAACGCATCAAACAGCTGACCACTGGTCGGCGCAGTCACAACAACCTTATTCGGAAAGCGCAGCAAAACAAACCAAAGCATAATCCAACTAGCCGACGTTGACTTACCCGTGCCGTGGCCACTGCGGATGCTAACCTTGCGCTCACCATCAGCAACAGCACGCAAAAACTCAGCCTGATAATCATGCGGCGTCGCACCCAACACCTCCTGCACAAACAAAGCCGGGTCATCACGATAACGCAGCACAAACTCTTCTAGCGGGTTGGCTTCACTCATCCGTCACATCCTCATAGTCAGCCTCAATGGCCGACGCCTCACGCTGGCGATCCTCAGCATCAATCTGCGCCAAGTCAGCATTGACCTTCCTCAGCGCGTCCAAGTGCATATCACTCACACTAATCGTAACATTGGTCTGAGGCCGATTACCGTAGCGCTCCTGATTATACGAGCCAGCCATAAACTTGCGCCACTGCACCTTCTCGCGCGTCGCAGCAATCTCTTGCGTTGAGCTGCCGCCATCTAGCGCGTCAACCATCTCCAAACCCTGCTCAACCAACGCATCAGCAGCCGTCAGCTTCGCGCCCTCCATCGCCGCCTTGTACTCCGGCACAGTATGCAAACTGTTGCGCAAATACTCCCGGCTGCACTCAAACTCCTTAGCCATCGCCGTCACCGTGGTGCCAGATGACAGCCGATCAAATATATACTCAGCGCCGCCGTTCTTGGCGACCTCAGCCAAAATGCGTTTGCGTAAAGCCTTCCCAGCCATTGTGGTAACTCCCGTTTTTTCAAATTTTACTCTGAGTGAGCATCGGTTGGCAAGAGGGGGCCGGGGGGGGCAAGCGTGTGCGCGGGAAACTACACACACATACCCCCGCTAGATTTCTGACCGGGGGGGGTGTTTTGCCAGATTTTGCCAGCTTAGACGCATAATATGCATTATGTTAAATTTAATATGCAGTGATTACAGTGCGTTGACTTTTGTGAGGTATCATTGCACCTCATTGTGCCACATTGTCGCCACATTCTGGCTTGTAATTGAACAAGCGTTCAATTAAGCGAGCGCACCCAGCGCGTCGTTGCCAACCAGTGTCGCAGAGCGCTCCAACACCATCTGACACGCGCTCACAGCCTCTCTCAGTGTATGGTATCGTTAATCCCAGCCATCAGCTCACCAGCGTCGCCAAGCTCAACCAGAGCCTCTACCATTGCTTGCACGATGCGCTGCATGTCGGCCCCATGGTTAAGCCGCTCTTCAACGTACTCGGCCAGCCATGTAAGCTCTGCCTCCGCAGCGTCATCGTCTTCGCAAGCTATGTCGAGGCTCATTCTAATTCGGTGAGACATGCCGCCACCCTTCTGCGTAAAAAGACCCCCGACGGACAAACTGGATGAAAACCGTCGAGGGTCAGTTGGACGGCGCGGGAGGATGCGCTGCCTGATGCTCACGTTAAGGCTGCTGCATTGGCACGTCAAGCATACCCTCATCAAGCTCACAGCCCAGCGCCATGTATGCAGCGCCATCGCAGCTGCTATCGTGATGCGGGCCATTACGCAGCCTAGCCAGCTTCAAGAGCGCCATCAGCCTGCATACGTCGCCGGGAGACACCTTGATGCCCAGATATGCTGACCACATATGCGACGTTGCTCCAAAGTTCTCCTGCGGCGTACCGTAGTGCGCTTGGCGCGGTCCGTTGATTAGCCCAATTGCTTCCTCTAACACCGCTGTGCGTACATTCTTCTGCGTCATTTTACTCTCCATTAGGTTCAAAGTTAATCTCATCATCAAACGCCCGGACATCTATAATCCTTGCCCCGGCAAACTCTTTTGTCACAGCTGCCACCATTTCATCTGTGCGCACGCTCATGACTGCGCAGACCTCGCTGATATGATACACGGCCCACGTTGGATACTTGCGCCGGACAGCTGCCAGATCACCGCTGGCGAGGAAGCAATACGTCTTCCCCTTGAACTCGGCTATATGCCCGTCAACCTTCGGCGGCTCATGCCCATCCTGCCTTGCCTTCACGTTCATCACCTTGAGCGCCTTAATCAGGCTTGTGGCTAGCTGTGCGCACAGTGTGTAATCGTCTGCAACCATTGCTGCGTCCAGCTCACCCTTCAGCTCACGATAGCGCAGCGCGTATGCCGGCGGCACACAATTAACCAGCGTATCACCCCACACCTTGCTGGCCGCTGCTGACGCGAAGGTAAACGGCTCGACCGCTGCTGCTACCTTGTAGTGGATCGGCTTGTCATAGTCAGTATGCTTGCTGTCAAACGTGCCACGATTGGCCATCGCTGCT
>Ga0257126_1002701_pt1 | contig 11535 bp, 6 predicted proteins | sample SI060_120mmetaG_FD_190151 | JGI IMG/M metagenome (GOLD analysis project Ga0257126, IMG submission 190151) | Marine microbial communities from Saanich Inlet, British Columbia, Canada - SI060_120m | ecosystem: Environmental > Aquatic > Marine > Inlet | place: Canada: British Columbia | collected... | reverse complement strand
GACGAATCAACGGCCTCACATCACTGACAACACAGCCATCTAATCGGGTTATGAGGATAGTGTCATGTACCGCTGCTAAATTCGCTACTACTTGAGTCACCCTCGAGTCGAACTTGCGTGCATAAGTCTCGATGCGCTCAAGAATGAGAATTTTTTCCGAATTGGAATGGCCAAGTAATGGATCATCGATCGAATAGAGTGCTGATACTTTTTGAAAATTAGCCGGTCTGACGCCTGTAGAGCCTTGCCCCGCAATTGCACTGGTCGCATCGAGCGCGGAATGTATCGCTGCACGCGAAATCTCATCAGAGTAAGCAAATGCTGTTTTTTCATCTACGACAGTTCTTGCGCCGACTCCTTGATCAATATTAAAACTACCGAGCTTCACAATCCCATCTTCAATAGACCAAGACTCCGATCGGCTATACTGAAAATACAAGTCCGCATAATCAACTTTTTTAGATCCGAGACGCGAAAAAAGACCGGGTAATTTATCTATCGTTAGTCCTCCAGGCGCGAGAATAACCTCATTCGCCCGTTCCATATTCTTATCTTCATTCATAACTTTTAACACCATTAATTTTTAATCATAAACTGTAATCAGCATTTTCACTTCATATTGTACGGACATTACCCTTAGCTATTCAGCCGGGATCGGAAACCGTTTAACGTCAGGCTCGCTCCAATCACCACTAATCGTATAATACCGAGTGGCAATTTTATCGAAGGGGTTACCCAACAACTTTTGAGCAAGTAAAGCCGCCAAACCTATTGCCGGGCTTGCGGCAATAGCCCCCGCGACTGAAGCGGCACTTGATGATAATTTAGGCGTAACAAAAACCTCTAGCTTCTGCGTCTTATTTATTATATCCACGTCGCCCGCAAGAGCCACTGATGCTGAGGTCCCCTCCATGATTAACTTGTCGGTGCTAGCAACTCCATCCGAAATACTTACTAAAGACTCAATCGAATCGAAGCTGAATCCAGATGAGAAGACATCGCTGAAATCCAACGTGATTCGTCGAGGTAAGGCCTGTAAACTTAGGAGACTGACAATGTGGCCTGCTCCAGATTTTATTTTCAAAAATCTTCCGTCCTTTATGTGAAAAGCGACTTGACCCTGGAGTGATTTTGAATCTACAGCAAAAGGACTACCATCCCAACTTACATCTCCCTTGAGACTTCCAATGCCTCCCACCATGTTTTCCTTACCGTCTAAATTCGACAAGTACTGCCCTAGGTCACGGATCTCAAAGTCCACATCATAAGAGACCTTTGAATCCACTTTTTGATCCCAAAAACCACGCATAGTTAGCGTACCCGTTTCAGTAATATTGGAAAACTCAGCAATCTTCCAGCGTCCGCCCAAAGGTTTTGCGCTAAAAATAATAGACCCAAGGTTTTGACCATCAAGCGCAAATTCCTCGACGACCGCATCAACAGCTGGAGGCATTTGCGCCCCCTCGACTCTGACTCTTGGTGTTGTTGGATTTAGATGCGGCTTTTTCACATTCAGTCGCTGAAGATCAAAATTCACTTTAGCGTCGCGGCCACCGTAATTACTAAATACAATTTTTCCAGAAATATCATTGCTATCAACGGATAATAGTCCGCTAGAATTTAATAATTGCCCCTCAAGTTGCACGCTATCGTAAACGCTACCAAACATAGTAACTCGTCCGATATCCGTATTTAATTGAATCGGCAAAACCGATGATTGCCCCACATAATCGATTTTTGTTTCCTCAAGAAACATGCGCCATCCATCAATATCTAAGTGATTAATATCACCGCTAATCAACAGAACGTCCTCGTCAACATTGAGAGGTGCATTCACGGCGCCGCGAACCAATTTGCCTCTCGACAACATAAAATGAGCAATCTTAGCGCCCTTATCTTTTATAACAATTTCCTGTAAACCCGACTTTGACTGTACATATTCAATGGCTAGCGTCTGCATTTGACTCCCCAATGTCTCGAGAGGACTCGGCAAACGCGAAACAATCCCAGATAAGTTCGCGTCTGCGTCAACAAATAAGCGATCTGATACAGAGCTGACAGTTCCGACAGAGGATATTTGGCCCGATAGGTATTTAGGGTCTATTGGGATAGCCAGATAATCCGAGAGCGCCTCAATAGCTATTGAGGATTGAAAGTCGATGATACCCAAGCCCGCTTCACTCTCCCTAGATGATAAGTTCACTTGCCCTCCAAGCACAATAGCACTAGCTTTTAGAATCTGAACCTTCCTATTTTCAAACTGCAGAGTTGCCTTTACATCCTCAAGGCTGGGGCTTGAATCATTAACCACTAATTGTTTGCCGTCAATTTTCAATGTGCCAGAGACACTCATTTTGCGTCGATCTAAGAGGGGAATACGCAAGACAAGCTCAAGCACGCCCATACCTGTTCCTTTCACATCCGCCACCACACCCTGCGTCATTTTATTTATAGGGCTTTTTTTAACGTATTGGACCATTTCAGAGACTGTCGCTCTTGTCCTTCCACCCCATTGAAAATAGACTTCAGGGGTGCCTAAGCGACCAATCGATAGATCGCCGTCAGAGATATCGACGCCGAAAATCTCAGCGGTTCCTGGGGAAAACGATATTGCATTTTTGGTTAATTTAAAAGAACCACTCACCCTATCTACCTTAGGCCATTCACCACCAACCTCAAAAGCCCCACCCTCCACGTCAGCTTCCAATTCAAACTGACTGCTCTCACTTTTGAAAAAAGACGGAGATATCGGCCCTTTGGCGTTAATAACTAAGTTATTCGCTGAACCAGATAACACACGATTATTAATCCACGCCTTAGTTTTTAATAATTTTTTTGGCATATAAAATGATAGGCGACTTGCATCTACATTTTCAATTTGGGCTTGAAATTCCAGCATCTTCTCTCCTTGCCCATGCGGAAACTTCAGGTAAGCAGCTGCAGCACCGTTAAGATCGGCATTTGAGAAATGTATATCACTCACTTTAATCTGCCAATCGGTCGCTGTTTTAGTACCTGAGGCGCTTGACCGAAGTCGAGAAAAATAAAGCGGCTGTGAGAAAATCTTTGGGGCATCGAACGATGCATCATTAGCATCAATATCGAGCAAGAACTCATCACCTTCATATCTTGCCGCACCAGAAAACCCTTGAAACCCAGGAATATTATCTGAACCGTAAAAACCAAAATTCTCGAATTTAACTTGGGCAACAACACTTCCGGCAGGATCGAATTCTTCAGATTCAATCCAGGATACATCGATTAGATTAAGCACTCCTCCCGGGAGAATTTGCTCAACATATTCAAGGTAACCTTGATCATCAATTAAGCCTCTACTGATTGACTTGACCATATCCAATTGCAAGTCACGCGTCACAAATTGGATTTTTCCGGTTTGCAAATCTTTGGTTAAACGCACAAAATCGACATGACTCGACAGGCCAGATTCAAACAACAGAAAAACATTTGAGAGCATTACCTCCTGCCCAGTATCGGAGGCAATCCAATTTGCTTTAAATGACGTCTGAGGAAGGTAGAGAGATTCGACATTTACATTTGACGTCAATCCCAAATCATTTAGTTTGACGTCCATAGAAATCCGGTTTGAGCTCAGATCGTCAAAACTTGCAACTCCTTGAGAATTCAAAGTGGCGTTATCAACTTGAAGTGATCTAGGCAGCCACTTAATGAACGGCGACAATCGTAGGGACATAACTTCCCAAGCCAGGGTACCCGAAAACTGAGTGTTATCGTCAAGGCTAGATAGAGTAACGTCATCAAGACTCAACCTAACCGATTCATACCAATCACTCTTTCCCTGGCTGACCAAGGTTAAGTTCGCAGTGTCTTCCAAAAATTTCGCACTAATCACGATATCGTTAAACATCATCGAGTAATCCTCTAAAGTCTCATCCAAAAACTTCAGCGATCCTCCTACTATTTCAATCTGTTTTTGCTGTATCAACCACTGCAGCAAGTGCCCTTCCTGATCCTCCTCATGGGGATATACTTGTTTCCCACTTACCCAAATGGAATTGTTTACTTTTCTCTTGATTGACAACAGCGGACTGGACAATTTTATATTCAATAAATCGATGTTTCCTGCCAATAAAGATAAGGTAGAAACACGCACTTCAAGTTTGTCGATACTAAAATTTACATCGCCTCGAGAGTCTATAACTCGCAGGTCGAAAAACGTTAAATTTGGGTGCAATCCATCCCAACGGCCCTTCAGGTCGCCGATTTGGACGGTCTGCCCTATGGACTGTGTCAATTTATCAGAGACCCAATGTAGGTGATCACCAGCATTGGGAACAAAATAATATTTGACTATGGAGACGCCGATGATCGATAGAGACACCAATGCGAATAGGAGCGTCCAAATAACCGTGAAAAATTTAACGGAATTTTTTTTAACAGATTTCAATTTTGTTCTTAATCAGAGTACTGATGCGATAAACACAAAGCTTAGGCCAGGTAATAATGCAGCGATTTAAATAAGATTAAACAAATTATGACCTCAAATCCATCTTGTTTGTCATATATCTCACTAGATTTACGTTTAAGTCACGACGTCAGCGTGAATATGCGCTAAAATTTTGGGTTTTAAATAAAGCGTTAATGATTGATTGGGGGATTTGGAATTATGTCCATGGCAGATAGAGATGGAACAATATGGCACGATGGCGAATTTGTCCCGTGGCGAGAGGCCACAACTCACGTCCTCACACATTCACTACATTATGGTTTAGCGGTTTTCGAAGGACTCCGAGCGTATAGTACTCCGCGGGGTCCGGCAATATTCCGCCTTAAAGAACACGTTGACCGCTTGTTTGCCTCCGCTCACATTTATATGATGCCGATGCCATATGAAAAAGCAGTTATCGAAAAGGCGTGTATAGACGTCGTTCGTGAAAACAATCTTGAGTCTTGCTACATACGGCCGATCGGATTTTATGGCTCGGAAAAAATGGGGGTTTCCCCTAGAGGAGCCACTGTTCATGTCTCAATAGCAGCGTGGCCATGGGGGGCATACCTTGGGAGTGAGGGGCTCGAGAAAGGAATCCGTGTTAAAACTTCTAGTTTTTCCAGGCACCATGTCAACGTAACTATGTGCCGGGCCAAGTATTCCGGAACCTATGCAAACTCAATCTTAGCGAACCAAGAAGCGTTAGACGAGGGCTACGATGAAGCGTTATTACTAGACGTCGATGGTTTTGTGGCCGAAGGGGCTGGAGAAAATTTGTTTATAGTAAAAAACAATACGATTTACGAACCTGAGCTCACATCGGCACTAATGGGTATAACGCGAGATACAGTCTTGACTGTCGCAGAGTCAGCTGGAATTAGAGTTGAATCGAGGCGCCTGACGCGCGATGACATCTATACGGCTGATGAGGCCTTTTTTACGGGGACAGCAGCTGAGGTCACACCTATCCGAGAATTAGACCGGCGAATGATCGGTCAGGGGTCGCGCGGACCAATTACAGCGATTATTCAAAAACAATTCTTTGATATTGTTAACGGTGAATCAGAAAAATACGATAAATGGCTCACATATGTCGAATGAGTTAGAGGTAGAGGCTTTAAAAAATAACAAAAATGTTATCGAAATTGCTCGAGGAAATTTACCGGCCTCATGTCCGCCTCACTCCACCCAAACGTGGGACCTTCATCCTCGAGTGGTCCTAGCTTTTGATGATAATGACAAAGCTCAATGTCCCTACTGCGGCGCGCAGTATCTGATAGTCTAAGGTCATACGAGAATGATGACGATTGCCTGATCATCAAACCATAATCCAGACACAACTACTAATGCGAAAATAGTGAACCGGTGAAGACAATCACACGTATAGATCGCATTCTCATCATCGCACCATCCTGGCTCGGTGACGCAACGATGTCACATTCGCTAATTAAAAATCTATCCGAAAGATTTAAGCCAGTAACAATTGATGTCTTTGCAACCGCAGCTCTCCGCGCTATCTTTGAGCAAATGCCTGAAATAGGTCAGATTATCGCCAACCCTCTAGAACATGGAGAGTTAAAGTTGGCGACTCGATGGCAAATCGGTCAATCTCTTAGATCCACCAACTACGATGCAGCTTATGTTTTGCCTAATAGTTTTAAGAGCGCACTAATACCTTTTTTTGCACGGATTCCGAAGCGCATCGGATACACTGGCGAGGCGAGAGTCGGTCTACTCAACCAAAGAGTAGTGCTCAATAAAACCAGCTTCCCACTTCTTGCTGATCAATATTTACAACTTGCAAAAAAGGAAAATACAAGCTGTATTAAATCTTCAGAGTACCCACATCTAAGTGTTGAAAAAAATGAGGCTCGCCATGCATTGCGAAAATATGGTCTCAACAATACAAACCCTTATGTATGTTTATGCCCAGGTGCGGAGTATGGCGCGGCAAAACGATGGCCTATCAAACACTTTGCCGAACTCGTTGATCGAATATCCCACTACGATCTTCACCCAGTCATACTAGGAAACAGTAAAGATACAGAAATTGGAAGAGCCATCGACAAATACAGTAAATATTCGCCAACGGACCTAACCAGCAAAACGAGTTTAAAAGAAGCCATACACATTATTTCGGGTGCTAGATGTGTCGTAACAAACGACTCTGGGCTTATGCACATAGCAGCAGCTTTAAGAACGCCGTTGATCGCATTATTTGGATCAAGTTCCCCGCAATATACGCCGCCGTTATCGATAAATTCAAAAATCATAAGCCTCACAATGAGTTGCTCACCATGCTTTGAAAGGTCCTGCCCTCTTGGACACACTAAGTGTCTCACAGGGATAGAGCCGAGGGCGGTCATGAAAGAAGTTTTAAAGCTTACGGAAAGAATATAAAGGGTGAGGAGCCGAAAAAATAAACAACCCGAAACTTATCATGCGCCGAAATGGCTTCGAGGAGGGCATGCACAGACCATCTTTCCTTTTCTGAGTCAGATATTTGGAGTGAGGGGATACGATAGGCAAACAATTGACACCCCAGACGGAGATATTATTCATCTTGACTGGCTTAAAAAAAAACCTCTTAGTCCTTTAGTTGTTTTGCTTCATGGCCTCGAGGGAAACTCCAATAGTCACTACGCTAGAGCCCTGATGACAAATGTTGAAAGACTAGGCTGGAACGGTTGTGTCGTGCATTTTAGAGGATGCAGTGGCTCACCTAATCATCTGCCGAGGGCTTATCATTCTGGAGATAGCGATGAATTAGAGTGGCTCATACCCAAGATTAAACAGTTGGCCGAAGGGCCGATATTTATTGCCGGCTTCTCTTTAGGAGGCAATGTGCTCCTCAATTGGCTAGGAAAGGCACAATACGAAGAAGCAAGATGTATTACTGCCGCCGCTTCAATATCTGCTCCCTACGACTTAACAGCCGCTGGGAACCGCTTGAGCACTGGATTCAACAGAGTCTACGGTAACCACTTCCTTAGAACACTCAAAATAAAAGCGATACAAAAAATTCAAACGCATCATTTAACACTTTCCGTTAAATCCATAAGAGAATGTGCAACCCTTAAAGACTTCGACAACAACTTCACCGCTCCTGTCCACGGATTCTATAATGTCGATGATTATTGGTCGCGCGCGAGTAGCAAACCATTTTTACCAACCATTGATAAACCAACACTGATCCTTCATGCGGAGAATGATCCGTTTTTACCTGGAGGTGAACTTACAGAACTAGTCGAGACAAATAACAAGATTAATCTAAACTTAACTGCAACCGGCGGTCACGTTGGCTACATGCGTGGGCCATTCCCAGGGAATCTTGCCTGGTTACCAAACCAAATTACCGACTACTTTAAGGACTTTTTATGAAGATTAACCCATCAATTTTTAAGGCTTATGACATCCGAGGTATCGTAGATCGCACCTTAACAATCGAAGGTGTGACATTGATTGGTAAAGCAATTGGAAGTCAGGTCCATAATGGTAAATCCGTATGCGTAGGTCGTGATGGAAGACTGAGTGGCCCAGCGATCACTAAAGCACTCATTGAGGGAATAGCGTCGACTGGCGTAGATGTCATTGATATCGGTCAAACAAGCTCTCCAGGACTATACTTCGCCACTCACGCACTCAAAACTGGTAATGGCGTCATGGTGACAGGTAGCCATAATCCACCAGAATATAATGGGTTAAAAATTGTTCTAGATGGTCATGCTATCTACGGAGAACAGATTCGTAACTTACTAAATAGAATTAATAATAAAGAATTTGATATTGGAGACGGATGTGTCACGACTGAGAATATTGGAGACCGTTATATCGATAGAATTCAAAATGACATTCAATTGAGTCGACCAATGAAGATAACAATCGACTGCGGTAACGGCGTAGCAGGCCTGTTTGCGACTGAAATATTCGAATCGATAGGCTGTGAGGTCAGGCAACTTTTCTGCAATGTGGACGGCTTATTCCCCAACCACCACCCAGACCCGTCTAAGCCAGAAAACTTACAAGACCTGATTAATGATGTTGTCAATGGTGACTCCGAGTTAGGATTGGCTTTTGATGGTGACGCAGACCGTTTAGGCGTTGTCACGAAACAAGGGGAGATCATTTATCCGGACCGTTTAATGATGATGTTTGCGGATGATTTGTTAGCTCGCCATAAGAGTGCAGAAATCATTTATGACGTTAAGTGTTCGAGAGACCTGGGGGACTGGATTTCCCAGCGCGGTGGGAAACCCAAAATGTGGAAAACGGGTCATTCCCTTATTAAGGCTGAAATGAAGAGATCTGAGATTTTATTAGGCGGCGAGATGAGTGGACACTTCTTCTTCAACGAACGGTGGTACGGGTTTGATGATGGAATTTATGCAGGCGCACGTCTTTTAGAATATTTAAGTAAGCAGTTATCTGTAGACTCATCGTTTAACGAATTACCAAAATCAATTTCAACGCCTGAATTACAAATCCAATGCCAAGAAGGCGAAAACTTTACACTGACGGAGAAACTAAAGACTTCTTCCCACTTTGATTCAGCCCTACAAAAAATAACGATAGACGGCATCCGAGTCGAATACCGAAGTGGTTTTGGTTTAGCACGAGCGTCGAACACAACACCCACTATCGTCCTACGTTTCGAGGCCGATACTCAGTCTGGACTGACAAGAATCATGACTGATTTTAAAAACGCTCTAGCAGATGAAGCCCCTCATCTATCGTTCCCGACGCTAGATAAGTATTAAGTTCAAAATTAATTCTATTTTGTACGCTCAGAGATCCACCCGGGTATTGATCGGATAGCTGCATCTAATTCATCTGGCTTGTCACCACCGGCTTGAGCTAGATCAGGACGACCGCCACCTTTCCCACCAACTTGATTGGCGGCGTAGTTAACTAATTCCCCGGCCTTTATTCTTGCAATTAGATCATCAGTTACCCCAGCAATCAAAATAACTTTCTCTCCAATCACTGTGCCCAAAACGATCACTGCAGACTTCAACTTGACTTTTAACTGATCAATCGTTTGACGTAATAAAACAGCATCTGAGTCCGGAAGTACAGTTGCCAGCACATTGATTCCATTTATCAATGTAGCCCTAGAAGCAATGTCTGCACCTTGGCCTGAAACCATTTTGGACTTAAGACGACCGAGCTCCTTCTCCACTTGTTTAGCATTTTCTAAAACCTGAATTAACCTATCCGACGTTTCGTCAGGCGAAGTTCTCAAAAGCGAAGCAACGTCCGAAAATTGCTTATCTCGAAGATGGAGATAGTCAAGTGCCACTTGCCCAGTAATTGCCTCTATACGTCTGACTCCCGATGCGACCCCAGTTTCAGCCGTAATTTTAAACAGGCCAATATCTCCAGTTCTCTTCACGTGGGTACCTCCGCAAAGCTCCGTAGAAGCTCCACCCATCGCAATTACACGAACCTCGTCACCATATTTCTCACCAAATAAAGCAACAGCTCCAGTATCGATCGCTTTGTCATAACTCATCACGCGAGCTTGCACAGACTCATTACTTCTTATGCTCTGATTAACTAAATTTTCAATTTTTACGACTTCTTTAGAACTTAAAGGCTTCGGATGCGCAAAATCAAATCGCGTCCTCGATTGATCGACCAAGGAACCTTTTTGTTGAACATGGCTACCAAGAATCTTACGTAATGCCGAATGCAAAAGATGAGTTGCGGAATGATTAAACATTGTAGACGCTCTAACGCCAGCGTTGACCTCCGTCGCCACTGAGTCTCCTAACTTTAAGTCACCGTTTACCATCTCCCCGTGATGACCGAAAACTTCTGCTCTGATTTTTTGCGTATCTTTTACGTCAAATCTAGAAAAAGGAGATGCCTCAGTCGCGATATACCCTTGATCACCGACCTGACCTCCCGATTCTGCATAAAAGGTCGTTTTATCGAGAACAACGATACCTTTGTCTCCCTTAGATAACTGATCAACAAGATCACCGTTTTTATACAAGGCAACTACTTTTGATGTCGTTAATAAGGATTCATAACCATGAAACTGAGTATTCAGCCCCTTATATTCGAGTTCCTGGGACGATTGAAATTTTGAGGCCGCACGTGCCCTTAATCGTTGCTCGGCCATTGCCGCTTCGAAACCTGAGAGATCTATTTGAATATTCCGTTCACGCGCGATGTCAGCAGTTAAGTCCACAGGGAACCCGAAAGTATCATACAACCGAAAAACAGTTTCACCATCCAGAACTTTATCCTCTCGAAGTAAAGCTGCCTCCAAGACTATCATCCCCTTTTCCAGAGTCTCCGCAAATCGTCGCTCTTCATCCAAGAGGACCTCAGATACGCGGCCTTGAGCTTCTTCCAGCTCCGGATAAGCTTTGCCCATCACCCGAATAAGATCATGAACTAATTTATAAAAAAACGGTTTTGATTGCCCCAGCTTATACCCATGCCGGATAGCTCGTCGTATAATCCGCCTTAAAACATACCCTCGACCCTCATTACTCGGAATTACTCCGTCTACTATCAAGAAGCCACATGAACGGATATGATCCGCGATCACTCGTAAGGACGCGTTTCCGAGATCCTTACACCCAACCTCGCGAATGACCCCGTCAATTAGAGATTTAAAAAGATCAATTTCATAATTTGAGTGAACGTTTTGGAGCACTGCAGCCATACGTTCAAGTCCCATTCCGGTATCAACAGATGGCCTCGGCAACGGATTCATAACACCAGACTCATCCCTGTTAAACTGCATGAACACTAGGTTCCAAATTTCAATGTAACGATCTCCGTCTTCATCCGGAGAGCCCGGCGGTCCGCCCTCAACATTTGGTCCGTGATCCCAGAAAATTTCCGAACACGGCCCACAAGGCCCTGTCTCACCCATCTGCCAAAAATTATCACTTTGATATTTTTGCCCACCTGGTTTATCTCCAATTTTTACGATTCGGTCGATCGGAATGTTGATTTCGTTAGCCCAAATATCGTAAGCCTCATCGTCGGTTTCATACACCGTGACCCACATCCGACTTGGATCAAGACCAAACTCATCTGTTAATAGA
>Ga0257126_1002695_pt1 | contig 11544 bp, 8 predicted proteins | sample SI060_120mmetaG_FD_190151 | JGI IMG/M metagenome (GOLD analysis project Ga0257126, IMG submission 190151) | Marine microbial communities from Saanich Inlet, British Columbia, Canada - SI060_120m | ecosystem: Environmental > Aquatic > Marine > Inlet | place: Canada: British Columbia | collected... | reverse complement strand
GATTGAGATAAGTATTATCTGGCATTCCGAGTATTCAAACGTATTAATTATTAATTTGCTGATGTGAATATAAATGGATTTGGAACGGTAGGGTTATTTGTTTTGGGAGGCTTGGGGTTTGTTCTCATGGCATTAATGCTAGGAAAGCTGTTAAGACCCAATCGTCCCAATGAAGAAAAACTCACTACTTACGAATCTGGAGAAGATCCAGTCAACAACGCGTGGGGTCAGTTCAATTTACGCTTTTACATCATTGCGCTGGTCTTTATTCTCTTTGAGGTTGAATTGGTATTTTTATTTCCTTGGGCTGTAGTATTTGCAGATGCAGATCTTATCTTGGCTACAGATGGCTTATGGGGGTGGTTTTCTTTAATTGAAACAGGCATTTTTATAATTATTCTAGCGGTAGGCTTGGCTTATGTTTGGGCGAATGGTATGTTGACTTGGATCCGTTCGGATGGCCCTATGGCTACCTTCAGTTCAAAAGTACCTAAAAAGTTGTATGATCAAATTAATCAAAAATATTCATGAAAGGATTACATGATCAAGAGTTGTCTCAAGGAGGGGTTATTGTCTCTAATATTGATGACCTAATCAATTGGGCTAGATTGTCCAGCCTATGGCCTATGGGCTTTGGGTTGGCGTGTTGTGCCATCGAAATGATGGGAGCTATGGCGACGGGCTATGATATGGATAGGTTGGGTGTATTTCCAAGGGCCTCTCCAAGGCAATCGGATGTGATGATTGTAGCAGGTACGGTCACGTTCAAAATGGCTGATCGAGTTCGCAGGCTTTATGAGCAGATGGCTGAACCTAGGTATGTAATCTCTATGGGCTCTTGTTCCAATTGTGGAGGACCTTATTGGGAGCATGGCTATCATGTCGTCAAAGGAGTAGATCGGATCATCCCAGTAGATGTATATGTACCCGGCTGCCCACCACGACCGGAGGCGCTGATTGGGGGTTTCATGAAACTACAAGAAAAAATTAGGGGAGCATCTAGTGTGAAGCCCTTAGCACTCGAACGATTAATGGAAAAAGAGGAAAATCAAAAAGTATGAATACAGCCCTAATTTTTGACTTATTAAAGGGGTCTTTTGGAGAAAAAGTTTTAAAAATTGACTTAAATGATCAGCCTCAATCTATTGAAATTATAGCTCAAGAAAATCGTGAATTATTTACTTTTTTGAGAGATCATGATCAATTGTATTTTGATATGTTATCGTCGATTACGGGAATTGATAATGGGCCAGAGGTCAATACAATGGAGATGATTTATAACCTCTATTCCATTCCGTTTGACTTGCATCTGATGGTTAAGACTAAATTAGATAGAGAAACACCCTTAGTACCTACGGTATCCGATATTTGGAAAACAGCCAATTGGCATGAGAGAGAAATTTTTGATTTGTTAGGCATCCGTTTCGAGGGCCATCCTGATCTGAGACGTATTCTATTGCCTAGTGATTGGGAAGGTCATCCTTTAAGGAAAGATGATGTTTTGCAAGAACGATATCATGGAATTAAAGTAGATTATTAAATAGTAATTTTGGCTATTCAGTATACATATCATCCAGATCATTTAAAAAATTCTGAACCTACATACACCTCAGTATCTTCGCTCAAACGTGGAGAAATGGTTTTCAATATAGGGCCACAGCATCCGTCCACTCATGGCGTACTAAGATTAGAGGTCGTGACAGATGGCGAAATTGTTAAGGAAGTAATTCCCCACATAGGCTATTTACATCGTTGTTTTGAGAAGCATGCAGAATCAATGCCTTTTAATCAAACGATTCCTTACGTAGACCGAATGGATTATATGTCAGCAATGAATTCAGAGCATGCTTACGCTATGGGAGTCGAACGCATGCTGGGCATCACGGATCAAATTCCTAAACGTGTCGAGTACATCAGAGTGCTCGTAGCCGAACTCAATCGAATTGCCTCTCATTTCGTGGCTATAGGTACTTACGGTCTAGATATAGGTGCCTTTACACCTTTTTTATGGTTGATGAGGGATAGAGAACATATTTTAAGATTACTAGAATGGACGTGTGGTGCGCGCATGTTGTATAACTATATTTGGATAGGAGGCTTGTATTATGATTTGCCTTTGCAGTTTGAAGAGCGATGTGCAGAATTCAGTGCCTATTTAAAACCCAAACTAGAACATTTAGAAACTCTTTTAATTACCAATAAAATATTTATAGAAAGAACTGCGAAAGTGGGAGTATTACCTCTGGATTTAGCGATTAATTATGGTGTGACTGGCCCAATGCTTCGAGGCAGTGGTCTTAAGTATGATTTAAGAAGGGTAGATGGTTATAGTGTCTATCCTGAATTAGATTTTGACATACCTATAGGAACGGGTGCTATGGGAACTGTGGGAGATTGTTGGGATCGTACGTATGTGCGAATGCAAGAGTGTCGCGAGTCTTTAAAGATCATAGATCAATGTCTTACCATGCTTAGCAGTGAATTGAAGCGAGACAAAGACTTCAATCCCAGAGCATTAGTTCCTAAAAAAATAAGACCTAAGGCGGGCGATTATTATGTCCGTGCTGAAAACCCAAAAGGCGAACTAGGCTTCTTTTTTCGAACTGACGGACGCTCCGATATCCCGGTACGTTGCAAAGCGAGAGGTTGTTCTTTTGTGAACTTATCGGTCCTTCCAGAAATCAGTAAAGGTGTCATGATTTCAGACCTCATAGCCATTGTTGGCTCGCTTGATTTAGTGTTAGGTGAAGTGGATAGATAATTTACAATCCGCTTTTTAATCTCTGATTATAAATTACCTATTTCTTCTTCAATTAATTATTCTTATAATGATTTCTACTCTTCTGTTTAGAGATCTATTTTCTTCAGACGTATTCGGAACAACAGGCTGTACTTCACCATAGCCTTTGGCAATCAATTGCTGTTCGAGGATTCCACGACCAATCAAGTAATCTCGTACTGCATTTGCTCTTTTTTCAGACAGGATGAGGTTATCTTTTTCTTGTCCGACATCATCGGTGTGGGCAGCAATCTCAACAACTACGTTTTCATTATTAGCAGTTAAATCAACGATAGCTTCCAATGCAGCCTTGCTACTCAATGTAAATGTTGTAGAATTGGTCTCGAATAAAATATCACCTTCATTTACCTTTCTGTCGATCTCAATTTTGGTTAAGACAATCTCTTCATTAACAACGGGTTGATCTTTTGCATTGGTTATTTTGATAACCCCTTGAGTGAAGAAATATTCTCTAGCTTTGACTTTATAGGTGAATTGAGTATTTTCAACGGTTGTTGTTGAATACGTGTTTGAGGCAACATAGTCTTTATACACCACTTTCTTGTTGGTCGCATCGACGAGTTCTAATTTACTACCCATGACCTTTTCACCGCTGGTAGATACGATAGCAAGATTAATATCAATGGTGGAAGGAATTATTTCTTCTGGTTCCTCAGCAACCAAAGTTATCTTTTTATAGATACGAGTTTCCCATTTACCTTGAACTGAATCAGGTATAACAATAGATTCTGTTGAGGTAATAAAACCTTCCTTTTCAACTCTTAAGGCATAGCTAGTATCACTGACAATACCCATAGAATAAACTCCAAACACATCTGTAACCAATTCATCGTTGATGTAGATATCGGCCGTTGTGGTGTCTTGGTCCACCACAGGATAGAAATACATGGTTCCTTTATACGGGACGGTTTTATCTTTCTTTTGTTTAGGAGGCTTGACCTTTTTGATGCGTTTTGGGCCACTGCCAAAAACCAGGTTAATACCTGCTTGGCCTTGAATCCAGTCAAGATCATAGACACTATATCCAAACATCTTATCTATGCCGGCGTAGAATTGTATAAACCCAGCAGTAGCTGAAATGGCGGCACCCATATTTAACCCTTTCTGCGGCATTTTGGTAACCGAGGTAGATAAAATGAATTTAGGGCTAATTTTTCTATTGATACCAATACCAAAACCAGATCTAAGTTCTCCTTGAATGATTCTAGAATTAAGGGTAGCGGTAATATCAGTTTTCTCGTCCCACGGATTGTAAATAAGACTGGCTATGACGCGTGTAGGCAGATTGGTTTTATAGGCTTCATTTAACTCATAATAATCGAAAGCATTGCTGAATGTATCTTCTAAAATATTTCCCAAGTCGTCATCAAGTAAATCAAAGAGGGGTAATCCTACCCCGGAACTGTCTCTTATACCATACGCAGAGACATTTTCTGTCCAATTTATCCGGCCCAAGTCATTAATGGCCAAAGCCACTGTAAAATCTGAGTCTATTTTATATTCTGCTCCTAAATCGACAGCAAATCCTTTATTACCTGAGATGGCTAGACCGGTGTAATCATCCGTATCTGTAAAACCATCGAAATAGTCTGTTGATCCTTCTTCAATATCAGCGATATTCACCAAGCCGGCACTTCTGATTACCATACTTTGGTAGCTTGCTTCCAATGCATAATTGTCTTCAGGACCTTTGGTTAAAAAGGTAGCTTCGGTATCTGATGGAGTACTGAAGTTCGAAGAACCATTAAGTAACTTTAACCTTAATCCTAATTTTATTTTTGATTCAGGTAGTGTATAAGCTAATCCCAAGCCACGCTCAAGGTACACGGTAGAGTTAACTCCGAGCGGTAACGTTTGTTTATCTCCAATAAAAGCTCCATTTCCTTGCCACAGTAGATCAAGAAGGCTTGTTGGAAGAGCCATATTAAAATTTGATCTAACGTTAGCAAATAAGCTGATTCCTAGACCTGTAGAATCAGGTTGGTTTCTTGGGCCAAACTGATAGCCAATATGAAAGAGGTTCAAAGAGAGATCTCCAGTTATACCAAAGCTTTTACCAAAGCCATCGATAAGTTCATTAGCATTTATGGCAAGATCACCATTGTCTTGCTTGGTAATCACATCACCATAGCTGAAGGCATTATTCAGATATAAGTTCATACCGGGTCCAGGCAATTTTAAGAAAAACTTACCTTCTGGAAAATAGGCAGGATTGTAGTCTGTACTCTGCATCGTAGCATTTCCCAGATGGTAGAAGGACGTACCATACTGCGCAAAACTTGAAAAAGTTAGCAGTAATAGGGCTGTGGTTAAAAAATGGCTTCTCATGGTCAATTTTTTAATATTAATTTGTAACTTTTAACGAGAGGGTAATGTTTACGGCACTAGTTTCAATTAAAGGCAAAAACACACCAGCAGGAGTATTTAAAGTCAAGACCAATTGAATGGTTTCGGTAGTTTTCAATGCTTCTAAGGCGTCTCCATCTAGCTCAATCGCACTTGATGAGGTAATTGCCGCTATTGCACCGTCTGTCAATGTTGGGGCTTCGATAAGTTGAACCGTCGGTTGACTATAAATTTGGACACTGTCTGTATCTAAAAATTTTATATCTATACTGACACCTAAGGGTAATTCGTTAACCGTCGACAGGATGAGTTCTACCGTCGGGGTATTTTGATTATTGTCACCTAACTCATCAAGTAGATCGGTGATATCGTCTCTACTGTCAAAATCAATTTCTTGAGTCACTGTGAGATTGGTAAGATTAATTACGACGGGTAACTCCATAACCACGTCCGTCGCAATGGTAGCACCTGAGTTCAGTCCGTAGAGTGCGATATATCTAGTAACCACGACAGCCCAGGCAACGTCACCTGTTGTTGGATCTTGAATGGCCTTAGGATCGATGCCTGTCAGATCAGTTCCCACAAAAAGAGTGTCGAGCAAGTCATAGGTCGACTCAGGATGGGTGTAGGTTAAATTGGTTGTTATGTATCCTTCTTTACCTTCCACTACACGACCCGTACTCGTATTGAAAACAACCTCTAAATCATCAAATGTCAGTATACCCGGCACACCATCTTGTTCAGAACCTGTCGTCGCCTCTAAAATTTGTTCTCCGGAGGCGACATATATTGGGATAATTTCAGTAGAGTCAGGAATCAATGTCATATCTGTCCTAGGTGCTCCAGATGGATCTTTGCTCCAAGTCTGGGGTCCCAGATCAAAAAAGGTTGTATCAATAACAAGGATAGGATCACCATCACTATCCAAATCAGGTATGCTATCACCATTTGCGTCGACTGTTGAGACAATCACAGTATCAACGTTTGCAATATAAGGCCCCAAGGTATCAATATCGAAATATATAACTGTGTCAACTACATCGGGAAAAGCTACAAAACCAATCTGCATGGTCAAACTATCTGGTCCGATGGCCAGCAGTTCTCGAAGGTTGGAGTTAGTTGAGTTGATGACTAGATCATCAGTTATTGCGGCTTCTGGATTTAAACGCGTAGGCGTATTTATACTTTGAAGAGAATCTGATGGATCATTCCAAGTCAAAAAAACAGAATCTTCTGCCGATCCATTTTCATCGTATTTACGAGCCGCAAATTCAATAAATTGAAGTGACGAGGGAATTTGCAGAGTATTAACAAAATTAAAGGCCAATTCAGGATTTTCGATTTCAAATTTACCCCCATCAAATTGCTCAAAAAAATCGATAGCAAACGAAATGGCAGGCACTTCCAAAGTTTGCCTTAATTCAACATCAAAATCCAAATCAGGTTGCTCCCCGAGTTCTGCATCGATATCTATCGTATCAGGTTCGCTGAAACTGAAGACAACTATTCCTTCTGAGTTAACAGTGTCTCCTAAATCGTCGCCTGCATCTTCGAGAAGCTCATCTACGGTGTAGTTAATGGTTCCGATAGGAAAGGCTAAGATACCATTGTAATCGGGCACGACGATGTTGTCAGCGCCGTCCAATTCTTCTTCTAGCTTATCTGTATCACAACTTATACCTGTCAGAAGCAGTGATAGCATTAGGAGGAGGATGTAATTTTTTTTCATATTTGGTTGTTACTAAATATTTGAATTGGATTTACTTGCTATTTACATGTTCCAATTAATATGTCATGTGCTATTCTTTTTGGTCAATAATAAAATAGATCTTCTATCCAATACAAAGTAAGGCAATAATCACGAATATTAACTTGTTTTGATCTATTTAACTGCACTTACTCTGAATTCAACCCTTCTGTTTTGGGCTCTGGATGCTTCTGATGTATTGGGCACCACCGGCTGACTTTCTCCGTAACCTTTGGAGGTGAGCATCCTCGAAGGGACTTTTTGAGAGATGAGGTGATCCATGACCGCTTGGGCCCGTGCTTCAGATAATTTCAAATTATTTCCATCGCTTCCCACATCGTCGGTGTGGGCAGAAATTTCTAAAATGATATTTTTATTTTGGGCCAATACGTTGATAACATTTTTAAGTTCATTTTTGTCATTTTCAGTTAATTCAGCAGACGCCGTTTCAAACAAGATAGAATTGATGGTGATTTTAGCACCTACTTCAATTGGCGTAAGTACGGCATCTTCATTGATGATTTTACCATAGTTGATACCGATTAAATCAAGTTCACCTTGATGATAAAAATGCCGAGGTGCCAACGCTTTGTACATATATTTCCTATCATATTCGAGTTCCATATGGTACAAACCTTCTTCCAATTTACCTTGATAGACTACTTTTCTAGTTTTGCCATCATACAATTGCAGTAAGCTCCCTTTAATCAGGGAATCTATATCATTGACAATCCTTAAATTCAGTTGTGGTTTGGTCGCAGCAAGTTTGTAGCTTTTATGCAAATGTGCAGTGCGTGTACCTGCGGGAATTCTTAGGGTTTGTTTAATAGTCTTGTAGCCTTCTTTTTCAATTCTTACCACATAACTACTATTGGCTTCAACTACAAACATGCTTGTGGTATCTGTCAGCATCACATCATCCACAAATAGCGAGGCTGTGGTCGTGTCTCCATCAACCAACGGATAGATATGTTGACGTATCTTGAAGGGTTTTAGACATATATCTTTATTGATCAAACCATATTCATTGGTCTCCGTCAAATCATAAACTACACTGTAAGGGACATAGCCTCTCGGTGTTATTTTTATTTCGTAACTCGAACCCGTTTTAAGGACGACCGTAAAATTACCGTCAAAGGCGTTACTTTTTAAACCACTGGTGCCCATTGATTTACCATTTTCAAAAATAGCAATTTGCGCCTCAATAGGTTTACCTGTACTGCAGTCTTTTAGTACACCCTGGATATTGACTACTTTTCTTGGCTGTAAAGCAAGTGGAATAGGAATGCTGTAAATATCGTGACCACTCCCTAAGTCTCTATTAAAGTACATGAGATCTCCTGAAGAGGGGATCGTGCCGTATTTATCATCTAAAGGGGTGTTGATGAAGTCATAGGCTATCGGATCACTCCATTTTCCACCTCCTAAATTTCTAGATTGATAGATTTCATAATTGTCAGAGGGCTGGCGGATTGCGGCAAAAATCAAGGTTTCATTGTCAGACATTATGCGTGGACAGTTTTCGCAACCTTGTGAAATCGGGCTAGGTAAGGGCTGAGCGATTGTCCATTGACCAATCTTGTCTTTTTTAGATGAATACAATTGATAACAAAATTTTCCTGGATAGGGTGACTCAACGGTTCGCATGAAATAAATGGTAGAACCATCTGCAGAAATACTTGGAAATCCCTCATAGCCACTTGAGTTAACATTGGGTCCGGCATTGATAGGATTGCTCCATGATTCACCTTCTTTTTCTACATACCAAATGTCTTCGATTCCATATCCTCCTGGGTAAGAGGCAAAGAAGTAAATGTAATTACCGTCGTAAGAAAGACTCGAACCCGCAATAAGTACATCAGCTGAACCAAAGTTTTTGATGCTTTCAATCACCTCAGATGACGACCAAGCCCCACTTGGGTCACGATGGGCCATGAACAATTCGTAATTACCCTCTTTATTTGATTGATAGATCATAGTATTGCCATCGGCGCTAATGGAAGGAGCGTATTCTATTTGATCAGAGTTAATCGCACTACCCAAATTGGTGATCTCAGGATCTGATTGTGCAGTGACCCAGATCGCACACATCAAACTTCCAATAAGAAGCATTATTTTGCTTAGACCAATAGTTTTGTTTTGAGAAGATTTTTGGTGCATCATGTTTAGTGATTTTTAAATTTCGATCTTTTGAAAAGGCTAATTTTTTTATTTTGAGTAATCCTATTGCATTAAAATTAGTCTACAACAGAAAGTCAACATAAACCAAAAATACCCAAATTAACTCATCTTAACGATTGAGTGAGTCAATTATTTTATAATGAAGATAAATTTTGGAATTTTATTTGCTTATTTTGAGGTAAATGTCATTTGTAAAATATTTTTTTCTTTTTTTTGGGATGATTCAAACATCTCTTACCATGGCTCAGAATACTATAAATGGAGCCCAAATGGAAGGTCAGATATTACCAAAGAACTTTGAGGCGGTGAACATCATCGGAATTTATCCTAATCCTGCAACTGACTACATCATGGTTGAAATTAAACAGTCAGAACTTCAAAATGCTCATTTTGTCCTCAAAAGCATGATTGGAAACGAAATAGAGATTACTCCAGAAGCTTTGGGGGAAGATAAATTTCGTATAGGATTAGTAGGATATCCCGCTGGATTCTATTTTTTGGTCATCGAAGATGATCCTTCACAATTCAAAAAAGCTTTTAGGTTTTTGATTAAATAATTATTGATCATCTGCTTCGCACGATAACTTATCATTCAACCCAGTTTTTTCAACCTAATATTCAATTTATTTAGACTTTTTTTGTAGTGGGTCGGATTAGTCCTTCAATGAATAAGAAAAACCTTTATTGATTATAATATTGATTAAACATCCCTTCATATTCTGCCGCTAATTCCGTTTCATTGGCAGCTCTGAAAGCACGCGCCATCTCATTAAGAGCCAACACTCTTTGTTGATAGCTATAGCCATTTAATGCTAATTGATTGTTTTTTGTGATATAATCTAACCATTCCACTGCACGGCCACTATAAGTAGTGGCAATATCAAGTGCCCAATCTCTTTCTCCAACGGCTAAGAGCAGCGATACTTGTTGAATACTAAAGATATCGTAGGAAACCCCTTCGTCAGGCATGTATTCAAGTCCTTTCAATAAAACGTCTTTGGCACGTTCCATTTCACCTTGGTTTAAATAGGCAGTAGCCAGCGTATTGAAAGCGGACCGGTGGTTCAATACAAAATTCCTGTAGTCTTCAGTATAATAAACATCAGCATCATCTAAGCCTCGATATTCAAACTTATTTACAATATTTTCAAACATCAAATCAGCATTTACCAATGTATTACCTCCTGGATTGCGAATGGGTACCAGACGATAGGTGAGGCCCTCTTGCACGACATGTTGTTTAATATCTAAGTTAAAGGCATTCAATGAAGTATTGTTGAAATACATAGGCCTGCTCCAGTTACTATTTACGATTAAATCTAAAATAGCAAGATCCTTTTTCTCCAAATGGCTTCCCTTGAGTTTCATAGACAGTACATTGGTTCTCAAACGATTTATAGGAATGGAAGTTTCTTTTATCCATTTCAATTCATTTACTTGGACACTATCCAACTTCAGAACCAGCTCTTTTGAAGGTAAGCTGTTATATTGGCCCCTAGTACGTGCTGTCAGTGCGGGATGTTTTTCTTTAATCAACTTCAAAAATTGGGAAGCACTGATGGCACCATCGACGCCTTCTATTTCTGCATAAGGCAGATAATCATTGGGTCCTCCTTGTTGATAATCATCTAGGCTTAATCCAAATGGAAGGGCCTTGGATTCATAGGCGTCTCGCATCATTTGTTCGATGTACCAATCTGTATTGAAATAGCTCAATACAATTACGCGTACATCTGTACGGTGTCCCAAGACTTCTTGGGCGAACCACAAGGGAAAAGTGTCATTATCTCCTCCAGTAAACAATATCGCATTGGGGGCACAAGAATCCAGGTAGTTCTTGGCTGCATCGACGGAAAAATAACGATCAGACCGATCATGATCATCCCAATTTTCCGCTGCCATCAGGGTAGGAATACCCAAACAAAGAAGCGTAGCTACAGCTGCAACTACGGTTTTATTTTCAAGTATTTTACCCAATAATTCGTAAATAGCCAATACTCCAAAACCAATCCAAATAGCAAAGACATAATACGATCCGGCATAAATATAGTCTCGTTCTCTTGGTTCGATAGGAGGTGAATTAAGATAGAGCACCAAGGCGGCTCCCGTGAGGAAAAACAAAAGTAAGGTAACCCAAAAGTATTTTTCATTTTTTTTGTATTGATAAAGTAAACCAATGATACCCAGCAACAACGGAAGACCAAAATAGATATTTCTTCCTTCGTTATTCGCCAATTCTGATGGAAGCTCTTTAAAGGCGCTGGTTAAACCCACCCAATTGGCATCTTGAATGTCCGAGGACCTTCCTGAAAAATTCCACATAAAATAGCGTAAATACATGGTGCCCAATTGGTGTTTGAACATAAAATAAAGGTTGTCTGTAAAGGCGGGTTTTTCGCCCTGCTTCAGTCCTGTAATTTCTCTATATTTTTTTTCATGTTGGGGACTCTTACTATGCATTCGGGGCAGA
>Ga0257126_1002694_pt1 | contig 11547 bp, 19 predicted proteins | sample SI060_120mmetaG_FD_190151 | JGI IMG/M metagenome (GOLD analysis project Ga0257126, IMG submission 190151) | Marine microbial communities from Saanich Inlet, British Columbia, Canada - SI060_120m | ecosystem: Environmental > Aquatic > Marine > Inlet | place: Canada: British Columbia | collected... | reverse complement strand
GAATTACTGTAGACCCAAAAGAGATTGATAATAAAGTTGCAACGGGCCCAAAGAAACCATCTGATGGTAAAACTAATACTTACAGACTAAAGGGTAAAGGTGGAAACCTACAAATACAAGTTTACAATAAGGGTGGTTCAAAACCATTTGAGTTGAATATGTATAAAGAAGAAGTTGAACTTGATGAAATGAAAGAACCATTTGTAGTAATTGATACTGCCGATGGTGACAAGGTTGTTGCAACTGCATCTGATGAGAAAGGTGCAAAATCATCTATTGCAACTTCTCAACTTCCCCCAATGAAAATCAAAGACAAAAAGACTTTGAAGATTGTTAAGGTGAAGAAGAAACAGATGATTGGGTATCCAATCAAAGAAGAACCAGACAACAGACCAGATTCTGCTAAAGAGGTAGAACAGGGGCGTGATGATAAGAAGAAAACTCGTATCGCTCAACTACAATTACAGATTGCAAAAGCAACTGAAACTATTAACAAACTAAACACACAGGAGAAACAATAATGTCCAAGTATCTTGAAACTAAAAAGGGTAGTATTGAGAGTGCTGTGCTTGAGGCAATGTCTCCTGCTCAACAAGCTGCAATCGCTATCTCAAAGAAAGAAAAAGAAAAAGAGGAAGAGAAGTTAACTGACGAAGAACTTTCTGCAAAACAAAAGAAAATTGACCTTAATAAAAACGGTAAAGTCGATGGTGATGACCTCAAGAAATTGAGAGCAAAAGCAGACAAGAAAGAAGAAACCGTTGTTGAGAAGGTTGAATATGTTGAGTACAAATTCAAAAACAAAAATGATGCAATGAAAGCAAAGAAAATGCTTGACGCAATTCAGTTGATGGGTTTTGATATCAATGATGACAACATCTCTAATGGTGAACTTACAGTTGATGCTGGTAATAAAGATATGACCAAGTATCACAAAGATGTTATGAAACAGTTCAAACCAAAAGTGATGACACAGGAAAAAACTGAAGATGATAACCTAGACGAAGGTTTCTCACCTAAACAAATCAAGATGGCAATCGGTGTTGCATCAGATAAAAGATATGCTGGTGGTAACATGACTGGCGCAGTAGCGGCAATCGATAAAATCAAAAAAGGTTTGTCTGACCATCCACAAGTTGCTGCAGTTCTAAAGAGACAGAACGAATCACTTGCTGAAAAGGCTGCAAGACACATTACTGATATGTGGAAAGAGTCTGCTTCTGCAAAGGATAAGAAAGAAAACAAGAAGGTTAAGGAAGAAGAAGAGGATGACCAACAAACTATGACAGGGAAACCTGCTGCAAAGATTGAAGTTAATCCAAAGTCAAAATCAGAAAAGTAGTAAAGTAATGAAAACACTTGTCGAATTGACAAAAATTTATGAGGGTGAAGTACCTGACATATATTGTGACATGGACATGGTTCTGTGTGACTTTATTGGTGCGTATGAAACCCTCACAGGAAACACGTTTGAGAAGACCCCAAAGGCAGACCGTTGGAATGCAATTACAGGTAAGAAAGACTTCTGGCATACATTACCTTGGATGACTGGTGCTCAAAGAATGTGGAAATTGATAAATAAATATAATGCGAATATATTATCTGCATATTCCAATAAGGATGCAAATAGTCGCCCAGGCAAAAAAGTCTGGTTGTCTAAAAATGCAAAACCTACTGGAACTATATACTTGGTACAACGTGCAGATAAACAGAAGTATGCTAAGTTAGGTGGTAAACCAAACATTCTTATTGATGATTATATCAAAAATATTAATGAATGGGAGGCTGCCGGTGGTATTGGAATTCATCATACATCACCAACAAACACCATTTCTCAGTTGAAGAGATATGGAATTAGATAAATAGAAGAGAAATCTTTAATTAAGGAGAAAGACTATGGCCCTATGGGGAACAACAGATGCAGATGAAGCAAAACCAAAGTGGCTCACTGCTGACCAAAAGACTAACGTGTTTGCAACCAATAAAGGTTGGACACAATTAAATGGCAAAGGACTTGAAGAAGTTATTTGTGCAATCGGTGGATTGTCAGGTGCATTAAATGCTTCTGATATTACATCAGTAAAATTTGTACAGACATCTTTTGCTGCTGGTTCAAGAACAATTTCTGTTGATGTAACATTCAACGAAAAAGTTGTTGTAACTGGTACTCCACAGTTGGTTGTGGATAATGCTAACAACTCAAGTGCTGGTAACGGAGATTACACACTAGACTACGCAAGTGGTACAGGAACTAACAAGTTGAGATTCACTAAGGCTTCTCAGACTGTTTCTGCAACAGACGTACTTGCAATCGGTGGTGGTTCACCATCTGCTGCGGCAGTAACACTTAACGGTGGTACTATTATTGCTGCAGAAGGTGATAAACTTGGTGCAATCACAATTGCTGCAGCAACTGCTGGTTCTACAACATTCCCAACTGCTTCAGTTGACACGAATGTAGATTCACTAACTGCTGGTACAGTAAACACACTTGTTGCTAAAGTACATTCTGCAACAGTAGTTGCTGGTGGTGCTAACTATGCAGTAGGTAACGAAATTACTATTGCAAACGGTTTCGGTACAGGAACTAACGCAGTACTAGTAGTTGCAACAGTCAACTCTGGTGCAGTATTAACTGCAACAGTTAAAGCTGCTGCTCCAGGCGTATACTCTGCTATCGCTGGTGGTGTAACAGGAATTGCACAACAATCAGTAAATACTGGTAGTGGTTCTGGTGCAACATTTAACTTGACACTTGCTGTCGCTTCACTTGCAGTGAACGCCGCTGGTTCTGGTTACTCTGCCGCTCCAGATATTCTACTTGCTGGTACAGGACTTGCTCAACAAGCAACCGTATCTCTAGTAGGTACTGCTGCTGCACTTGCAACAACTGGTGCTGCTCAAGAGACTAAAACTGTAGTCGCATAAGTAGTAGTATAGATTAACGGAGTATATTATGTCAAAGAATGAAAAGACACTAAGTGTTAGTGATATTGAAGAAAAGAAACTAGAACTTGAATCTGACCTTGAGAAAATACAGGGTCAGATTCAAAACCTAGACAAAATGAGAGTGCAGTTAACCACACAGGGTAATGCCATTAATGGTGCAATCCAACAGTGTGTTTTATTTCTCACTCAACTTGAGGCGAGTCCCGCCAGTAGCATACCCTCGCAAGACGATAGTGCAGTTCAAACTGCATTGAGTTGAGGGTTTTAACCATTAGGAGAAAATAAAATGGCCGATAAGAAAATTACCGCCCTATCAGATTTGGGTGCTGCAATTGCATCAGAAGATTTACTTCATGTAATTGATGACCCATCAGGTAACCCTGTAAATAAAAGAATTTCAGTATCGAACTTCTTTAACAATATTCCAACCTTTATTGCGTTGGATGGTACACCACACTTGTGTGATACAACATCAGAGGCGATTGATGTCGCTTCTTCTATCACTCATATTAATACAACTGCTGGTGCTCATGCTGGAGCAATGGCAGATGGAGTTAACGGACAAATCAAAATCATCACAATGATTGTTGACGGTGGTAACTCTGTTGTAACGCCTGCCAATCTTACAGGTGGTTCAACTATCACATTCCAAGATGTAGGTGATACAGTAACTTGTCTATTTACAAACAACAGTTGGGTAGTTATCTCAAATGTTGGTTGTGCAATCGCATAAGGGAGAAAATTATGACAGTACGAATGGGTGCAAATGGTATGCCAATGCCAGAAAAAGAAACAGAGACACTTCAGGAAATTCTAGAAGTGAATCCTAACGCAAAGAAAAAAAAGAAGGAAGAGTCCTCTAAGTATGAGTGGTCTTCACAAGAACTTACAAAGGATGAGGTTGATGAAAAACTTTAATAAATTCATTACCGAAAAAACGTCAGATGAAGATTTGGCGGCAGACGGTGTAGACTTCACTAATGACGTATCTAATCCAAAGATGGTTGAACGTATCAACGGTTTCTTGGGTGCAATGTCAAAGATGGAACATCTAGTTCCAGAACATGGATTGACTAAGATGCAAGAAAAGTTGGGTAGACTTTCACTATCATTTGATATGCCAGACTTATCAGAAGATGGTGGAAAATATTCAATGCCATTAACACAGTTTGGTGGAAGAACTGGTGAAGACGAAAGTGGCGCAATGGTGAATGACGATGGAATCTCCCACAAGGTTGAGGGTGGATTGTCTTTAGAGATTATGCACGAAAAGACAGCAAACGGAACTCACTTTATAATTGCCAAAATCGTTTAATAAACGGTAGAGGTATATATGTTTGAAAAATTAACTAATGATAATATCACTATGTTTGCTATAAAACATTATGATAATCCACAATGTGAAGGTGAAAGTGAATTCCACGATGATATGAAACGCTTCAAGTATATAAAGCGTTTGTTGAGAAAGTATCAGGATTCAGGTGAACTGAAAGAAAGATTGATACTTAATCATTTGATTGTCGTATTCAATATCTTTGGTGCAGAAGCAGGTTCTACCCTACTCTTGTTCAAACTAGAACCAGAGTTCTGGAGTATCTTAAAAACATTTATGGTGTTTTTGAATATGCTACCAGACGGTGAACTTGAAGAAATCGATGAACTTGAAGAAATTAAAAGGGTGTTAGAGAAAGTATAATGGGAAGAGCAATTGATTTATTTGTAACGTATCGTTTTATCAGACTGTTGACTACAGCGTTTGAGAAAAGTGATGCCTTCAAGATGGGTATCATTGATAAGGATGGTAATCGTACAGATAAGAAATTAGAAACCTCTGCTGAGAAGAATGCATACACTGTTCTTCATAAGTTAGTTTTCAACATCAAAAAGATTTTCGGTAAGGTGCCAGGATTAAGAACTAAGATTGGTACATATGCTGCTGCAATATTTCTGTTGAAGGATACATTCAAAGAACACGTTGAAGACCCACAGGTATTTGAAAAAGAGTTTATGAAGTTTATTAAAGAAAACAACATAGAACTTGACGATACTATTGTAGAGGAAGTAACACTTGATAACGGCAAACTTGGTAAAGGTATTTACAAGTTGACACAAGATGTTATCGCAACAGAAGAGGACGATGAGATTTCTGCCCTAGAGGGTGATGAAGTAGAAGTATTTGAAGATACTCCTGCCGCAGACACTATCTTAGGAGTAGATGTATTTCCAGTTATCCACAAAAAAACAAAACAAAAAATCTTTGTCAGTAGCGAAGATATTAAAGAATTAGATATAGGAGACTTGTAATGTCGTTCAAATTTGATGACGTAATGAAGAAATTTTATGATGACCCATCTTTAGGAATTAAGAAGGAAGATGCTCCTGTTAATAACGCTTCCAGTGGTGCAGTCTCTATGCCACCTGATGCACAGATGAAGAAAAAGAAAAAGGCCTATGATGGTAGAACCAAAGAAGGTAAGACATTCTTCAATCGCATGGCAGAACGTAAAGCAAAGAGAGAAGCAATGAAATCTAAACTCGCACAAAAGGTTCAAGAGAACACACTGAACAGAGAACAAGAATACTTGATGGTTGAAGACAACATAGATATGTTAAAGAACATTGTCAAAAACAAGTCTGCAAAGAACATCAAATTCAAAGATGGTAATATGAAAGTAGATATGTTTACTGCATCTGCCATCACACAGGTATTCGACAAAGTAAACTCTTCTAATCAACAGAAGATGGCAAAACTTATCAACGGTAAGAAGGCAGAGTTTATGAAGATTGCCGACTTTGCTCTATCTAAAGTGAAGTAATGAAATCCTTCAAACAACATATCAATGAATATTCTTATACCAGAGGTTTGGGTACATATGACCCTATGGTAGATTTGAATGCTGCTGCAGGAGATAATCCTATCTCTAAGTCAGACTTGGATGGTGTTGAGAAGTATGCAGACAGACTATATAAATCTAGTGGGATAGATGTTGAGTTTACTCGACACTTCCTAGACAGGGTGAATGATGCGAGAAACAAGAAACAGATTACTGTGGCAGAACTTATTCGATTGTTTAAGCAATCTTTTAAGAAGTATGGTAAGAAGATTGCACAACTTGGGCCAGACGCTGAAGCAGTCCTAAATGATATGCAGACGGACATTAATATGCCGTTTGCTCTAAAGTGGGATGGTAAGGAGTTGGACTTAATTGCAAAGACTGTAATGAGAAAACCAAATTTTGCAACGTCTAATCAGAAACTATCCTTTTGATAAAGGAGAATATGAATGCCGCCTAGAAACCATAAGACATGGATGAAGACGCCTAACGTAGAATATATCTCTTCAGAATGTTATAATAACAACGACATCTTTCAACAGGAGCAGGAACATATCTTTAGTAAGGTATGGGTGCCGATGTGTCACATCTCAGAGATGTACAATGAAGGAAACTATAGAACAACACAGATTGCTGGTCAGAACGTGATTGCAGTGAATACCAAAGATGGTGTTAAGGCATATCGTAATCACGGATTTAACAGACCCTCTGGTACTGTATCTGCACCAATCGTAACAATTGAACCACAACTACACTGTGAAGTAAAACATGGTGGAATGGTTTGGGTTACACTAGACCCTAATCCTACACAGAGTGTAGATGAATGGACTGCTGGTGCATTTGATTGTATTGCAGATGCAATTGACACAGAAGAAATGGAAGTCTTTCACTACCACAAGGCGGTGATAGATACTAATTACAAATTATGGCATGATACTAACTCTGAGTTTTATCACGATTTTATGCATTACTTTAATCGTGTGTCAGGATTTAATGATGAGTATTTTGCTAGAAAGAACATACCATTTGATAATGGTCATGTAAACGTAAGTTCATTCACAGTGAACTATACGGAGTATGATGGATTTGAGGACAGGGGTGAATTATCATTCCCCAACCTACCACCTAATCAGTGGTACATGGTGGACTTGTTCCCAGGCTTTAACTTCAATCTAAGAGGAAGTGCATATCGTTCAGATAGTGTAACACCACTTGGGCCTAACAAGGTTCTGATTGAGTTTAGAGGATATGGATTAAGAAAAGATACACCAGAAGAAAGACTCACTAGAATTAAACATCATAATTCTATCTGGGGCCCGTTTGGTAGAAATCTCCATGAAGATTTAATTGGAGTTGCTGGACAGGGAACGACTATGCGTGAAGGAACAGAAACACGAAATATCCTACACGGTAGACACGAGAATGGAACTATCCACGATGAAGTGGGTATGAGACATTACTATGGTGCATGGGGTGATATGCTGGGTGTAAATCCAGAACAACCTCTCGCCGCTTAAAAGGAGACTAAAATGATAAATTGGATTAAAAACAGAGTTGGTGAAAGAACATCTTGGGATGGTGCAGTATGCATTGGACTAGGACTTATGATTCTATTCATGGCGCCACTTGCAAAGATTGCTGCTGGTATTGCAATTGCATGGGGTATCTGGACGATTTGGAAGTCTGAGTAAAAGTTATGAACATGAAATTTAGTGTTGGTGTATTAATTGCAATTGTTTTACAGGTATCAGCATTTGTCTGGTGGACTGCACAACAAGCACAAACAATTTCACAGTTGAATGAAGAAGTATCTGCATTAACTTCTCGTATGGCAGTCGAAGATAACGTAAATCTAAAACGTGACATTGCTGACATTAAACAGAAGTTATCAAAACAAGACGATTGGATTGAGCAGAACTACAATAGCATAGAAGACTTAATTGACTTTGCAACATTCACTGAAAACAGATGGGCAGACGCATATGCACTTGACCCATCCTATGAAAGAAAGTTTGGAACTAAGGCACCAGTGAAATGATAAAATTATACGGAATTATTATTCTTGTAGCAATCTTGGGTGGTGTTGGATATGGTGCTAAGTACTATTACGACACCACCCAAAATACTATTGCACAGTTGCGTGATAACAATGCGAAACTGGAAGTTGCAGTTGATACTGCACAAACTAGTGTTGAGACACTACAAGGTGATATGGTAAAACTTGCATCCCTGAATAAAGGGTTGCAACAAGATTTACAGAGAGCAGAAGCATACAGTGATGAACTTAGACAAAAACTAAGTAACCTTGATTTGATTGTGGAAGCATTAAAAGATTCTAAAATGTTAGAAGGAAAAATGAATGGCGCTACAGCGAACTTATGGCGTGACTTCATGGGTGACACTGGTGGTAATTCTGAACGTCCTCTTCCTAACTGGTTGCTCGAGTCTCCGAATGGAGCCGGAAGTGAAAGTAGTAACCAAGGTGGAGAAAGTACAGATACCGACAGTGGCAAGACCGAAGCCACTCCAACTAAATGACACTAGAGTATTTGTAGTCACCAAAGATAACTTTGAAGAATTCCAAAAGGAGTTCACTGAGTTGTATGGGGACTTGGCGTTTGTAGCATTGAGTATGAAAGATTATGAAAATCTTGCATTGAACATTGCCGATATCAAACGGTACTTAGAACAACAAAAAGAGATAATTCTGTACTACGAAAAAGCAGTTACAGAAGATACAGCAGGAGAAGAGAAATGACATCAGTAGAAATGGTAGCATGGGTACAAGACTTACTCGTCACATGGTGGCAGTTTACCGTAGTAGGTATTCTGATTATTATCGGTTGGTGCATCAACTTATTTGGTGTAGACAGCAAAGAAAAGATTATTGGTTTTGAATATGAAGATATGCCGCACATGAAACCAATTCCAATCCCAACAAAAGGTAAAGGTTTTTGGAGTGCAATCTGGATGTGGTTGACAGGAAGTCGCCACTGGATTGTTGCAAAGGATTTTCACTACAAGATGTTCGGTAACGAATATGTAATCCCAAAGGGGTTTCAATTTGATGGGGCATCTATTCCTAAGTTCTTACATACATGGTTATCACCTACAGGCGTATTGTTGATGGGTGGACTTGTGCATGATTACGCTTACAAGCATGCTGGACTGAAGATGAAAGGTAAAAAAGAATTACATGAATTAGACCAAAAACAGTCTGACGTAATTTTCAGAAACATAAATATAGAGATAAATGGTTTCCACTTTCTTAACTACCTCGCATTCTGGGCATTGAGAATTGGTGGTTTCTTAGCATGGAACGGTCACAGGAAGAATGATTAAATGGCAACTGTCAAGACGTTAGATACAGAAGTAGCACTTCTGAAGAGAGAGGTTGCAGACATGAAGTTAATTCATGTCAGGTTGGACTCTGCTATCGAAAAGATAGCAGATGTCTCAACTTCTTTACATACGATTATGGCAGTACATGAAGAAAAATTAATTAGACAGGAAGAACAGTTGGAAGACCAAGAAAAGCAATTTCGTGACACTGTTCAAGAACTGCACAGTAGAATCACTTCAAACGCAAAAGAAACATCCACTCAAATGGGAGATATGGAACGTAGACTCCATTCTGCTATGGATGAACATAATAAGAAGGAAACTGAACAGTTTCTTAAATTGCGTGAAGAATTACAAACCAGAGTAGGCATACTGGAAAGATGGAGACACCTCATCATTGGTGGCGCCATCGTTATAGGTTTTATATTACAGAAAGTATTACCAACTATCTTATAAAAATCTATTGACAATAAGGGCATTGCCCTGTATTATCTATATTATGAATTACATTGATATTAAGTACATCTCTCTAATCTCTCATCGACTTAGGAACTTCACTAAAAAGAGTGACTACCTATGGAACTTTTCGTGTCCATATTGTGGTGACTCTCAGACGAACCGAAGGAAGGCGAGAGGTTTTATTTACAGAACAAAGAATGACCTTTTCTATAAGTGTCATAACTGTGCTGTAGGAACAACTCTATCTAAATTGATAGAGTATACAGATGATAATTTACACAAGGAATATGTACTAGAAAGGTACAAGGAAGGTCTTACGTCCAATGGACGAGGAGATAAGACCCCTGGCGCATCCATTAAAGCGCCCGACTTCAAGTTTACTAAACCAGTATTCAAGAAGTCGTTTGGATTACAATCTTTTGCACAGTTGGATAAAAATCATCCTGCTGTTGAAATTTTATCCAAAAGAAACCTTCCTAAAGAAACTTGGAATGATATATACTTTAGTCCCAAGTTTTATGAGTTTTCTAATACTCAACTTGTGAACAAATTTCCGTCACTGAAAGGCGACCACCCACGCATGGTTATTCCATTCCGTAAGGAGTCTGGAGATATCTTTGCATATCAAGGACGTTCATTTGGTAACGAAAAACAAAAATACGTCACCATCATTCTTGATGACCGTCATCCGAAAATCTTTGGTTTGGATAGGTTGGATAATTCTAGGACTGTTTATGTCGTGGAAGGCCCCATTGATAGTTTATTTTTGGAGAATGGTATTGCAGTTGCTCAAAGCGATTTGCGTGTACCTCAATATAAAGATAAGGCGGTTCTTGTCCCTGATAATGAACCGAGAAACGTAGAAGTCTGTAAACAAATTCAAAAGTTTATAGATGATGGGTATGCAGTTTGTATCTGGCCGCAAGGTATAAAAGAAAAAGATATAAATGATATGATTTTGTCTGGAATGACCTCGGCAGAGATTCAAAGCATTATACATAGTAACACCCACAAAGGATTACAAGCACAGACCGTTTTCAATTCGTGGAAGCGCAACTAGAAACATTAGGAGAAATATAAAATGGCCCTTGAGAACGTAGTAACATTCCCAAGTGCTGAGAAGGATACGCATCATCTCGGCATCACTATCGACAAGACAAAAGACAAAAATTTATCAGAACAGGCATACAAACTACTCAAGGACTATTATTGTAATGAAAATGAAGATTCACCACAACAGGCATATGCTCGTGCCGCAGTTGCATATTGTGATGGGGACTTAGAACTCGCACAAAGAATTTACGATGCAGTATCCAAAGGTTGGTTTATGTTTGCATCACCAGTATTATCAAATGCACCAATGCCTGGGCAGAAAGCAAAGGCATTACCTATTTCATGTTTCTTAACATATGTTCCAGATTCATTAGAAGGACTAATCGACCACACTGCTGAGTTGCGTTGGTTGTCAGTTAAGGGTGGTGGAGTTGGTGGACACTGGAGTCATGTTCGTGCAATCTCAGATAAAGCACCAGGCCCAATGCCATTCCTTCATACGGTAGATGCAGACATGACAGCATACCGTCAAGGTAAAACTCGTAAGGGTTCTTATGCAGCATACATTGATGTAGAACATCCAGACATTATTGAGTTCTTAAACATGAGAGTTCCAACTGGAGATGTAAATCGTAAGAACCTCAATTTACACCACGCAATCAACATCAGTGACGATTTTATGAGGGCTGTGGAACGTGGAGAGCAGTGGGACTTAAAAGACCCCCATGATAACTCTGTAAGAGAAACAATGCCTGCAAGAACTTTGTGGCAACAAATTTTGGAGACACGTTACCGTACAGGTGAACCATATCTAAACTTCATCGATACTGCTAATCGTGCATTACCTCATACAATGAAAGCGAAGGGATTGAAGATACACGGTTCTAATTTGTGTAATGAAATCCATTTA
>Ga0257126_1002686_pt1 | contig 11569 bp, 7 predicted proteins | sample SI060_120mmetaG_FD_190151 | JGI IMG/M metagenome (GOLD analysis project Ga0257126, IMG submission 190151) | Marine microbial communities from Saanich Inlet, British Columbia, Canada - SI060_120m | ecosystem: Environmental > Aquatic > Marine > Inlet | place: Canada: British Columbia | collected... | reverse complement strand
GGCTTCATCAATGCGACGCTTTCTCAGCAGGTCCTTCCGCAGCCTCCCTTTTGGGCAAGCTATGATCATTCCACATACTTCTGCAGGTCGTAAACCAAGCACCTTCATGTTGGAACTGGCCGATCGAGATTAGTGCACGTCTTGAGTACAGTTCAAATACTGTTAATCGAAGGTGTTGTCATGAAGGAAGTCAAGTGCCCTAAGTGTGATTCAGTCTTTGAAATGGAGGCCAGCGGTTACGCAGACATTGCTCGCCAAGTTCGAGGCGATGAGTTCGAAAAGGAATTGAACGTTCGTCTCAAGGATTTAGAGGCAAATCACAACATGAAACTTGAAATGGCTCAACAAAGCATTGCATCGGAAAAGGATAAGCAAATCTCAAACCTACAAAACCAAATTGGGAACCATGCTAAGGAGATTGAAATTGCGACCAAAGACGCTTTGGCGAATGCTCGAGAAGAAATTTATGCCAAAGAGAAGCAAGTTGAACGCTTGAAAAATGAGAAGGAGGCGGTTGAAAACAAGACCGAACTGCTCGTGACCAAAGCCACCGGCGAACTGGAAAAAGACATCCTTGACCTCAAGGGGAAACTGAATATGGCAGAGACTCAAAAAGAACTTGAAATCAAGCAACTCGAACAAACAAACCTTGTCGAAATGAAAGCAAAGGATGATCTCATTCGCTTCAAAGAGGGCGAGATTGAACGAGTGAAGGACATGAAATTGAAAATGTCAGTCAAAGACATCGGAGAAAAATTGGAGCAATGGTGTGAGAACCAATTCAACCTCGTAAGAGCCACTGCCTTTCCTCATGCTTACTTCGAAAAGGACAACGAGAGTGTCAAGGACGAAGAAAACGGTAAAGGGACAAAGGGTGATTACATTTTCAAGGACTCGGATGCAAACGGCATCGAATACATTTCAATCATGTTTGAGATGAAGGACAAGATGGAGGGCACCAAAGGCCAGACAAATGAATCTCACCTCGCCAAGCTCGACAAAGATCGGAAGAAGAAAAAGTGCGAATATGCGGTGCTCGTATCGATGCTTGAGCCTGAAAACGAACTCTACAACGCAGGTCCAGTTGATATGTCTCACAAGTACCCAAAGATGTACGTCGTAAGACCGCAAGAGTTCATGTTGATTCTTTCCCTCATACGGAATGAGGCAAGAAAATCCCTTGAAATGAGGAATGAACTCGCGGTGATCAGGAATCAAAATATCGATTACGAAACGTTCGAGAACAAACTTCTCGATTTCCAGGACGCTTTTGGAAAGAACGTGACTACCGCTCAAAATCACTACCAATCGGCAATCAATGACATCGATGCTACAATCAAGAAACTTGAGAAAATCAAGGCCAGCTTGACAACATCAGGTCGTCAATTGCGCCTCGCCAATGACAAAACTCAAGATCTATCAATCAAGAAATTGACACGAGACAATCCAACAATGAAAGCGAAGTTCGATGAGTTGAATTCCGACGAAGATTAGAACGAACCAAAATAATCCTTCATTCATCTCGCCTTCAGTCTGCTGCGCAGTAAAAGTGTACACAACGGTAGCAAGACGCTCAATATGAGCGCATGGGGTTCCGATACGATTTCTGAAATCTAGATTTGGCATTAAAGGAATCTTCGAGATATTATTTAATTTAAAGCAGGAATTTAAGCTACCTAGGATAGAATAATCCATTATAATTCACCCTTATTGGTTCGCAGGTTCGAATCCTTCCCCTACTGAACGCCCAGCTCCGCAGGGTTTGAACCATTTTGGAATCGTGTGGGTAATGTGCATTTCCCGCGAACATTGGTGAATATTTTCGATACTGCCGGTAGAACTGTTATATTCTAGGAAGTCTAGGATTAGCACATGAACAAGTTTCTAACACTATTGTTTGCACTAATGCTGGTCCTCTCTGGTTGTTTGGGTGGCGAAGACGTCATTGACAATGAAGAACCTCAACCGATTCTTCTTGACACCGACGGGGACGGCATCCCCGACGTGGACGACGTCGATGATGACAATGATTCATGGAATGATGTTCACGAATTGAATTGCGATTCCGACAGTTTGCTGGCCTCAAGCGTGCCGGCTGATGTTGACGGTGATGGCATCTGTGATGTTCGCGACAGCGACAAGGACGGCGACGGCTGGTCCAACATCGACGAGGAAGCCTGTGGCTCCAATCCTGTTCTCGCAACCGACATGCCCGCAGACGCCGACGATGATGGTACCTGCGACGCCTTTGACGAGGACGTCGACGGCGATTCATACGCCGACGGTGTTGAAAACCAATGCGGCTCTGACCCTCTTGACGCCACCAGCATTCCCGCTGACTTGGATGACGATGGAACCTGTGATGCTCTTGACGACGACATCGACGGTGATGGTGTAGCAAATGCCGCCGATTTCGCTCCCGAAGACCCAGACAAGTCTGAGGGCAAGGGCGGCTGCACCAACAGCTCCGCCTTCAACTACGACGAAACAGCGGAAGTCGACGATGCATCATGTTTCACCCTTGAAGACGCTGAAGAGGCCGTATCAACCGCCATGGCTGGCATTATATCCATCCAAGGGATCTCTTACACCGACATGCTCATGCAAACGACCATGATCATGGATGAAGCAAACGGAAAGACCAGCCTCTCCCTCGCTATGCTGGGTGAAAACGGTCAAACTCTCTACCAAGCCACATATGTGAACGACGGCAGCGGCTTCGTCGAGGTCGACCTTTATCTCACTCCAGACGAAGGCGGCTCGCCAATGATTGAACAGTACAAGGTTAACGGCGCATACTATGTTGCTAACATGGACGAGGACAGCGGTTGGTCGCACTGCGAATATGACGGTACAAACTGGTATTGTGCCGAGATCGGAATGAACGGCGATATGGTGTACAACAGCGATAGCGAGACGGAGACATACCACCAGTTCGCCTGCGCCAACGGTGAGGCCGTACTTCTTTCTCAGGTCAACGATGGCACCGCCGACTGTTCAGACGCCAGCGACGAACCCAACATCCAGACCGACGGAAGCCTGTTCCTCTGCAACGACGGCTCGACCATCGATTTCCACCTCGCCAATGACGGTACGGCGGATTGTACTGATGGCTCGGATGAAGACAACTTCATGACGCATATAACCTGCGACAACGGAAACACCATCCCAAGTTACTGGGTTGACAACGGCTACGATGAATGCGGTGATGGCAGCGACGAGCCCGTCTACGATATGAGCGCCTACGAGACCTCCTCCTACACTTGTGAAGATGGTTCTGAAGTATCGCTCTCCTCGGTCAACGATGGTACCGACGACTGTGCAGACGGTACGGACGAAAACCCCACAAGCGGTCAATTGACCATGCTTTGGGATACGTTTGTGTGCTATGACGAGGAAGAGATTCCTCTCTACCTCGCCAACGATGGCGAGGAGGATTGTGCCGACGGCAGCGACGAGCCCAACTACGACCAAGCAGGTCAAGAAATCTCATTGTACGAATGCTATGTGTTCGCCTCCGATGAAGAGGAAGAAACCAACGATATTTTCCTCAGCGAACTCAACGACGGCGTGATTGACTGTGATCTCCGGCAGGACGAGGCCTTCCTTGCAGGGAATGAAACAGAGAATTGGTTTGGCTTTGAAAACTTCGATTGGAGCGAAGAACCGAACGGTGATTGCTTGATTGACGGAGAGTATTTCGGCATTCCATGGAGTTGGGTCAATGACGGCATCGACGATTGTGACGATGGTACCGATGAACCCGCTTACGACGAAAGCGGTGAGGAAACCTCGACCATGATGTGTGATGACGGCATGGAAATCTCGCTCTCCTGGGCCAACGACGGTGAAGAGGACTGCGAAGACGGCGAAGACGAAACCACGTTTGCTATGGTGACCAACTTTGTCTGCGAAAATGGAGATGAGATTCACTTTAGTTGGGTCAACGATGAATATGATGACTGCCAAGACGGCAGCGACGAACCCACCTATGACCTTGAGGAACTCACGGTGTTTGAGTGCGACGACGGCACCTTCATTGCTTTCTCCCATGTGAACGATGGCAGCGATGACTGCACTGACGCCGAAGACGAGGTTGTTGAGAGTGAAGTCTCTGAATTCAATTGCGCTTCCAGCGATACAATTCCTCTTTCGTTCGTGAACGACGGCGAAGAAGACTGTCCTAGCGGCGACGACGAACCGTCTTACGACCTCATTACCGGGTCCGAGGTCTCAACCTACACCTGCCAGTATTCTGGAGAGAGCATCGCCCTCTCGTTGGTCAACGACGGAGGATACGACTGCGAGGATTACACCGACGAACCATATTACGATGAAAGCAGCACGTTTGAGTGCGTTGACGGTTCAGACATCATCCCGCTTTCGTACGCCAACGACGACTACGAGGACTGTGGAGATGGTTCTGATGAAGCTCAATACGAGATGCCTGAGGATGAGAGCGTCTTCTCCTGCGCCGATGGTTCTGAAATCACCGTGAGTCAGTTCAGCGACGGTGCAGTGGATTGCGCCGATGGCTCTGATGAGCCGGCCACCTTCGTGTGCGGCGACGACTCGAATGAGATTCCCTTCGACTACGTCAACGACGGTTACGATGACTGCGACGACGGGTCTGACGAATCGGTTATTGAAGACTTGAACGTAGTAGACTGTAAAAGTCCAGTTGAAGGTAGCACGTTGACCGTCTCCCAATTCCATGACGGCCATTCCGATTGCCTCAGCGATTGGGAAGAGAGTTGGGATGAGATGGAGTTTGAGCTCGCCACGGACTGCGAATGGAAGGGCGATGGCATCGGTTGGATGTGCGCCGAGGTGTTCTTCCCGACCGACGTCACCTATGAAATGTGGATGCACACCAACGAAAACGGCCTTGAGATGATCGGCCTCAACTCAACCTCAACAGACGGCACGATCACGACCGCCATGTTTGATGCGTCCACCCATGCCTTCCTGATCATGGAGGAAACCTTGTTCGACGATGATGGCATTATGACAGAACACATGATGTTGAAGACCAGTGCCTACGACGCTACTTTGATTGATGCACTGATGGTTGACACAACGCTCGACACGCACGCACCACCTTATGCTGTGGTCTTTGAGGGTGAACCTCACGCTGTTGATGACGGCAAGGTGTTTGTTTGCGATGACGGTGAAGAAGTGCCGTTCGCCTATGTCAACGACGGTGAGGAAGATTGCACCGACAGCAGCGATGAGCCCACTTACGAGGAAGAAGTCTACACCTGCAGCGACGACGGCTCCGAAATCCAGATGTCCGCCGTCAACGACGGTGAGGATGACTGCGCCGATGGCAGCGACGAGCCCGCCTACGACGGTGATGGCTTCGAAATATCCAACTTCATTTGCCTTTACAGCGGTGCCGACGGCGACGAAATTCCCTTGTCCTATGTGAACGACGGTTATGATGATTGTCAAGATGGCAGCGACGAGCAAGAAGGCTACAGTTGGGAGATCAGCAGCTTCGAGTGCGAAGACGGCGAGGATGAAATCGACCTCTCATTCGTCAACGACGGCGAAGCCGACTGCATGGACGGCTCGGACGAAGCCACCGTTGGTGAAGGCCACGGCTACGGTCAGTACTCGTTCAGTTCCGCCGGCCCTGCTAGCTGGACCATGGGGGCTGACACGAACATGCTCGAAATCGTTTTGTCCAACTGCGACTCCTTCGATGATGGTTCAAGTTTCTTTTCCAACGTCGATTACTTGATTCCAAGCGACTGCGGTGATGAACTCGCACGCTACACGATGGAGGAGATCATGAACGGCGACATCGCCGGACTTGAACTCGTTGACTTGGATGAAGATATGAATCCAGGGAATGAGTTTATTTTGTTCATCGACGAAGAGTTTGAACTCGAAGGATGGAACACGGTTCGCCTCTCCACGCCTGACGGCGAGTACACCGATGAGAACCCGCAAGTGCAGTTGCCTGCTCCAGGCATCGGCTTCGCTCTCATCGCTATGCTCGGTGCAGCCATGCTGGCCGGTCGACGCAACGAGTGAACGCTGGCCTTCTCCTCATTTGAGCAAAGTGAACACGATCAAAACCAACTTGTTCAAAGGAGATGAACCAAAGCGAAAAGCAGGTTTCTGAAATATATCTGAAACCTGATATCGATGCTGTTGGGAATCCAGACAAGAAAGGATACGAATGGATCACTTCGGAAGATGGAACGAACTGGTGCCGAGCCTAAGGCTGGAAAGATGATTGGGTTGAATTTTCAAACGAAATCATTCCTCAAAGAAAGTGTATTTGGGGCGCATACAAGGGCTCTTAGTGAGTCATATTGAACTCCACCCTCATGATCAACTTCGGCTACAACGGCGGCGTCCATGCCGCCTTGTTTCGCGAATGGTCGAGCACATGCCAGTACAGGGTGACGAGGGGTTGAGTTGAATCTGGGACCGCAGCATCGAGTTCACTGCCCGTGAGTACACTCGGTGCTTTTTTCCAAACACCTCTTGCGATCACTGAGAGGGGAAACTTCGTCAATGCCGGGCCGTTAACGGGGAGGCTGAAACGCGTGGCCCACGGGCGCTCAAGCACCCCCTGTTGAGCCATTGCATCGTTTACATCAGCCCACGAATTTCCCTTTCCTGCCTTTTTTCGCACCAACCAAGAGGGGTTCACAGAGGAATCCACGGTGTAGCCTTGACCGGCCAACGTCGTTGCCATCCAAGGGGCGATGTACCCTGCAGGTGCGCGAAACCACGGGCGGAAATGCCCTCCAGCTTTCTCTTTCAACACAGCAGTTGCTTGTTTCAATGAGGCTTCAAACCCCTCACCATCTTCTGGCCACGCCGACCACGATCGGTGGGTGAGTCCATGACATCCCACGGTCAATCGCTCGCCATGCTTTGCTAACAAAGCATTGAACCATTCACCAAATTCCTCTGATTCAAACAAGTCTGTGATGACGAAAAGCGTCACGGGGTGGGGGGTGGTGGCAAGCCAGGCTTCAAACGCCTTCATGGCGATCTTGTATGGTTCTGACAGGTCCATGCTGGCAATCGGATGCTTGCTTCGTGTCGGGTGGCCTTGCGCGGATGGAACGTGACGAAGATCATCAAAATCGACCGTTAACCAGGTGCGCTTCAAAGGCGTCACCTCCGAGGTAAATCGACGATGTGGAGGCGGTGAGGGACCGTGCGTTCACCGATTTCAATACCAATGAATTCCTCAATAATTTCCCCTTGCCATCCCTCGCAGATACGGGTTGCTGTCGCCAGTCCAGCGACGTTATGGGGGTGAACCGTGATTTCGATTCGGTGGAAGGCTTGCTCGGAGCGGGCGCGTTCTTCGAGCCACGAGAAGATTCTGTTTGCTGATGACATGGCAATGCCTTGGCGCTGGAACGAGGGTCGAACCCAGTAGCCAAGGTTGTACGAAGAGCCAACCAGTTGCAGTTCATCGCCAAGCCCAATGAGGCCAACAAATGTGTTCGTCTCATGCTCACAAACCCACCAAAAGTGCAAACGATCGGCACCAGCTTGGCTTTCCACATCAAACAGCATGTCGCTTAACTGGCCTTGGACATTGAACGAAGCATCGAGCCATGGGAGCGCAGTTTGAGCCGCCGCAGGGTCTTCTTTGTAGGCTTCAAGCAATGCAGGAAGGATCGATTTGCTGACCGGCTTGAGCACCAAGCGTTGGTCGAGTTCGAGTTCCGGTGTCATCGCTTATGCCCCACTGCCGAGTTGAGCGACGGCAGCGGTCACATTTTCATCGTTTGGATGCACATGTTGTGCCATCGCCAGCGTCCATTGCAAGTGCTCTTCGCGACCCAATTGCCGCATGGATGCCCCAATGTGGAGCAACATGTCGAGGTTGAGTTCCAAATGCGGACCAAGGACATCAAGAATTTGAGCGGCTTCAGGAAGTTTGCCCGCCTTGATGGCTTCCAAAATAGCCACCACTTCACGGTATACTTGGCGCGGGTCCCATGGTTCTTGGGCGGGCCATGGCCAGATGCGACCGCTGTGTTGTGGTTCTGGTGCGGGAGTGACTGGTGTTTCATCTGGCAAATCCGGCGTGACCGTTTCGGTCTCCAAGGTTGCTGAGAGTTCAGGGGTTGCTTCGGGAAGGTCAGGAATATCGGGGGTCTCAACATGCGCTGGTGTAACTGAGTCCATGGCGTCGGGTAGCTCAGGCGTTGAAGGGGGAAGTGGGACAGGTTCAGGTGCCGAGGCAATGGCCTGTGTGATTGGTAAAGCCACGGTATCGGCAGATGATTCACCAGGGAGGTCTGGTAGGTCTGGGGTGGATGTCGACGTGCCGGGCGCAGGTCCAACGCTTCCGGTCAAATCATCATCGATTTCTGTTTTGACCATTGGCGAGTACAGGTTTCCAAGCCCAGTGTGGACGGGTTCAGCGACCTCTGCCATTGGATCGTGGGCTTCAATTTGGAAATCCACGGGTGTGGTTGGAGCATCGCTTGTTTCGAGTTCGACAGCTTGTGGCGATTCATATTCCACCGTCTCGGAGAGGGTTGGGTTGCCTGCTTTGATGAATCCAAGTGAGTCGTCATCACCTGCGTCACCCAACTGACTTTGCCCAATCTCAACAGTGACTTCACCCAACGACAGAACGGCTTCGACGGCAAATTCTTCTTCATCCTCGAAGTCTTCATCGCCCAACAGGGTCGCCATGAGTTCACTGCCGGAGGAGGTAGGAGTCGCCATTGGCTGATCACGTGCTGCTTTGTCCATCACATAGTAGCATTGAGCACAGTTCGTGGCGCCCACAGGGTTGACGAATTCGCAGTAAGGGCAGACTTCGCCATCCACTGATTCGTGTTTCTTCCTTCGAAACATGGTCTGCACCCCGGATGCTTCGTCCGACAATTCCGGTTTAAGTCAATGGGTTTCTCGTACACCCGAAGCACCATTGCACGAGGCATACGCTGATGGGGTGGACCTGTCTCCACGAAGCATGGAGGAGCGAGGTCGCGTGCGGCGCATGAACAGCAGCGCTGCTCAAAAGAAGGCAGACCGCGACATTGCAGGCGAAATGCCACTTACATGGCAGCGTGGCCAAGACCACTTCACCCGCTTCACAGCGCTCATCAAGCGCGAACTCGATGATGAAACGGCCATGGTGGAGGAACGGTGGAAAACATGGTCCAAGCAACGCTTGCTTGCTGCTGGTTTGGCGTTGTTCGATCTCAATGCCCGAAGCCAAGGTCGATTTTTTGGTGAACCCATTCTGGTGTTCGAGAACAAGCAAGGCTCCCGTCTCCCGATTCACCGCTTCGGCCACGGCGACATTGTGTTGATCTCAAGGGCGCGACCATGGGGTGAGAAAGTCATCGAAGGCATCGTTCTTGACCGAGGGCCAACCCGGATTCGCGTCGTGGTTGCAGAGAAGCCAAAAGATATCAGAAAAGGCACATGGCGGCTGGACCGGGGTGCGAACCGTGTGGCGCACGATCGCATGCATGAGGCGTTGTCAACCTTCCATTCCAGCGAGGGCGAGGGGGGAACGGTTCTGAGAGATTTACTGCTTGGCTCCCTGCACGATATGTCAACATCAGCAGCGCGGCCCCCAGAGATTCGAGGTCAGAAACAACGAGGCCCAGTTGGGCTTGCTGCAATGACCCTCAACCCCTCCCAACGAGCTGCGGTTGAATCTGCACTCGAACGCCGTTTGACGTTGATTCAAGGCCCGCCGGGCACTGGTAAAACGCACACAGCGGTGCATTTACTTTCAGCGCTTGTCAACATCGGACGTGGGCCAATTCTGGCGACGGCTGAATCGAATGTAGCCGTCGATAACCTGCTTGAGGGCTTGCTTGAACTTGGCGTCAAAGCGGTTCGAATTGGACGACCTGTCAAGGTGCGAGAACACCTGCGACAAGCCACCCTCGATGCACAAATTGAGCGGCATCCACTGCAAGAAGAACTTCGCTTTGTCCGGGAGCAGAATGATGAGTTGCGTCGAAGCCTCAGCGGATTGAAAGGCAAAGAAAAGGGAATGGCTCACAAAGATGTCAATCGTAATTTTAAGGAAATGAGGTCCATTGAAGCCAACATGATCGCCTCGGTGCTGGACGGTGCTGAAGTCATCTGCGCCACCACCATTGGCGTTGGGCATAAATTGCTCAGGGACCGAAGGTTCCCTGTGGTGTTGATGGACGAGGCAACCCAAGCAAGCGAGCCAAGCGCCTTGGTCCCCATCACACGTGGCTGCCGCCAACTTGTGCTCGTCGGCGACCACAAGCAGTTGCCACCAACGGTCATTAGCGAGGCTGCGCAACAGGGCGGACTCGGGCAATCATTGTTTGAACGCCTCACCGAATGTGGCCTTGATACGCACATGCTCACCACTCAATACCGCATGCACCCTACCATCCGAGAGTACCCAAGCGCCCGGTTCTATGAAGATCGACTGGACGATGGGTGCACGCCTGCAGATCGCCCACCTGCGGCCGGATTCCTATGGCCGGATTGGGACCATCCTGTGGCTTTCGTGCCGATTGACGGATCAGAAATTGTTGATGAGGAGGGGAGCAGTAAGTCGAATCTTGATGAAGCCGCAAAAGTTCTCTCCATTGTTAACGGACTATTATCGGCTGGCGATTTGACCCCGGCTGATATTGGTGTCATTACGCCCTACAGCGGTCAGGTTCGGTTGCTTGTCGACTTGTTTGAACAAGCAGGTGGGCGCGAGGAAGGGGCGCCTTATGCGGGTCTTGAAATCAAAAGCGTTGACGGGTACCAAGGTCGTGAAAAAGAAATCATCGTCTTTTCCGCTGTGCGAGCGAATGAGCACGGTGAAATTGGCTTTTTACGTGATCGCAGGCGTCTCAATGTAGCCATTACACGGGCCCGTCGGGGCTTAATTGTGCTCGGTAACACCAAAACGCTGCGCCACGATGGGACATGGCGTGCTTGGTTGGATTGGGCAGAGGAACGCAATCTGTTCGCATGGCACATTACGCACGGCTAGCGTCATCAGCCAATACTTGACAAAGGGCAGGACCTAGGCATAATCATGGCCGAGGACATCGTCAGTGTGCATCAGGGCAGCGGTACGCTTGCCCAAGCAGTGCTCGCATCGGCACCCGAAGGGATGCTCATTGCTCCAGTCTGGAAGCGGGTTGCCGCCTACATGCTCGATGTGGTTCTGCTTTCCGTCGTGCTTGGGTTCATCACAGGGGGAAGACTCTTGTCAGATCTTCTCAACTTTGAACTGCTGACTGCAGGGCCTCGTTATACCGCGTTCTTTTTCGTCAATTGGTTTATTCTCTTGGCCTCGAACTATCTCTATTTCAAGTGGACAGGGCGCACAATCGGGCGTTCCCTTGCCCAACGCGGCTTCCGAATTGCCATCGTTCACGACAACGGTACGCCGCTTGAAGACCATCATTGGGGCCCCCGCGCCGTGGCCAAGATGGTGTACCTCATTCCAATCATTGGACCCTTGTGGTTCGGTCTCCGAGATGTGATTCGGGGGCGGTCCAAAGAAAACGAGTACCGCACTTCGGTCGACAAAGCGCACCACACCGTTGCAGCTGTTGACTGGTCGTTG
>Ga0257126_1002675_pt1 | contig 11610 bp, 9 predicted proteins | sample SI060_120mmetaG_FD_190151 | JGI IMG/M metagenome (GOLD analysis project Ga0257126, IMG submission 190151) | Marine microbial communities from Saanich Inlet, British Columbia, Canada - SI060_120m | ecosystem: Environmental > Aquatic > Marine > Inlet | place: Canada: British Columbia | collected... | reverse complement strand
ATAGAGGTCAGAGACGTGCTCTTGCATCCAAGATTTTTTATGTTTCGACATTTTATGACAACTTACTCACTCATTAACATTACAATAAGCATCTATTAGGATTCGACCAACTTAAGGAAAGCCATTGCACCCGCTGACAAATAAAACTAAACGCGAGCTTAAAGCCAAAGCTCACCATCTAAATCCGGTTGTTACGATTGGCGACAAAGGGCTAAGCAAGCCCGTTCTCAAAGAGCTGGAAATAGCTCTTGACGCCCACGAATTAATAAAAATAAAAATTCACTCGGACGATCGAGAAGAACGCAAAGCAATTATGCTCAAAATCACCGAATCACTCGGCGCAACTCCTATCAACCAAATCGGAAAAATTTTAGTGGCTTACCGTAAAAATGAGCAAGACAACGCGTAAATTCGAAAACAATAAGCGCCAAAAACCAATTAGATATACTTTACGGTCAGTATTTCAAATTCTCTAATACCGCCAGGCGCATCCACCTCTGCCACATCCCCCTCTTGCTTGCCAATGAGCGCCCGAGCGATCGGCGAATTGATGGAGATCTTGCCTGCTTTTATGTCTGCCTCATCTTCACCGACGATTTGATAGGTCACCTCTTGATCGGACTCTAAATCGCACAGATCCACAGTGGCCCCGAAAACACAACGTCCTTCAGCATCAAGAGCTGCCGGATCGATAATCTGTGCATTAGATAATTTTCCCTCTAGCTCAAGAATCCGGCCCTCAATAAAACTTTGTCGCTCCTTTGCTGCATCATATTCCGCATTCTCAGATAAATCTCCATGCGCCCGAGCCTCCTGGATGGCGCTTATTACCGATGGGCGCTCCTCAGTCTTTAGCTGATGCAGCTCTTCTCGAAGCTTCTCTGCCCCCAACATTGTGAGAGGTACTTTTGACATTACGATGATCCTTAATATTTAAATTAATGTGCTTATTAATACTTTAATCAATTGAGCTGTGGGAGCTTTGTACCGAATAAACTTGCATATCAGTCATCTGACTAATACCTTGACTCGCTGCTTTTGCTCCGGCGGTTGTTGTGAAGTAGGTCACCCTTCCTTGAAGAGCAGACCTCCTAATTGAATAAGAATCCCTAATGGACGTTTGGCTGTCACCAACCGTATTTATGATCATCGCTATCTCACCGTTTTTGATCATATCAACAACATGAGGTCGACCCTCAGCAACTTTGTTTACTCGCGAAACTTCCAAACCCTTGTCTATGAGCGCGCCAGCCGTTCCGCTGGTCGCGATTAATTCGAAACCTGTTTCAGACAATTTTTGGGCAATGTCAATAATTTTATTCTTATCTTCATCCCTCACACTTAAAAAAACCTTACCAGAAGTCGGCAAGATGACGCCTGCGGCTAGCTGAGACTTCACAAAAGCTTCGGAAAAGGACTTTCCAACTCCCATCACCTCCCCAGTTGATCGCATCTCAGGCCCCAAAATGGTATCCACACCAGGAAATTTAATGAACGGGAAAACCGCCTCTTTAACTGAGAAATAAGGTGGAATTATTTCGGACCTCACCCCGATTTGAGCCAACGTTTTTCCTGCCATACAGCTCGCGGCGACTTTGGCTAATGGTCGACCGGTGGCCTTTGAAACATACGGGACAGTTCTGGAGGCACGGGGATTAACCTCAAGAACATAAACATTTTCGCCTTGAATCGCGAACTGAATATTCATTAGTCCAACGACATTCAAACCTTTCGCCAGACTAATAGTTTGACGCCTCAGCTCATTTTGAAGTTCGTCAGACAAACTAAAAGGTGGGAGTGAACATGCCGAATCGCCACTATGAACTCCCGCCTGCTCGATATGCTCCATGATTCCACCGATTACGACATCGGCGCCATCAGAAATCGCATCAACATCAACCTCAATAGCATCATTCAAAAACCGGTCTAGAAGCACCGGGCTATCGTTACTAACCTTAACCGCCTCTCTCATGTAACGCTCGAGATCAGATTGCTGGTGAACAATCTCCATTGCCCTGCCGCCCAAAACATAAGATGGACGGACCACTAACGGATATCCAATTTCCTCCGCGAGGGTTATGGCTTCCTCAGGATTTCTGGCGGTACGATTGGGTGGTTGCTTCAAATCTAACTCGGAAAGTAATTTTTGAAACCTTTCTCTGTCTTCCGCACAATCGATCATGTCGGGGGTTGTTCCTATGATAGGAACGCCAGCCGCATGCAATCCAGCAGCCAACTTAAGCGGGGTCTGTCCACCATATTGGACTATCACTCCTTTGGGTCTTTCCACATCTACGATTTCTAATACATCCTCAAGCGTTAACGGCTCAAAATACAACCGATCAGAAATATCGAAGTCAGTGGAAACCGTTTCAGGGTTACAGTTGACCATTATAGTCTCGTAGCCGTCTTCCCTTAGCGACAGGGACGCGTGAACGCAGCAATAGTCGAACTCTATACCTTGACCAATTCGATTTGGTCCGCCACCCAAAACCATTATCTTATCTTTGCTTGACGGCCTCGATTCGCACTCCTCTTCATAGGTCGAATACATATATGCGGTATTAGTGTCGAACTCGGCGGCACAAGTATCCACCCGCTTGAAGACCGGTCGAACAGATAACGCGTGCCTTAATCCACGAACCTGACCCTCATCGATATTAAGTAGATGAGCTATTCTTCGATCAGAAAAACCTTTTTGCTTTAAACGCATTAGAGTCCGACGATCGAAGTCCCCGAGCAAAGATTTTGTAATTCCTGCTTCCTCAATTACCAGATCTTCAATAAATACCAAAAACCACGGGTCGATGTTCGTAATTTCATGGATCTCATCCAAACTTAATCCGAGCCGAAATGCATCGGCAACATACAAAATACGTTCAGGGCCTGGATCCGTAATTTCCGACCGCACAACCTCAAGGTCAGTTGAACGCAGATCCAAACCGTCAATGCCTGTTTCTAATCCTCGTAACGCTTTTTGAAAAGATTCCTGAAAGCTACGTCCGATAGCCATGACTTCACCCACAGATTTCATCTGAGTTGTGAGTCGCGAATCGGCCCTTGGGAATTTCTCAAACGCGAATCGCGGGATTTTGGTCACAACGTAATCTATCGTTGGTTCAAACGACGCTGGTGTTTGACCACCCGTGATATCGTTTTTTAACTCATCAAGCGTAAACCCTACGGCAAGCTTTGCGGCAACTTTTGCAATCGGAAAGCCAGTTGCCTTCGATGCTAACGCAGAAGAACGCGAAACCCTGGGGTTCATCTCAATCACGGTCATACGACCATCGTCAGGATTTATCGCAAATTGAACGTTCGAACCACCTGTGTCAACCCCTATCTCTCGCAAAACAGCTACCGAGGCATTACGCATTATTTGATATTCTTTATCCGTGAGCGTCTGAGCCGGCGCTACAGTAATTGAATCTCCAGTGTGCACGCCCATGGCATCCAAATTCTCGATGGAGCAAATAATAATACAGTTATTCGACCGGTCGCGAACCACCTCCATTTCGAACTCTTTCCATCCGATAACGGACTCCTCAATAAGCACCTCTTTCGTTGGAGATGCATCCAGCCCTCGTTCAATAATTTCCGTGAACTCTTCCCTGTTGTATGCGATTCCACCACCAGCACCGCCCATTGTAAAAGACGGCCTTATGATTGCTGGGTAACCAATTACCGCCTGGACCTGGATGGCTTCCTCTAAGCTATGCGCGATCATTGAACGGGGACTGTCTAACCCGATTTTTGTCATCGCAGCTTTAAATTTCTCACGATCCTCAGCCTTATCGATCGCCTCTTTACTAGCCCCAATCATTTCAACGGAGTACTTATCAAGCACCCCATGCTTTGCTAAGTCAAGAGCGCAATTTAATGCAGTCTGGCCGCCCATCGTCGGTAAGATGGCATCTGGCTTCTCAATGACAATGATCTTTTCTACCATTTTCCAGGTTATTGGCTCAATGTAAGTCACATCTGCCAACTCAGGATCAGTCATGATGGTAGCGGGATTTGAATTCACAAGAATCACCCGATACCCCTCTTCTCTGAGGGCCTTGCACGCTTGGGCGCCAGAGTAATCAAACTCACAAGCCTGACCAATCACAATGGGACCAGCGCCTATAATTAGTATTGATTTAATATCTTGTCTTTTAGGCATTAAATTTTTCCAGAACTATATGAAGCACGTTTTTAGTTATTTTTTACTTGATCAATATTATTCATAAATCGGTCAAAAAGATAAGCCACATCGTGAGGGCCAGGACTAGCCTCAGGATGACCCTGGAACGAAAAAGCGGGCAAATCTGACCGCTGAATTCCCTGGAGACTTCCGTCAAATAGAGAAATGTGGGTAGGCTCCACAAAACTCGGCAAGGAGGATTGGTCGACCTCAAAGCCATGATTTTGACTTGTGATTAAAACCTGCCCTGTTTGTAAATCTTTCACCGGATGGTTTGCGCCATGATGTCCAAATTTCATTTTTCGGGTATTCGCGCCACTGGCGATAGCAAGTAATTGGTGCCCTAAACAGATTCCGAAAATTGGCATTTTCTGATTCAATAAAACTTTAATCGCCTCAATAGCGTAACCACAAGGCTCAGGGTCACCCGGCCCATTCGATAAAAACACGCCATCAGGCTTCATGGCAAGCACTTGTTCAGCAGAGGTGGTAGCCGGGACGACAGTTACTCGGCAACCCCGAGAAACTAACATATTGAGAATATTACGCTTCACACCAAAATCATAAGCAACGACGTGTCTTACTGAACTGATTTTTTCCTGCCTTTCGGGCTTGAGTGACCATTCCCCCTGAGCCCATTCGTAAGCCTTGCCGCAAGTGACCTCACGCGCCAAATCCTTTCCCGCCAATCCAGGGAATGTCCGCGCCCGTATCAAAAGCTCGTCCTGACCACTACCATCAGTACTGATTACCCCGGAGAGCGCGCCTTTCTCACGCAACAATCTCGTCAACTTTCTCGTATCAATTCCCGCAATACCTACGATACCTTGAGCTCCCATCCATGCGCTCAGGGAGCTTGTCGAGCGAAAGTTACTCGCTAGCAGGGGTAGATCTTTAATTACGAGACCGGCCACGCGAGCATGGTTAGATTCAAAATCTTCCTCATTGCACCCAACACTGCCAATGTGTGGATATGTAAGAGTAACAATTTGATTTTGATACGAGGGGTCCGTAAGAATCTCCTGGTATCCGGTCATCGACGTATTGAACACCACCTCACCGACTGCTGAGCCCTCCGCTCCGATAGAAAAACCGTTAAATACGGTCCCATCCTCAAGAACCAAGATCGCTGGATCACATTTTTGATACGACAATCAACCTCCAGGGACAAATTTTAAGTTGAGGGTTGCGATGCCTTCACAGCATGCACAAAAAGCGGGAAGAATCGTCAAGCGCCCTTCCCGCGTCTGAGGAATTATACAGCCTCTTTGAGTAGTCGATCAATCAAAACGGGCTGCAAAACTGTCGAAAAAATCTCTTAAACGCAAAAACATTTCATTACTGAGAACACATTAACCGCCAAGAACATTTTGCATATCAAACAAACCACTTTGCTTTCCAGAGAGAAATTTTGCCGCTCTTATCGCCCCAACAGCGAAATTACTTCTGTCAGATGCTTTGTGGGAAATCTCGATACGCTCGCCGACTCCTGCAAATATCGCCGTATGTTCCCCGACAATATCGCCAGCGCGGACTGTCGAAAAACCAATTGTATTATCCGTCCGCTCCCCGGTGTAACCCTCTCTCGCATAAACCGAACAATCCGCTAAATCCCATCCAAGCGCATCAGCAATCGCCTCACCCATTCCCAGTGCAGTTCCAGATGGCGCATCCACTTTGTGCTTGTGATGTGCCTCTACGATTTCAATGTCATATCCAGAATCTAGCGCAACAGCTGCAGTGTTGAGTAAACGCATCAACACATTGACCCCAACACTCATATTCGGCGCCATTACGATCGGAATCGTTTTTGACGCCTTTTTGATAAGCAGTTTCTCCTCATCAGTGAAACCAGTGGTTCCAATCACCATAGCAGTGTTACTCGAACAACATGCATCAAGGTGCAATAACGTGCCTTCAGGTCGAGTGAAATCAATAAGAACGTCAGAACCACGAGCCACAGCAATGATGTCGGATGAAATGCTAACGCCGGACTGGAACCCTAGCAAGAGACCGGCATCTTGATGTAAGTGTGGATTGTCTTGCAGCTCCAAGGCCCCGGTAAGAGTCAACTCGCCATCATTTCGAATACAGTTAACCAATGCCCGCCCCATCTTCCCGGAAGCACCACACACAGCTACATTTAAATTTTTCATAAGCTTTTTAAATTCATATTTTTTTTGATTTTTGGTTTCAATCTTGGCGACCTAAATTCTCAATCATTAGCTGAGCTTTCTGAAATCACATCGCCATCGATACGCTCTAATTGATCATCTTTAAATACGACTGTAATTGTTCTTTCCCGCGTCACATCCCCAGCAGCACCTGAAAGGTAGACATAATTCCACTGGTTTGGGGACAGAGGATCAATTACTAAAGGTGTGCCAAGAATGAAAGAAACCTGCTCTTTCGACATACCTGCCTTCAATTTCATGAGCATGTCCTGCTCCAAGTAATTCCCCTGCCTTACTTCCATCTTGTAGGGAGATAAGAAACATGAAGATAAGAATAGTGCAAGGATTACCACACCGAAGTACTTAAAGAACCATGTGTACATCTTTATCATAGGGAGCTTCAACCTGAAGAGTTAGTCAATACGCATCAAAGACGTTATGATAGGCTAAATTCAGAACAATTACACCGTCATGAAAACATCTCTAGATCTCAAAAATATGGGTCTCAAGGCAACACTGCCCCGTCTTAAGATAATAAATGTATTTGAGTCAGCAACATCCAGGCACCTATCCGCTGAGGATGTTTATCGTCAGCTTCTGGACGACGAGATGGACATCGGGCTCGCGACTATTTATCGTGTGCTCACACAATTTGAGCAGGCTGGCATTCTGCTAAGACATCATTTTGAGTCTGGAAAGGCCGTATACGAGCTCGACCAAGGTGATCACCACGATCATTTGGTTTGCAACCAATGCGGGCGCGTTGAGGAGTTCTATGATGAAGATATTGAGCTAAAACAAACGCAAATTGCGAAAGAACGAGGGTTCGAAATTTTAGGTCACTCACTCCAAATTTATGCGGACTGCATCAAATTAAATTGTCCTCATAAGAAATAGTCTTTAAGTAAGGCCCAACCGGATCATTTCTTGTGCATGAGCCCGCGCCTCCTCGGAGATCACCTCCCCAGCCAGCATCCTAGCAACCTCATCAATTCGGGCTTTGGACTCAAGGCGTTCCACATGGGTAGTTGATGCCGAATTTGATTGGACCTTAGCCACAGTCCAATGAAATTCAGCTACAGCGGCTACTTGCGGCAAGTGGGTCACACACAAAACTTGCGCCGTCTCCCCAATTGTCTTGAGCATTCTCCCAACAATTTCAGCAACAGCGCCTCCAACACCAGAGTCAACTTCGTCGAAAATCACCGTGGGAATTGCTGAATCTTCATAGATCACTGATTGTATCGCTAAAGATATACGTGACAACTCTCCTCCCGAAGCAACCCTGCCAATCAGTTTCGCTTCGGAACCAGGGTTCGTTGACACATAGAACTCCACATTCTCAAGACCAGTAGCTTCGGGCTTAGAATTAGGAAAAATTCGAGCCTCGAATTGAACCCCAGACATTGCCAAACCTTTCAGAGCTAAATTGACTTTCTTTGTCATAACATCGGCGGCTATTTTTCGATCAATACTTAATTTTTGTGCGATAGAGAGGAATTTTTTTTGCGCCTCACTCTCTTCTTTTTCTAGTTGAGCGATGTTTGTTTGAGCAGAAATTTTTTCAAGCTCAGAATTTACGTGAATTACATATTGAGCTAGCTCATCAGGATTAATGCTATATTTACGGGCGCATCTTTGCACTTCGGCGATTCGCTCATCTAATGTCGCCACCAAATTCGGCTCTACCTCCAAAGACTCGGCATAACGTCTAAAATCTCGATTGAATTCTGCAAGCTGAATTTCCATGCTCTCAAGATTCTCGACCATTGGTCCAATCAAAGTATCGATTTCAGCGGCTCCAGCGAGCTGCGATCGAACGCTCGAAAGAGTAGACATAACATTTTGGTCGCCGTCTTCAAGCAAATCGGTAGCTCGCCTAGCAATATCAGTTAACTCACTAAGATTACTCAGTTTCCGATGTTGATCTAACGTTTGCTCCCACTCTTTTTGCGAAAAATCTAAGTCTTCTAATTCTTTCTTAGTTTCAGCTAAGTCTTCAGTCTTTTTTCTTAACGTTTCTGATCGCTGTAAGCTCTCGCACAATTGGTCCCGTAAGATTTGCCAATTTCGCCAGATTGTCTTCAAAGCTGAAGTCGCTTCGGTTAAATTACCAAAAGAGTCTAAAACTCGGGAATGAGAGCTTGAATCCATTAAGGAGTAGTGCTCATGTTGACCATGGATATCAACAAGTAATGCGCCAATTTCTTTAAGTTGCTTAACCGTAACGGGCACACCGTTGATCCAAGCGCGTGAGCGGCCTGTAGCATCGACTGCACGCCGCAAGACGCAAGCCTCCGTATCAAGATCTGCGTTTTCTAAAAAAGAGAGGACGTGAGGTAACGCCGATATTTCAAATTCAGCAGCAATATCTGCCTTGCTTGCGCCAACTCTAATGCTCGCGATATCAGCTCGGCCTCCTAGAATAAGACCTATCGCTCCCAGAACAATAGATTTTCCAGCACCAGTTTCTCCAGTAAGCACAGTAAAACCACGCTCCACATCGAGTTCAAGCCTATCGATCAATACATAATCTTTTACCGTTAAGCGAGTCAACATAACTACAAATAGACCACGACTAGGAGCCCATCGTTTCAGCCCAATGCAGCTTTTCTCTCAAAGTGCCGAAATAATCATGGCCGTTCGAGTGAATGAGCTTGACCCTTTGTTTTGCCACCTGAACTTTGAGGCGTCCACCCTCTTTAATGTCGAAATGAGTGTGACTATCAACATGCACGCGCGCATCAATTGCTTCGATGATTTGAATCTCCACACACGCGGTACCTGGAATAACAATAGGCCTATTCGACAAAGAATGCGGACAGACTGGCACCAAAAGGATACAGTTAACGTCCGGTGAGATAATGGGACCGCCAGCGGATAGAGCGTAAGCTGTCGACCCCGTTGGAGTGGATACAACCAACCCGTCGGACCTCAAGTTGTATGCAAATTCACCGTCAATGGTAACCTTCAACTGCACAAGACTACCGCTTTGTCCTTTACCGACAGAGATATCATTTAAGGCCCAAATGCCCTTTCCAGGCTCTTGGCCCGTGCTTAGCTCGAGTATGGTCCGCTCATCCAGCGAATACTCTCCATTTTGAACAGCTCGCAAGCTAGCAACCATTTTATTCAATGAAATATCTGCTAAAAAGCCTAGTCGTCCTAAATTTATTCCAAGTAAGGGTACGTCGTATTTAGCAACCGTTCGCGCAAGACCCAGCAATGTGCCATCACCACCCAGAACCACCACAAGATCGCTTCGTTGAACCATTTCATCTATTGGACCCGATTCAACATGCATCTCATTTAGTTGTTGAGCCGTTAGATCATCAACTAGACAGCTGACGCCTTCGCCTTGAAGGTAATTAATAATTTGGGCAACCGGCCGTTGGACCTCGGAACTTTTATACTTGCCAACGATACAAACCGTATTAAATTTGTTCATATTTATTAGAAATTTCCATGTCTACGTACATCATCGCAAATTATAAGCAATAAAAAAACCAAAGTTCAGACAAAAACTTTGTAGAATGCAATTATCATGAACGAAAGATCGAGAATTTTACTCAAATCGCTTATTGAAAAGCACATTTCCGACGGTCAGCCTATTGGCTCAAGAGAATTGGCTAAGTCTTCTGGTTTAGAGCTCAGTCCAGCCAGCATTCGGAATATCATGGCAGATCTTGAGGAAATGGGTTTCATTGCAAGTCCACATACCTCGTCCGGCAGAGTTCCAACCCCCCTCGGGTATCGGTTTTTCGTAGACTCACTGCTTACTGTCCAGCCACTAGATTCAATTGAGCGCCATAAAATTGAAGACCAGTTTCGGCCTGACAGTGCTAATCGACTAATCGCTACCGCATCCCAGTTGCTTTCAAACTTAACGCAGTTCGCTGGAGTGGTGAAATCACCATCGCGCCAGAGTAGTTCTTTCAGGCATATCGAATTCGTCTCATTATCAGACCATCGCATTTTACTAATCATAGTTGCTCCAGATGGAGACGTGCAAAATAAAGTTCTCGAGGCATCGCGTAAATTCACAGATTCGGAGCTTACAGAAGCCACTAACTATTTAAACCAAAAGTATGCCGGAATGGATTTCGATAACATCAGAGCTCGCATTCAGTCCGAATTGACAGAACTTAAAGATAATATATCCCAATTGATGTCTCTCGCAGTGTCTGCCGGCCAGGAAAACTCAATCAAAAACGAAGACTACATCGTTTCAGGAGAAACGAACTTGTTGAGCGTTAATGACCTCACTATGAATATTGAAAGCTTGAGAACACTTTTTGAGATGTTTGACAAAAAGACCGGGATACTTCAATTGCTAGACACGAGCGATAGGGCAAATGGTGTGCAAATATATATTGGGGGCGAATCTGGCTTAGTCCCGCTAGACGAGTGCAGCGTTGTGACAGCCCCTTATGACGTAGACGGCCAAGTCGTTGGCACAGTAGGCGTGATTGGGCCTACACGTATGGCTTACGAGCGAGTCATTCCGATTGTCGATATCACCGCAAAATTATTATCCGGGGCACTATCTCACCCTTAAAACCAAACACAGAGTCAACACAAAACTAAATGAAACTCCGAAAAGAACCCGATTATTCTCATGGCTCAATGCATAACGTGGGCGTTTTACTTGTCAATCTTGGAACCCCTGAGGCTCCCACAACAAAATCTGTAAGAAAATACCTAGGTGAATTTTTATGGGACTCACGTGTCGTCGAAATCCCGAGAGCGATCTGGTGGTTGATCCTCAACGGAATCATTCTAAGAGTCAGGCCTAAAGCGTCTGCGGAAAAATATGCGTCGATTTGGTCTGATGAGGGCTCTCCTCTCAGAATTTTTACAGAAAAACAGGCGACACTTCTTCAAGAAAAATTTAGTAACTCAGCATTTCCTAAAGTAATTGTGAAGTCAGCAATGCGGTACGGAGCCCCTTCCGTGGATAACGCTTTGTCGTCACTACGTGCCGAATGCTGTGACCAAATTTTAGTGGTACCACTCTACCCCCAGTTCAACTCAAGCACGACGGCAAGTATTTTCGACGCAGTCTTCAAGAGCTTTAGGAGCGTTCGTAACGTCCCAGGCCTTCGATTAATAAAGCACTTTCATGATCATGCAGGTTACATATCTGCGTTGAGCCATAAAGTGCAACAGTACTGGGCTGAGCACGGAAAACCACACAAGTTGGTGCTCTCCTACCACGGAGTTCCAAAGTTTAGCTTAACAAAAGGAGAC
>Ga0257126_1002666_pt1 | contig 11633 bp, 10 predicted proteins | sample SI060_120mmetaG_FD_190151 | JGI IMG/M metagenome (GOLD analysis project Ga0257126, IMG submission 190151) | Marine microbial communities from Saanich Inlet, British Columbia, Canada - SI060_120m | ecosystem: Environmental > Aquatic > Marine > Inlet | place: Canada: British Columbia | collected... | reverse complement strand
ATTTTTGCCTATGAAAGCATTCAGGGTTTGCTGTCCACCCTCGACAAGAATGCTTGAAATATTCCTTTGCAAAAGGTCTTGCATAAACCTATCTAAAAAGTCTTTTTTTTCATACTTTAAGTATTCAACATTTTTTATTTTCTTTGCAGGCAATTTAGATCCAATAATAATTTTTTCACTTCCTGCAAAAAGTTTTTTAGTTTTAGTCGATTTCTTCAGGCTACCAAGAATAATTTTTACTGGTTGAGGAACCGCATCATTTTTTCGCAACCCTAGTTCTTTGCTGCTTAATCTCACTGTTAATGCAGGGTTATCTTGCTCTGCCGTTTCTCTGCCAACCAATATACCTTTTACTCTTGATCGAATATGGTGACTATCTTTACGGGAATCTGAATTAGATATCCAGTTACTCTCACCATTTTTGAGTGCAATTTTGCCATCAATTGATTGCGCACCCTTGAGAATAATATATGGACGCAGTTTTTTTTGGGTAGTAAAAAAAATTCGATTTAATTCCTCGCACTCATTTTTTAGAAGCCCAATCTTTGTTTGTATCCCAGCTTTTTTAAGTATTTTAATTCCCCTACCATTGATTGATGGGTTTGGGTCTAGGGTTCCACAGATTACTCTTTTAATTTGATATTCAATTAATGTATTTGTGCATGGAGGAGTATTTTTTTCAATTGAGCAAGGCTCAAGATTAACGTATACATCAGCTCCTTTAATTAGCAGAGAAGCTTTTTTCGAACCAAATTTCTTTTTACAATTTTTAATGGCGTTGATTTCAGCATGCGCTCCACCGTATGCCTTGTGCCAGCCTTCGCCAATAATTTTATTTTTCTTAACAATAACGCATCCAACCATTGGATTGGGTTGTACATGACGGCGACCTTTCTTTGCAAGCTCAATGGCATGCGCCATAAAGTCTAGGTCTTTCATTTTTTCTTCTTTGTTCTTTTTTGCTTTTCTTTAGATAGCGAAGAAATTTCTTCAGCAAATTCTTTGATATCTTGAAAATCACGATAGACAGAAGCAAATCTTACATAAGCAACTTGATCTACTCTTTTTAAATTTCGCATAACTATCTCACCAAGTTGGCGGGAGGCAATTTCTCTTTCACCAAGCTGACGAATTTCAGTCAAGATACTTCCAAACACACCATCAATTTCTTCTGTAGACAAAGGTCTTTTTTCTAGTGCTCTAAGCATGCCACCTTTAAGCTTTACTCCATTGAAGGGTTGTCTCTCACCATCACTTTTAACAATTCTAGGCAAAGCTAAGTCGGCTGTTTCAAAGGTAGTAAATCGTGCATGGCATAACTCACATTCTCTTCTTCTTCTTATCTGAGATCCATCACCTGAAAGCCTTGAGTCAATAACTTTTGTGTCTTGGGCTTGGCAGAATGGACAGAACATTATTTATAGACAGGAAACCGTTTGCACATCTCAACCACTTGGCTTTTGATGGTATTAATTTTTTCAGCATTACCCATATCGAGCACTACATCACAGATCCAATTACTTAAGATCTCTATTTCTGTGCCACCAAAACCTCTGGTGGTTACTGCAGGAGTTCCTAGGCGAATTCCGGAAGTGACAAATGGTGATTGAGGATCATCAGGGACTGCATTTTTGTTAGCTGTAATATTAGCTTCCCCTAAAGCTCTCTCGCAATCTTTGCCCGTTAATCCCTTGCTTCTTAAATCCATTAATACAATGTGATTATCAGTTTTTCCAGACACCACATCAATGCCACGATCTTGTATCACTTTACACATAAGCTTTGCATTATCTATGACTTGCTGAGTGTAAACCTTAAATGCCGGTTCCAGCGCTTCTTTGAAACACACTGCTTTTGCTGCAACTACATGCATCAGAGGGCCACCTTGTGATCCAGGGAAAACAGCTGAATTTAATTTCTTTTCTAGCGCTTCATTTGCTTTAGCAAGAATGATGCCGGATCTAGGACCTCTAAGAGTTTTGTGGGTAGTAGAAGTAACAACATCTGCATAAGGAACAGGAGAGGGATAAAGGCCAGCTGCAACAAGTCCTGAAACATGTGCCATATCCACTAACAAATATGCACCGACTTCATCAGCTATCTCTCTAAATATTTTCCAATCTATGATCCCTGAAAAAGCTGAAAAACCAGCCACGATCATTTTCGGATTATGCTCTTTAGCTAAATCTCTAACGCTATCATAATCAATATCATGGGTCTCTGGATGGAGGCCGTACTGAAAGGCAGTATAGTTTTTTCCAGAAAAGTTAACTTTTGCTCCATGTGTTAAATGACCGCCTTGATCAAGGCTCATTCCTAAAATAGTGTCATTTGGTTCAAGCATTGCCAAAAAAGCTGCAGCATTTGCTGATGATCCAGAGTGAGGTTGAACATTTGCATAATCAGCCTTAAAAAGTTCCTTGGCTCTATTAATAGCTAACTCTTCAGCTACATCAACATGTTCACAGCCTCCGTAGTATCTTTTATGAGGATAGCCTTCAGCATATTTATTTGTTAATACGCCTCCTTGCGCTTCCATGACTCGTTGACTGGCATAATTTTCAGAGGCTATAAGCTCTATGTGTTCTTCTTGTCTTGTGGACTCATTATCAAGAGCCTGCCATAGCTCTGCATCATATGTTTCAATTGATTGTGAATTGGCAAAAATTGAATCAGCTCTAGATTCCATTGATTACTCCAAAAGTATTAATTTTTTAATTAAATGATTGAAAGTCTTATTCTAAATTATCTATGGCTTCTTGTGGGAAAAAGCACGTGATCTTTTGGGAAAAGTTGCTTTGCATATCTCACATCTAATTCCATGACACTTTTGCGCCTGACAAAATTCCCTGCCCCAAAAAATAATTTGTAAGTGCAACTTATTCCATGATTGTTTGGGAAAAATTTTCTTTAAATCTTTTTCCGTTTCTTTAACATTTTTGCCTTTAGTAAGACCCCATCTTTGAGCCAGCCTATGAATGTGGGTATCAACTGGAAATGCGGGCTGACCAAAGCCCTGACTAATTACCACTGAGGCAGTTTTATGGCCAACGCCTGGGAGCTTTTCTAGAGCTTGAATGTCATCTGGGACCTTGCCATCAAATGAATCGCATAAAATGTGCGAAAGGCTGTGAATGGCTTTTGATTTCTGCGGTCCGAGACCGCATGGCTTAATAATGCTGTAAATTTTTTCAGGAGTTTGGGCGCCCATATCTTTTGGGTTATTTGCAAGCCTGAATAGTTCGGGAGTTACTTTGTTAACTCTCTCGTCTGTGCATTGAGCGGATAAAAGTACGGCAACAAGGAGCGAGAAGTGATCGCAATGATCCAAGGGCACAGGCGTTTTAGGATAATGCGCTTCAAGGATTTGCATCACGATCAATGCTCTTTCAGATTTAGTCATAATAAAAAATTAAACTGCCATATATACATTTAATAATTGAATTTTTTGAATATTAGCCTTATCTATAGTCGTTGATTTGGCTGATTAATACCTTTAATATCTTTACACAATGCATCACTTTTACAAGCCATAAAAGCTTAACTTCATTCATCAAAACCAATGCAAGATTACAAAACAGAACATCCGTTTGATATAACGCTCTCTGAAGAGCAGCAAATGACATGGGACATGTTAAGAAAATTTGCCGAAACTGAAATGCGTCCTCAGGCAAGAAAAGCTGAAAGTGATGGCAGGCCAAGTCCTGAATTGCTAGAAAAAATTAAAGCTTTGGATCTTATTCCTTTGATTGTTCCAGAGGCTTATGGTGGCATGGGGCTAGAGCAAGATTCTGTTTCCAATTCATTGACTCTCGAAGCACTTGCATATGGAGATTTGTCATTAGCAATGTCTGTGTCGGTTCCATTGCTTACAGCTCAAATTATTGCAGAGCATGGGAGCGAAGAGCAAAAATCTCAACTCCTTCCAGAGTTTGCTGCAGGATCAATCTTTCATGTCGGTCTAGGAGTTAATAATGCAGCATTATCAACAGACCCATATCAATCTAGCGTTCTGGTTAAGGAGAGTGGCGAAGACATCATTCTTAATGGTGCTAAAACCGGCATAGCTTTTGCGGAGGAAGCTAACAGTTTTTTAATTTCCGCATCCAATGAATCAGGCGAATGCAATTTATATTTTGTTAGCAAAGATCAAGAGGGCATTGAGCTTGAATCAAAAGAATTCATGGGCTTAAAGGGCGCTCCTTTTTCACAGATCACTTTTACTAATTGCAAAATAAATGCTTCTCAGAAACTTGGCGGACATAATTACTCAATTGATTTTCAAGCACTCATTGATTCTTCTCGAATTGGCATGTCAGCATTAGCTTTGGGTGTTTGTCAGGCAGTTTTGGATTATGTTATTCCCTACACAAATGAAAGAGTCGCCTTTGATGAGCCAATTTCAAACCGTCAGTCTGTTGCATTTCTGGTGGCTGACATGGCTATTGAAACGGAGGCCTTAAGACTTATGGTATATAAAGCAGCCGCATTAAAAGATCTTGATGAGGACTTCCACAAGCACGCCTCTCTCACATACAGATTTGCATCGCACCATGGAATGAAAATAGGAACCGATGGCGTGCAGTTACTTGGTGGACATGGCTTTACTCACGAGCACCCAGTTGAGCTTTGGTACAGAAATTTAAGAGCCATTGGCATCTTTGAAGGAGGCGCAGGAGTTTAAAATGATTCACCCACTTTTACCCAACCAGTTACAAAAAACTCAAGAGACCATGAGAATGGCTGCAGAATTTATCTTGCGACCAATCTCCAGAAAATATGATAAAGCTGAGCATGAGCCACCATTAGAAATGGAACAACTTAACCAAGCTGCTGCTGCGCAAAAAAAAGAAACCGGGATGGGCGATGATTCAGTTAAATCAATGGACCTTGGCGGCAGAAGTTTATGGGCTGTTATTTCTTTAGAGCAAATGTGCTGGGGCGATGTTGGTCTATTTCTTGCGAGACCCGGAACAGGGTTAGGCAATGCTGCGATTATGGCTGTTGGCGACAAAGATCAAAAAGCTGTGTGGGGCAAACGATGGGCCGCAATGGCAATTACCGAGCCAGGAGCAGGCTCAGATTCCAAAAATATTTCTACAACAGCTGTCTTAGAGGGCGATGAGTGGGTTCTAAGTGGAGAAAAAATATATGTGACTGATGGAGACCGATGTGACTGTGTTGTCGTTTGGGCAACATTAAATAAGGACATGGGCAAGACCGCCATTAGGTCCTTTATTGTAGAAAAGGGCACTCCCGGATTTACTGTTGCTAGGCTTGAGAAGAAACTTGGTATTAGAGCCTCTGATACAGCAACGTTAATTTTTGATAATTGCAGGATTCCTCGTGAAAATCTTCTTGGTGGCAAAGAAGAAATTGAAACGGACATCAATGCAGCAAAAAAATCATTTGGCGGAGCGATGCAAACCTTTGATAATACTAGGCCTATGGTCGCAGGCATGGCTATTGGGCTTGGTCAAGCTGCTCTTGATATGACCAGAGCTCTCCTGTCTGAAGAGGGTTATGAAGATAACTTTGGCGGATCTATGCATACCCAAACGGCTATACAGAGTGAGCTTGAGATGCTTGAAGCTGAGCTAGAAGCAGCTAGGTTGCTTGTCTATAAATCAGCTTGGATGATGGACAACAAAATGCCAAACTCAAAAGAAGCGTCAATGGGCAAAGCCAAGGCGGGCAGAATTGGCAATAGAATTTCCTTAAAATGTGTTGAGATATGCTCTATGCAGGGGTTTTCTGAAGACCACTTGCTTGAAAAATTCTCTCGTGATTCAAAAATTTTAGACATTTTTGAAGGCACTCAGCAGATTCAACAATTGATTGTTGCAAGGCAAGTTCTAGGAAAAAGTTCATCAGAGCTAAAATAACCCTATTTTATTTTACCTATCAGTTAAATTTATATCTTAAATAGCATGCCCATTAGGTTTGCATTGAGTTTACCTATCGGTATATCATGCTTTTACTAGTTCTATTTAATCAACTTTAAGGGGGAAGATTATGAACAGATATTTCTATGCTTTTTTATTAGCATTTACATTTAGTGCAGTACCAACCATCGCGCAAGACAACGCGGCTCGTGAAATCGAAGAGGTTGTGATTACTGCTTTAAGAAAAGAAACAAACCTACAAGATACTGCGATCACTATTACAGCGATCACTGCACAGGATCTTGAAGTTAAACAAATTGAGAACTTTGAAGATCTTCAGTTTGCTGTTCCAACATTAGGCTTCCAAAAAGGCGCTTACTCAGGCTCAGGGATTACTCTTCGAGGTATTGGTAACTTTGCTGTTGGTAACTCTTCAAGCGCAAGTATTGGGTATTTCTGGAATGGTCAAAGCGCATCTGCCAGCGGACTTTACGAAGCAGAGTTTTTTGATGTTGAGCGAGTTGAGGTTTTACGTGGACCCCAGGGATCACTCTTTGGCGCTGGTACAACCGGTGGCTTGATTCAAATGATTACTAAAAGACCTGATGCTGAGGCAGGTGGCTACATTAAGACAGATGTTGCTGACTACGATTCAGTGAGATTAGAGGGAGCAGTTAACCTGCCGTTATCGGATACATTGCGTGCAAGATTTGCATTCGCCTCTCTTGAAAGAGATGGTTTTGTAACGAACTCTCATACAGGCAATAAGCTTGATAATAGAAGCACTCAAGCTGCAAGGATGTCTTTTGAATATGATTATTCAGACGATACAACCATGACTTTGATTTATGAAACAACTAAAGCAGACGATAACAGACTAAGAGCTGCTAGACAGTTCTGTAAGCAAGATACATTTTACGGTTGTAGCCCGTTTGAAAATGGCAACGATGCTGTTTGGTCACCTGGTAGTTATGGTCATTGGGTCCCTTATCTTCAACTCCAGAACACAGCTTTGGACTATACCATTTATGAGAATAATCCTTCCTCTGATTTAAGAAGTGTTAATATTGACTTCGAGCCAAGTCATGAAGCTGAGCTTCAGAACACAGTATTTGAAATTAACAGCGCTCTTTCAGATACCATGAACATGGTCTTTACTTATTCATACCACACTAGAGAGTATGAAGATTTTGCTGATTACGATCATTCTGTATCAGTGGTTCCTTACTCAATGGGGCCTATCACATCAAATATTTTTGGTGATTCTACTAAAAGTAACATGTCTGGAGCAGCTCTTGGCATGAGAACTTACACAAGTGACCAAGCAATGGATAGATCTTTTAATGAATCAGAATGGGAGCAGTACGAGTTAAGATTCTCATCTGACTATGATGGTGCATTTAATTTTACTTTCGGTCTTTTTGCAGCTTCAGCTGACAGTGAAACTAATTACAACATTGGAACGCCATACATGAATTATTGGAGTGATGTTTCAACTGGACCATTGGGAGCAATTTTCCCAGACTCAGCAGCTTATGGTGGAGCTCCATTCTGGGTTGGCTGGTTCCAAACTTTACCAGTAGCATCTGCGCAAGCAACTCAACTTGTTATGGCTGGTTTGCTACCCCCAGCTCAAGCTCAGGGCTTTGTATTAAATACAGCTAAAAATGGTGGTAAGGCTGCTGCTGATGCAACCATTGGACCAAAACATTTAGCTGAGTGGCAACAGTACTTCCATGTTGATAGTAATCTTAATAGAAGCAGTGAAGCTATATATGGTGAAATGTACTTTGATCTTAGCGATCTTACAACATTGACCATTGGTGGTCGTTACACTGAATTTGAAATCAATGACAAAGCATTTAACTCTTTGCTTGATCTACAAAATCAGGGTGCTGGCTATTATGGAACAGTCAAACCAGGTCCTGTGCCTAGAAGTTATGCGGCTGAAGAGTCAACCTACAAACTTGGCCTTGATCATCAGCTCAATGACAATCAACTTCTATATGCAACTTATTCAACTGGGTTTAAACCAGGTGGTTTCAATACTACTGATATTCAAGGCTTAGAAACTTTTGACTCGGAAGTTGCAAACGTGTTTGAAATAGGTCTAAAAAGCACTCTAATGGATGGGGCACTTCAATTAAATGTATCTGCTTATACCAATGATTACGAAGGCTTACAGCTTTCTCAAATTGTTAACCGTGCTTCCATTAACCAAAATGGAGATGCAGCAATTGAGGGTATTGAGGCTGAATTTACAATGTTCTTATCTGAAACATTGGTAGTTGATGGCTTCATATCTAGCACAAGCACTGAGATTGAAAATTTTAAATCAGTTGATCCACTGAATCCAAACCAAGCCACTAAGAGGCTTCCACTTCCAGCTGGAGCAACAGGATTCTTCTCTGACTTTGCGCCTTTGATAGCAACTTGTAATCCTTTGGTTTTTGTCGGACAAGCAGCTCCTTCCAATGATTGTTATCTTGGAATAGCGGCGCAAAATCCTCTGCTTGGTGCTTTGGTTTTATACACACCAACAGATGCTGGTTACTTGTTCAAATCTTTTGGACCACTATGTACAGTGCCATTCTTTGGGTTGGATTCAACAACACTTCCTTGCCCATTAACTGATGGAGTTGAAGCAGATTTATCTGGTAACTCACTTCCACTTGCAGCAGAGCTTAACTACAGACTTGGTGTGACTAAGTTTGTCGATACATCTGCTGGATCATGGGCGTTCAGAATGGATTATTCATACAGAGATGATTATTACAGCACAGCATTTAACCGCGATCGTGGTTACATTGAAGATGTAAGCTTAATGGATGTATCTGTTAAATATACTCCAGTTTCTGAAGCTTGGTCTGTTAGTGCCTACGTAAGAAATTTGGGTGATAAAGACCATATTTATAATTACTACTCAACAGATGTGACGGTTGGTGGCTTCCAAAATGGTGTTGCTATTGATCCCAAGATCTTTGGTATAAGTTTTAGAATGGATTTTTAATCCTTCATTTTAGATATAATAAAGCCCGGATTAATTCCGGGCTTTTTTTTTGATGAAAATATTTACCAAACGATTTAAGAGGACTTTATCAAAGCTGCAGGCAAGCTTTCTTGAAGAAAATCGTGAAAATAAAAAAATGCTTGATACTTATATTAAGTATGCCGAAGGCTCCGCATCAGAAGAAGAGCTTGAAATTGCAAATTCACAACTCCAGCAAATTTTTAAAAACTTAGGTTTGGGCGTCCTGCTGATCTTACCTTTTAGCCCAATCACACTCCCCTACATCTTTTCTAAGGCTAAGGAGCTTGATATTGATTTGATACCAAATTGGTATAAGTCTTTAAGTAATGAGGACGATCGTTTAGAATAACTCGTTACTAACTTTGGAGTATAAACATGAAAACAGCGGTCATCGTAGATAGCGTTAGAACAGGTCTGGCTAAATCACATCGCGGAGGCTTTAACATCACTCGTGCAGACGATATGTTGGCTCATATTATTAACGGTATGTTGGATAGAAATCCTAACCTACCTCCTGAAATGGTTGAAGATGTCATCATGGGTTGTGGAAACCCAGAAGGTGCAATGGGGCACAACATTGGTAGAAATGCCGCAGTATTGTCTAACCTTCCAATTACTACTGGCGGCACTACTGTCAATCGTTATTGCTCATCAGGACTTCAAACTATTTCTATGGCTGCAAGTCAAATTATGGCTGGATGTTATGACACAATCATTGCTGGCGGCGTAGAGCAAATTACCATGCTTTCTGGAAAAACTAACATGGACGGATTTGTGAATGAAAAGCTTGCTGAAAGCCATCCTGGAATCTATTTTCCTATGGGAATCACAGCAGAAACTGTTGCTAATCGTTACAACGTTTCAAGAGAAACTCAAGATGAGATTGCATTTGAGAGCCAAAAAAGAACTGCTGCAGCTCAGGAAGCTGGAAAGTTTGTTGATGAAATTATCCCAATGGAAACTAAGATGCTGCTCATGAATAAAGAAACTGGAGATTCTAAAGAAGTTGACTACACAGTTGATAAAGATGAATGCAACAGACCTGGAACAACCATGGAAGCGCTAGCCGGACTAAAGCCAGTTTTTGATCCTGAAAATGGTTCTGTTACTGCTGGTAATTCTTCTCAGCTTTCAGATGGAGCTTCAGTCACGCTTGTGATGAGTGAAGACAAGGCTCTTGAATTAGGCTTAAAGCCTCTTGCTTACTTCAGAGGCTTTACAACAGTTGGATGTGAGCCTGATGAGATGGGAATCGGTCCAGTCTTTTCAGTGCCAAAACTTTTGAAATCTCATAACATGAGCGTAGATGATATTGATCTTTGGGAGCTGAACGAAGCATTTGCAGTTCAAGTTGCTTATTGTCGTGATCAGCTTGGCATTTCAATGGACAAGTTTAATGTAAATGGTGGCTCCATCTCAATTGGACACCCATTTGGCATGACAGGTTCAAGACAAGTAGGTCATATTGTCCGTGAACTCAACAATCAAGATAAACAATTTGGTATTGTGACCATGTGTGTTGGCGGCGGAATGGGCGCCACTGGTCTCTTCGAAAGATACCCAAGTTAATATAAGTTCAGAATTTTCAATTATTAAGAAGTACCTATCTGGCATAGGTGCTTCTTATATAAAATCTAACGGCATTGAGCTTTCAGTTGGAGATGACTGCGCAGTTCTTGCTACAAAATCAAAATTATTAATTAGTACAGATACCTCTGTTTCGGGTGTGCATTTTTTAAAATCAATGCCTGCTGAATCCATTTCATATAGATCCGTTGCCACTGCCTTAAGTGACATCGCGGCTATGGGCGGCGATCCAATTGCATTTAATCTTTCATTGGTTATGCCTCATTTTGATGAAGCATGGATGAAAGGTTTTAAAAAAGGATTGCAAAAGATTGCCAGGGAATTTCAATTGCCTTTAATCGGTGGGGACTTAGCCAAGGGGCCCATGCAAGTTAGTGTAACTGTTTTGGGTAAACCGCAAAAAAAAATCTTATTTAGATCGGGAGCTAAGCCCGGAGATATCTTGTGTTTATCTGGCTCTTTAGGTCAAGCCTACATGGGATTGAAGGAGTTTAAGGCTAGCAAATCATTAAATGCTAAGAGCAAGCCTTATCTTTATCCAACTGCTCAAATTCAACATGGACAAACTATCTCTAACATTGCCTCATCAGCAATTGATATTTCCGATGGCCTGTTTCAAGACTTAACGCATCTCATTGCAAGGTCTGGCGTGGGCTGCATCGTTAATTTGCAAGACGTGCCAATTGCAGATAAAAAATTTATCAAGCAATGCCTTGAGTTTGGAGATGATTACAAACTTCTTTATACGGTTCCTCCATCAAAACTACAAGATCTTCAAAGAGCTTTAAAATCAAAAGGAGAAAAATGCCATACTATTGGTACCATGGGCGGCAAGAAACTAAAAATTATCAATAATTCATTTGGCTCTTTTAAAAACTGGGACCATTTTCAATAACATGAGTTTTCCAAATCTTAAAAATCCCACTCATCTTGTTGCAACATGGTTTGGTGTTGGGTTGCTACGACCAGCACCCGGTTCTTGGGGAAGTCTGGCGGCAGTTATTACTTGGTATTTTTGCGAATTTTTACATTCTTCTATATTAATCATATTGCCAATTTTTATTATCTTTTCATGGTATGTATGTTCTAAAGCAGAGCAAGACAGTGATTCCGGTGATCATTCGGCGATT
>Ga0257126_1002656_pt1 | contig 11651 bp, 9 predicted proteins | sample SI060_120mmetaG_FD_190151 | JGI IMG/M metagenome (GOLD analysis project Ga0257126, IMG submission 190151) | Marine microbial communities from Saanich Inlet, British Columbia, Canada - SI060_120m | ecosystem: Environmental > Aquatic > Marine > Inlet | place: Canada: British Columbia | collected... | reverse complement strand
AACGTATGGTCGCGGGCGGGGTGCGTCAAGGCGTGGTCACGGCTTTGAGAGCAGCGTTGAGAATATCATCCGAAAGCTCAGTTGTTGTGTTCGTTTTCGTCCACAAAAGAAGCGTGCGAATTCGGTGGGTTGGGTAGATTTGGCGCAGCCCGTCACGATATGCCCCCAGCTGCCGTACAAGCCCGTCGGGTGTTTCGTCTGCCGTTTCAGGCACAGCGCGGTTGGTTTTGTAATCAATCGCAATAACGTCTGTGTCCGTTACGATCAGTCTGTCGATGATGCCAAAAATGCGCTGATTGTTAAGGCTGGGGAGTGTTGCGGAAATGGGCACTTCGACCAACCCGCTTTGCCAAACCCACGCAAGATCAGGCGCTGTTAGGGTTTTAATCGTTTCTGAAATCAGTTCATCTTGATTGGGGATCAGTCCGGCGTCGGGTTGGTTTTTGATCAGATCCGAAGCGGTTATGTGCCAATTTTCTGGATCAATCTGGGGCAAGACCTCAAGCAAAAGATGAACCATACGACCCCATGCCAACGCGAGGTCAGACGCGTCAGTATGTGTTTCATCGGGAAGGATCTTTGCACCACCCAGATCTGAAGGGGACAACGTCGTGGGTTTTTCAACCAGATCGGGCAGAGTATCTGCAAGGGTGACAGACGGCGTTGGCCGCGGCATGGTTTGGGTCACTGTTGTCAGCGGTCCAGCGTCCCAATCCCAGCGGTTAAACCGCTTGATTGGCCCAAAGGGTGCCGAGTGATCAAAGCTGTCCAGATCGCTCATGGCGTCCAAAATGGTCGTGTGCCAACTGCCCTCATTCTTGGCGTCATCGCCAGCTGCTGCCACGATAAGCCAGTTTTCTGCGCGGGTCATTGCCACATACAAAAGACGACGGCGTTCGCGGTCTTGTGCGTCCAGCATGTCATCCTGAACATCGCGCAGAGATTGCGGCATCACGTCTGATTTGGGTTTCCAGAAAACATGCGCATCAGACGCGAGCAGATCGCCACGCACTTCGCGTTTGCGTTTGGTGGTGTCGGGCAGAATGACGATCGGCGCCTCAAGGCCCTTCGCGCCGTGGATGGTCATGACGCGGATGCGATCGCTCGCGGAATCCATTTGCCGTTTGATCGTGATGTCTTCGGTTTGCAGCCAAGACAAAAACCCTGTCAGGCTGGGCACGTCGGATTGTTCATATCCGAGGGCTTGTGACAGGAGGGCATCGATCCCGTCCTCGGCCTCATGGCCCAGTCGGGCCAGCAATCGTTCGCGACCACCATGGCGGATCAGCAATCGGTTGATCAGATCGTAGGGGCGCAAAAAGTCGGCCCTGTTGCGAAGATCATGAAGAATTTCGAGGGTATCAGTGTGCTGTGAATCACGCAGAACTTCCCAAAGGGTCGTGCGCTTCTTACGTGGTTGGGCAAGGTCATAAAGCTGTTTTTCAGACCAGCCAAACAGCGGGGATTTCAACGCGGCGGCGAGGGATAGATCGTCATCTTGCAACGCAAGGAATTGCAGCAATGCCGCGATGTCTTGGACCGCCAATTCACCACCGAGCTTCAGCCGATCCGCTCCGGCGATTTCAAGCTCAGCGGATTTACAGGCGGCGATCACCTCATCAAATATACCGTTGCCGCGCCCTTGAACGAGGATCAAAAAGTCCCCCGGTGTGATCTTGCGACGGGACCAGATACCTTCGACCTTCACGGGAAGGGTTTCGTCGTTCATCATCCGTTTGATTTCCGACGCAATCTGCTGGGCGAGCACGACCTTGTTGTTGGTCCGGCCCTTTAGATCAAGCGGGTCGTCCCATTCCCGCTCTTCAGGCTTTTCCGAGGGTTCGATCATGGGCCACACATCAACGCGGCCGGGCATGTCGCCTTTGAAGGCAATGTGTTTAATGCGATCCCCAAGACCATCGGCCATATCGCCCTGAAAGGTCTGATCGACCAGTTGCAAAATCGCGTCTGACGACCGGAAGGAATACAGAAGCTCACTGTCCTGTAGGGTCTTTTCCACTTTTGAAAGCTCCCCTGCGAAGTGATCCTTCATGCGATCAAACCCTTCGGGGTCGGCCCCTTGGAACGAATAGATCGACTGTTTCTTATCGCCTACGACAAAAACGGTACGGGCGCGATCAGGGTTGGCGCCGACGCCTGTGGAAAATTCCTGCGTCAGCAATCGCACAATATCCCATTGATCCGGTGACGTGTCTTGTGCTTCGTCGACCAGCACATGGTCAACGCCACCATCAAGGCGAAACAAAACCCATTGGGCCACGGCAGGGTCTTCGAGAAGGGCTTTTGCCTTGCTGATCAGATCATCAAAATCCAGCGCGGCGCGTTCCATTTTCTTGGCCTCATACGCCGTCACAAAGGGTGTGGCGAACGCAAACAGCGCGCGGGTTTTTTCAAGGGCATTGATGCGACAAAGGTAGTCATGGGCGTCTGCGGTTCGGTCCATCCAAGCGTGTATGTCGTCGATGATATGCGCGACGGCTTCGACGGCTTTGGTGTGACGGGACTGGGGCCAGTTGCGTGACTTGCTGGTCTTATCGGCCGCGTACAAGAACAGATTAAAAACGCCTTCAAGCGATCCCATATCAGACGATTTCAGGTTCAGCGCCTTTAAGTCAGCGGCAAAGGTTTCGTAGGTTTTGCTTGTACCTTTGCAAGCGTCCGCAAGATCATCCGCGAGCCCGTCTTCACCCCCGACAAACGCGACGTCAATAGCGTCGATGCGTGTCGTTCCGGCGGGAACACCGAAGGCCCGCGCAAGGTCATCGTCCGATTTTTTGGTTAAAAATGTGGCACGCCGTCCCGTGATCGCGGCTAAGAATTGTGTAATGTCAGCACTAGTGTAATATTTGGCGAACTGCGCCACAATGTCCGCCTGACTGGTGGCCATGTCATCCAATACGTCTTGGCGCAGCATGGCGGCGGCACGATCTTCCATTTCTTTGAATTGCGGGCTGACTTCAGCCTCAAGTGGAAAGCGGCGCAAGATGCCAGCGCAGAACGAATGGATGGTCTGAATCTTCAAACCGCCCGGTGTTTCAATCGCTGCGGCAAACAGTTTGCGCGCATTGGCGAGGTATGCGCCATCCACGATTGCGGTAGCCCCCATATCGACCAATTGATCGCGCAGTTCATCTGCAGGCATCATCGCCCATTCACCTAAGCGCTTGAACAGACGGTTCTGCATCTCGGACGCGGCGGCCTTCGTGTAGGTTAGGCAAAGCACGTTTTCGGGCTTGGTCCCATCTAGCAACAACCGTGCGACGCGGTCGGTCAGGACGCGTGTTTTTCCCGACCCCGCATTGGCGGACAACCACGTAGAACGTGTCGGATCAGCGGCTTCGATCTGGCGGCGGGTGGCGTCGTCTTGGGTCATGACAAATCCTGTGGCATGGCATCTTGGGTTTCATCCCATTCGCCGTACCGCGCGAGGTGGTCGTAGTCGCCCTCAAAGGCCAGTGTCTCGTTGGCACGTCGCGATGTGTATCCCTTTGCGGGATCCATCCACTTGGCGATCAAAGCTTCGAATTTTTCCATCGTTTCATCGGGCGGCGCATCCTTGAGGGGGGCTGGCACGTTCTTGAGGTCATTGCCGACACCGATGTAGATCGCAGCCTTCGTGCGGACTGTCCCAACCGCTTTGAATGCGCCGCGTTCCACCATCGCCGCTTCGAGAAGGAGCTGCTTGTCAAAGTGTTTTTGTTGATCAGCGCTGGGCGGCTTTCCAGTTTTATAATCATAAATCAGCGCCTCCCCGTCGTCAGACAGATCAATGCGATCGGCCTTCCCAACGAGGGTAAAAGCCAGAGTTTTCAAGGTGAGCTCACCCCGCATTTCGATGCCGATATTTGTCGCCGTGGCTTGGCGCATTTGTTCTTCGATCAGGAAGTGCGGGACGAGGGTCTCAATGCGGGAGCGCCACAAAATGCGCATCGCCGGCCACGGGCATTTTTCCGCAAGCGTGTCATCTGCAATGGCCAGCAGCTGGTCATGGGCGGCCGCATCGTTGGGATCGATTTTTCGTTCAATAAACGTCTCTAGGATGTCATGGACGATATTGCCGCGCAGAAGGGCATCGGCGGAATGGGACAGCGGATCAAGCGCCTTGAGGCCCAAGATATTGCGGGCATAAATCGCGTAAGGATCGCGGATGAGCGTTTTGATCTGCGTAACCGAAAGCTGGGTCGGGCGCGCGGCCACGGGCGGTGCGGGCGACGGGCGCGGGGCCGAGGGCATTGATGTTTTCGGGGCAGAAATCAGTACGGCGAGGTCGACCCAATACTGGCCACGATCCCGCATGGCTTTCAGGCAGTCTGGACCGCCTTTTTCGGCCAAGCCACCCAAGAGGTTGGTGAGGCGGTTGATCCAACGACTCGACACTGTTTCGGCCTCATCGGACCGAATAGCACGGCTAATGACCACCTGCTTGGCGCAAATTGCTTGTTGATAATCATGCGCGCTAAGACCAATTCGGCGTTCTGGCAAAAGCAATCCGGCCTGCATCCGAAGGGGCCTGTTCAACCAGGGATCGGGGGCGGGCGCCTCTGGCCATATGCCCTCATTCATGCCGGCCAAAATGACAAGGTTGGCGGATTGAACTCGCGCCTCGAGCGTACCCCAGATCAGGACTTGCGGGTGCCCGCTGTCGCGATCTCGCACATCTCCCGTAGCGAGAACACTGCCCACCAGTTGGCGGTAATCCCACCCTGACATTGTGCCACCTGCTTCGGCGTGGTTGCCCAATTCAGACATCACGCGCAAGGCTTCGCGGCCTGCGGCCTCTTTCCAAAGCTCCCCCGAACCATCGGTTTTGGGTCCAGCCGAAAGGCGTTCTGCGATATCGATATGTTTCGCAATGTGGTCGCCCAAGGGCGCTTCGGTTGGCGTTTCAAGGCCGGTTAAAACCGAGCTGACCCAATCAGTCCACGCAGTGCGTTCCGGGTGATGTTTTCCCGTTTCTGTGGCCCATGCCGTCAGGCTGTCGCGCGTTGGAAAGGGTGGACCGTTACGCCGTAATTCCAGTTCAAGCGCATTGGTGTGCAGGTTGTGTTTGTTGCCCGATTTACTGGTTGAATTTGTCAGCGGATGGCGCAGTAATACCAACAGACGTTCCGCATCCAGAGGCGTGGAAAACAGATCGACGATATGACGTAAAAACCGGCCCGGCGCGGTCAGCTGTAGCGGAAGGCCCGCACTGTCGTCAGGCACAATGCCCCAACGATCCAGCGCGCCAGTGACTTGCCGCGTTAGCATTCTGTCAGGCGTGATCAGCGCGGCGGTTTGTCCGTCTTCAACGGCTTGGCGGAGGCGAACGGCGATTGCATCCGCCTCCGCCCTTGGGGTGGGGGCTTCGATCAAAGTCAGATCATCTGTTGCGTCACGAAGATCCCCCAGATCGGGGCCATCTTTGATCCACTGATCGGTAACAGGGGCGGGTCGCAAAGACAGAGAGACCAAGCCCGTTCGTGCAGTATTTTGCCCAGACGGCGTAGCCCAAGGCAAGATGTCCATCGGGTGCATGTCTAGTGCGTCACAAAACGCTTTGAGCCGGTATTGCGGGTGGTCTTCACCGCCTAGTTTCGGGTCGAGCTTATCCCAAACATCGCGTGGCATATCGGTGTCCACGCCAGGTAAAATCACAGCACCTTGCCGAAGGGTTGCGACAGCTTGCATGAACAAGGACGTCGCGCCACGCGATCCGGTCGAACCCGCGACGATGATCGGATGATCGGGGGGCGCGTCGGTCCAGCGTTGAATTTGTGCTTCGATGACGCGCCGTTGGCGACCCTCTATATCGGGTTGACTGGTCGTATCGAAGTATTGCTGAACTAGTTGGATAAAGGACAGCGATCGCTGCCAATGACCGGATTGATCGGTCACATCAAGATCGGCGATCACATCGGGTGACACGCCTTCGCCCTGCATTTCACCCATCAACGCAACGAGGCTTTCGGCAAGATCAAACGCAGAGCTGCGTGCAGCGAGGGTCGGATCCGCGTAAATCAAGCCCTTCACAAGAACCGCGACTTCAAGCCGTCGGCGCAGGGGCGCAACAGCGGGGGGTGTGTCGCGAAGATTGATGTTTTGTGCCAGATCAGTGACCAGTTTGATCTGCGGTAAAAGAATAGCGTCGCCTTGGTGAAACAAGGACAAGAGGCGGCGTTGCATGCGGCGGGTGTTAACGTAAATTTCCACCTGCGCGACGTCCGTTGGGGCCATAGATGCAAATTGGGCCTGCAATCCGTGAAATAGTTCGCTGGTAAAATCCGCGCCGACTGGAACACCAAAGACGCGCGCGGGCGTTTCATAATTAAACATCTGACCCCCCCGCGAGCATGGATTCTGCGATAGAGATGCTGTCCGGTCGACCAACATCGCACCACTGGCCGTGATAGGCGACGCCATGCATCGTACCGCGTTCCAACATATCGGTCCAAAGCGACCACATGGAAAACGCTGATTCAGTGATGTGCACCAGACCATCTGTTCTAATGATTTGCACGCCTGAATAAACGTAGTCGGTGCCATGGGCCAGTCGGGTTTCGCTGTCGATGTTAAAATCTCCGTCCCCCAAATGCCCGAAAGCGGACGCGCGCGGTATCATCAATAAAAGGGCATCCATATCGTCATGCCATGCGCTGCGAAGGGTCGTGATGGGGTTGTCACCCTTCCAAACGGCATCCGTGTTCATGGTGAAAACAGGATTGGAATTCAGGATCGGCATAGCATGTTTCAACCCGCCCCCCGTTTCGCGCAATTCATCTGTTTCATCTGACACCTTGATGTCGCGACCTTTTACATACTGTTCAATCTGGTCGGCAAAGTAGTGCGCGTTCACAACGATATTGAGCCCAGCGCATTGATCTATCGCGTGATCCAGCAATGCTTTTCCCGCGACCTCGACCAGCGGTTTGGGACAGGTGTTGGTCAGGGGTGCCATGCGCGTTCCAAAACCAGCGGCGAACAGCAGGATCGATTTTGGCGTCATGGTTTTATGTCCGTTCCAGCAAAAGCGCATTGAACCAATGGAGCAAGGGCTGCGCAGATCGGATGCGAAAGATCCAAGTCCAAATGGCGCCGAACGCGCGGAATAAGGCGTTGATACTGCGTTTTTCCGTCTTGTTGCGCGAGGCGATTGAAGATGCCAAGAATCCTCAAGTTCCGTTGAACGGCCATTATGTGGAACGCCGCTTTCATGTCGTCGATGGCACGGGTGTCCGTGGCAAAACGGGGCAACAGGTTGTCCAATAGATCAGCGCGCACATCGCGGCGTGCGTCCCGCAAAAGCGACGCCAAGTCATAAGTCGGATGTGTGCTGAATGCATCTTGGAAATCCAGCAGCCCGACACGGTTCAGCCCGATCTGCTCGGGCCTCCAAATCAGGTTTTCCGCGTGAAAATCCCGCAGCGATAGAACGCTTGGGTTGGGGTCAGCCAAAGCCAGAAGCTTTTCCACTTCGGTCTTTATCGCGAGGTGCAGGTCGGGGCTTTGATCCGTGGCAGCCCATTCGAACGCGATGTCGATCATATCGGCGCCAACCTGTGGGGTCATAGCAATCAAGCCGGTCGGGGGTGGCGCCGATTGAAGCGCCAGAAGCATATCCACGGCGTTTTCATACAGAAGGCGTTCATCCTGAGGTGTTTTGCTAAGGTGGTGAGCGAAATCAACATTTCCGAGGTCTTCGAGGATCATCAACCCTGACGCATCGTCCCATTCCAGAATGTCCGGCGCAGCGAGATTGAGGCCGCGCAGATGTTTCGCGATTTCAACAAACCGGGATTGGCTGCCGCAGGTGTCGGGCGGTGCATCCATGAGGATAACGGATGTATGTGCGGCGCTGTGCAAACGCTCGTATCTGCGCGCAGAGGCATCGCTTGTCATCGGGATGCGTTGCCAGCTGGAAAATTCCGTCCGTGCCAACCAATCTGAAACAATCGCGCTACGCATCTGCATCAAGATTTTTTAATCGGCGTTTCCAGTTTTCGCCGTAGGTCAGTGTCGCAATATGACCGTCGCGCCGTGCATCTAGTTCGATATCGAGTGAGGTTTCGGGGGCGAGGTCACCAAGAATTTCGGGCCATTCAATCAGGCAAATTTGCGCTTCAAACGCTTCCATCAAACCTAGTTCCACGGCTTCTTCAGTATGGCTCAACCGATAGAGGTCAGCGTGCCATACTTCGACGTCGGCAAGGTCATAGACTTGCACGAGGGTAAATGTTGGCGACGGAACCTCCGCCTCAGCGCCAAGGTGGAACCGGATAAAGGCGCGCGCGAGCGATGATTTTCCCGCGCCAATGTGACCACGTAACAAAATACAATCGCCAGCTTGTGCAAACTGAGCAAGTGTTTCACCAAGCTGCACAGTATCTGCGTCGGTGCTGAGTTGGAGGGTGGTTGAGGTTTTCGCCATGTCCCGACTTTATGCAGCAAGGATATGCCTGCAAGAGCAATTCGGAGAATTACCGCTAGCTTGCGCGAAACTCGACAGGTTCAAAGCGTGCTGAGGTGTCTGCCTCATGTTCAGACGAGATGAAAATAATCTGATGATTTCCATTCGGGAGCGGCGCGTATTGGCAGGTCAGCTCCATATGACTGTCGAGCCACACAGTTCCCTGCCATGGCTTGCGGGTTCCCCCGCGTTTCAGCGCGTCGGTCAACTTCATCCAAACAGGTAACGGCGCTGACGCAGATTTCCAAGACGTCATTTCATCCGAGAAATCCCAACTGGCAATAGAACCATCAACGCCGGTGCCCCAAAGATCGCGGTGCGCCTGATTAGCCATGATCAACGACCCAGAGGAAGAAAACACAAATACAGCCGCGGTCAGGTTGTCGATGACAGCCGCGCTCGTGTCGATCTGGGAACGGAATTTGCGGGTCAGGGAAATTTCATCGCTGATGTCTTCCATCAGGAACGCAATTGCACCGTTCGGATGTGGTTTACCCGTGACGCGGAAGGTCTGCCCATTGGGGAGCAGCCAAGTCTCGTGATAGTTACCTTCTGCGGCGGCGGATTCCAGTGCCACCATTTGGCCGCGCCATGATGAATAATCCTTTGGTTCGAGTATCATGTTTTGATCGCGCAAGCGGTCCAGAAACGAGAACAACGCCGGACGTCCGATCAGAAAATGTGCGGGAAGGCCGGTCAAATCGACAAGCGCAGGGTTGAAAAGCACCAATCTGCGATCCGCATCAAAGATCGCAAGGCCTACAGACAGTTGTGCGAACGTCTTGGTCAGAATTTGTACAAATGTCTTTTGCGCGTCCTGCGCAAACACCACAGCACTTGCGTCAATTGCAAAGTAGATCGTCTCAGTTCCACGCTTTACACCTGTAACATCAGACCAAATCGGTTTGTCGTGTCCGGGGACGTCTATGCGATGCATATCGATCACTGGGGCGGATCCGGCGGGGGTGGCGGTGTTTTCGAAAATCGATTTGGGCGGCTACGGCCGAATGTCGTCTGGACCTGCGGAATTGATCTCTTCGGACATTTCAATGTAGGCGCGATTGGCCCACGTCATCACAGCTTCCGCGTCGTGCTTCCAAATGAGTTGCGGTGAATCCTCACCAATGCCACGCAGGGTTTCAAGTTCATGTTCCATCGCCGCTGTCGTAAGGGGATTGAGGATTTCTTCTGGATGCTCCTTGTCTTGAAAAACCGTGATCCGAGCGAGGCCATTCCAGAATTCAGCCTCAATCCAACCCGGTTGGCCATCTTCAGGGGTGAACGTTTTTGTGCCGACCGTCGCTAAATCCAGACATTGGGATCGCAGGTGCGGAAAGCGTGCAGATAAAAGCGGTAGGAAGTTTTCCCAGTCTGATCGATGGTCCTTACCATTTTGCATCAATGCGCGCGGGGGGTGACGTCCACGAGCACTTCGTTCTCGAAGAGAAAGGTGATCGTATCTTCGGCTTCCTGCATCAACGTGCGCCCAACAACGGCCGTACGGCTGTTGGTCTTTGTCCAAAACACCAAGGCTGCAATAGCGGTGCCAGCACCGATCAACAATGCGCCAAGAATTTCGTATATTTCGAACTGTTCCAACCGATGTCTCCGGCTCAACATCGACGAGAATGCTTCGATTTAGTTAATCCCGCGTTAAGGGCCGATTAATTTGGCTTAAGATTAAGTAAGTTGTGTGTTGTCGCCCAACGCGCCGCGCGCGGTTTCAACCTTTGCTTCGATTGCGGATCTTGGCCATTCAAGCCGTACAATCGCACCCCCACGCTTGTTCGAAAGAGCGCGTGCAGCGCCGTTTGCAAAGCTAAGTTTTGCGCCTGATCGTTCCAGTAATGTTTTTGCGATGAACAAACCCAATCCCATGCCTTCATATCCCGGTCGTTGCGCGCGCGTGACTTCGGTGCGACGACGCCGCACGAATGGATCACCAATGCGGCCCAGCACCGAAGACGGGAACCCCTGCCCGTCATCCTTGATCTGAATTGCAATGATGTCGTCGGTCCAACTCACTTCGATGAGAACCCGTTCGATAGAAAAGTCGACGGCGTTTTGCACGAGGTTGCGAATGCCATGAATGACTGCGGGGCGTCGATAAATATCGGGCTGGCGCGCCGTCGATCCGTCGGGGGGTAACACGACAAACTGGACATCTTTGCCACGTGACAGATGTGGTTCGCTGGCTTCATGAACAACGGTTTCAATCGGTGCGTGGCGCAGAAGATGGTCTTTTTTGCCAGCACGCCCCATGGATCGCAATATATCGCGACATCGGTCCGCTTGTTCACGGATCAGCATAGCGTCTTCTTTCATCTCACCATTTAGTTCATCAATAAGTTCGCTGCTGACCAATTTGATCGTCGCTAAGGGTGTTCCAAGCTCGTGGGCTGCGGCAGCAACGACACCTCCAAGGTCCGTGAGCTTTTGTTCGCGCGCGAGGGCCATTTGCGTCGCCACGAGAGCCTCGCCCATCGACAAAGTTTCTTGTGTGACTTGGCGGGCATAAATCCCCAAGAAAACCACACCGATCACGAGAGCGAGAAAAAATCCAAATACAAACAAGTCCGGCAAGATAAGAGGTACACCCTCCGGAGTTAAGATTGGCAGGCTTTGAAATCGCAGCAGTGTAATAATCGCGAGGGCAATGGCCCCGAGGATCAGGGTGCTTCGTAACGGAAGGATGGTTGAAGCAACCGTCACTGGTGCAAGGATCAGCAAAGCGAACGGATTATTGAGACCCCCTGTTAGATATAACAACAACCCAAGCTGAAGGAGGTCGAATCCGATCATAAAGTCAGCCTCTCCTTCAGTCAGGCGACGGTTTTCTGGGAACAAAAAGACCGACACAAGGTTCATGAGAACAGGCAGGCCAATCACGATCGCGATCATCCCCACAGGGAGAGTGAATTGGTAAAGATAGAGCGCCACAACAACCGCGCCGATTTGACCAGAAATCGCAAACCAGCGTAGCATGACAAGCGTTCGCAACCGCACCCAGTTGCTTCGATTGTCATTCAAAAACAGGTCGTGTTCTAACTGTGCCATAATGCCCCCTGATTGAATTGTGACTTTACCTTTTACATGGTGCGCATATTCAGACGTCAACCGCGACCAATTTTGTGGAGAGCCCCATGTCTAGAACGTATGCCATTGCTGCTGGTGCAGTTGTTGT
>Ga0257126_1002653_pt1 | contig 11660 bp, 15 predicted proteins | sample SI060_120mmetaG_FD_190151 | JGI IMG/M metagenome (GOLD analysis project Ga0257126, IMG submission 190151) | Marine microbial communities from Saanich Inlet, British Columbia, Canada - SI060_120m | ecosystem: Environmental > Aquatic > Marine > Inlet | place: Canada: British Columbia | collected... | reverse complement strand
TAAACGATTTATTTATAAAGCTTATTGATAATATTTTCTGGAAATAAGTATTTATGATATTTTAACAAACTTTTATAGCATTTACTTATAGTTACTTCAGATATCTTACATGTCTGAGAAATATCCTTTTTAGATATATTTACATTCAATATTTGACATACAAGAAATATACTACCCGCAGCGATTGATGGCGGGATACATTTAGAAACTAAATTATATTCTTCTGCCTTTTCACACACATGTTTGCAAATATTTATTATATTTGTTCCTAAATTTAATTTTGAACAAAATCTTTCAATGAAATCAACAGATTTTGTTGTGCTACTAGTATATCTTATTTTTTCTGCATCAAGATTAAGAATTTCATCAAATTTTTTACAACCTTTTGTCATATGAGTAATCTTTAGCTTAAAAATTTCTGCTATTTCTTTTGCACTTCTTGGACATCCTTGCAATTTACATGCTTTATAAATACATGATGCAATAATACCACTTCTATTTGATCCTCTATTTATCTGTATATCTGAAATTCTTTTATACAAATTTTTAGCTTCATCAATAATACATGATGGTATACCAGAATCATTTGCTCTAACTTGTATACCATCAAATACATTATATAAGCTACGCTCTCTATATGGCATTGCATTCCATAGGTGATAATTTCTTATTTTTCTCATTTCATATGTTTCACCATATCTAAATGAAATCGTTGAACCCAGAGAGGATTCTGGTAATAAATTATTTGTTGGTAGTCCACAACGTGTTGGGTCGGAAAATTTACTATCTTCAGAGCCGTAAAACCTCCATTCAGCACTACCATCAATAGTGCAATAATTAATTACACCACAATCCTTACATATTACACGTCCATTATCTGTTACTAATTTTTTGCTATCACATGAATCACATTTATCATTATCAGTTATTATATGTCCTTCTTTTAAATTTTCTTCTATATTTTCTTGTCTTTTATCTTTTAAAATGTTAAATAAGTTTTCTAAATCATAACTCATATTTTTAAATGATTTAAGGTTAAATATTATATTAATATAATAAATTGATTTTAAGTTCAATTTTATTTTATTTTATCTAAGTTATTTAAAGGGATACTAATATGATATTAGTTGAAATTGTTCCAAATGTGTGGTTAGGAGATATTGAAGGTGAAAAATACAAGTCAAATATTGGCATCAAATATATTGTTAATTGTCTAAAAGATTTAAATTTTTTAAACAATCATGATACCTATCAAGGTGTTATAAAAGATTCATTAGAAAAATATGAAATAATAAAATTATATGAATACTTATGTGAAACAACAAAGTTTATTAATAGTAATATAATCAAAGACGAACCTACACTTATATTTTGTGAAAATGGGAATCAAAAATCAGCTACTGTTATTGCAGCATTTTTAATAAAATATGGCAATCATAGTAAAGAAAGTGCAATTAAATCAATAAGAACTAAATATAAAAGTGCATTTTATCCTGATATTAATTATATGTATTCTCTAGAAATGTTTCAACAAAATAATAATTCACCTTTATAGTTAAGGAAATATAACAATTAATTAAATATATTAAGATGATAAATATATTAATTTTAAGATTAAAATGTTTAAGAGAAAAAATGTAATTTTAAAAGGTCTACTTAGTGATTATAAAGAATTTTTAAATAAAGAAGTAAATGTTTGTGGTTGGATTGATACATTTAGATGTCAGAAAAAAAATGGTATAGCTTTTATTAGTCTTAATGATGGGAGTTGTATAACATCATTGCAAGTTATTATAAATCCTGAATCAGAAGATGAATTAAATAGTTTTGATAATATTTATCAAAGAGCTACTAAAGGAGTTTGTATAAACGCATTTGGCAAAGTTATTGAAAGTCCTGCAAATGGTCAAGATATTGAATTAGTATGTAAAAGTTTAAAAATATACGGCGATGTAGATGGTTCAATTTATCCAATACCAAAAAATAAACTTAAACTTGAGCATATAAGACAATTCCCTCACTTACGTATTCGAACTAAAACATTAGCTGCTATATCTCGAATCAGAAATGCTTGTAGCATTGCTACACATGAATTCTTTCAGAGTCATGAATTTAAATACGTTCATACACCTATTTTGACTGGAAACGATTGTGAAGGTGCAGGAGAAACATTTAATATTAGTAATACTTTAGGTGACAATAAAGAGTTATTTTTTGGTAGACCTACAAACTTAACTGTTTCTGGACAATTACATGGCGAAACTTATGCTTGTGGTTTAAGTAATATTTATACTTTTGGTCCTACATTTAGAGCTGAAGATTCGCATACAACTAGACATTTAGCTGAATTTTGGATGATTGAACCAGAGATGTGTTTTATTGATTTTAAGGACTTGATAGATATATGCGAAGATTACTTAAAACATTGTATTAATTATTGTTTACAAAATAACAAAGAAGAATTAGATTTTTTCAATAAAAATTATGATAGTAGTTTAATTGATAATTTAATTTCAATTGTTAACAAACCATTTTCTAGAATGAAGTATAGTGAAGTTATTCATTATATTAATAAGGATATAAGTGAAGGAAGAGCCATTATAAGAGACCCTAATTTAGAAAATAAGAAATTTAAGAAGATTGCAAAGGGAAAACATATTTTTGAAGGACCAATTAATACAGAAAATGGATTACTACCTTCAAATTATGATTTGGATTCAGAACACGAAAAATATATGACATCTAAACTTAATGGTGTATTAGTAATTACAGATTTCCCCAAAGATATTAAATCCTTTTACATGAAGGAAAATAATGACAATTTTAGTGTTCAAGCCATGGATATTTTAGTGCCAAATATTGGTGAATTAATTGGAGGATCAATGCGTGAAGATAATTTTGAGATTTTAGATAAAAAAATGAAAGATAAAGGAATAGAAATACCATGGTATTTAGATTTACGTAAATTTGGCAGTGCTCCTCATGGTGGATTTGGATTGGGATTTGAAAGACTAATTATGCTTATAACAGGTATTTATAATATTAGAGATATAATTCCTTATCCAAGATATCCAAAACATTGTTATATGTAATATTATAAGTTGTTATAAATATTATGATGTTAGTTATCTATTTAAAATTAATTTATTTTTATTTATTTTTGTTTATTTATAACATATGTTTGGTATTTGCATTTGGGCAGAATTATCACAAACAAATATACTATATCATATTAATAAACTATTAGTAATAAAATGTAAATCACAATTACATAGTCCACATATTACTTTAGAATATAATTCTAAAGAAACAAATATTGATAAATTTGAAAAGTGTGATTTTAAAAAAAAAGGAGATGTTTATCATTCTGTTACAAAGAATTTTTACAGTTTACAACAAGACTATATTAATGAAAATAACGAAATATACCATATATCATTAGCTTATAAAGTAAATAACCCTTTCACAAAATGTGATATTAATTATGCAAATAATTTAGATATTCCTTTAAAAATTACAAAAGAACAGTTTGATATAACTATTTGGAATTGTGATAGTGTATATACAAAAGATTGGTTTAAGATTGGTTTAAGATTGGTTTAAGATTGGTTTAAGATTGGTTTAAGATTGGTTTAAGATTGGTTTAAGATTGGTTTAAGATTTTTAATTTTTAATTTTTAATTTTTATCTATAAAAAATAAATATATATTTAATTTAATGGAATATAATAGTAATTATTATAGTGACAATAACCAAATTCAAAACCACAAAAAAAATAAGATGAATCGAAAACTTAATAAAGTTTCAGATAATCTAATTAATGTGTGTAATGAAATTTTAGTTAATAGAGAAAATGAATGTAATTGTTTTGATAATAATAATTACCCTTCTAAAGACTTTTTTAATTGCATAAATAAGAAAAAATCTTTAAAATGTAATAACTACAATAAATGCAAAAAATTATTTGCCACATTCACATCAGGTTACGAACCAAAATATAATCCAGATAATTGGAGTGACCCTTTAATTGAAGGTAGTCATAATTGTTATATGTATTTCTTAAATGATAAAAAAAAAAAGGTAAGAGAAAAGTGTTTTAATTTATGCAAAGATGAAGGATATGATAATAACACTTGTTATAGTAAAAAACAAAATACTTGTGGTCAACTTAAACCACAACCAGGCAATTATGCTTATAAAAAAGGTTATTTATCAAAAAAAAAGAAAATCTATAACTGTAATATTATGGTTAATAAAGTTTTAAAAGATAATTATGATCCTGTGAAAAAAAAATCTAAAATTAAACTAACAGATTTTTCTACACCTTGTCCAAAACACCATTATAAAGGTTCATTAGTTGTTGATCCTGGTAATACTTACCACTTTTATAGACAAGACAACAATGTTAGATTTAGTCATAAACAAGGAACATTAAGAGTAGAAAATATTGATTCTGAAGGTAAACCTATTTATGCACCTCATTTAGCTGGAAGAAATTATAATAAAAATAAAGATAAAGATGGTATAGATTACTTAAATCATTGTGCATATATGTGCATCCCAAATAATTATTATTTAAAAACTAAAGCACATGGGAAATAAAAAATCCATTATTCTTCTATATTTTTTTATAATTTATTTTTAATCCTATAAGAAATTAAATTCTAGGAACCTTTTCATGAACAACTTTAACTAAAGATTTTTCTAGTCTTTTACATTGTTCCGTTTTAAAGTCGTAAGTGCAATTATGGTATTCTGCGAGTAGATGAGATGAACAAAACAACATACCACACTTACATTCAAAACCCAATAATCCTAATTTTTTATTACACATAGCACATCTAAGCTTCTTTTTTTTCACTGGTTTATTTTTAGAAAGTTGTTTTGATTCATTTTCATATTTTTGACTTTCAATCTCTTTTTTTTTTTTATTTGAACTCATAATAGATGAATAACAATAAAATATATTTTGATATTATTTCAATTTTAAATAAGTGTTTACAAATATACTATATTAAAACATAGTTTATATTGACTACTTAAAATACTTAAAATAGGTTTCCCTTAATATATCATTTTTAATTTCAAATGTAGCTATCTTATTTTCTATATTTTCTGGATCAATATTTATTTTGTTTAAATTTATTTTGTATTTTCTAATTAAATTAGAATTTTTAATTGGATTAATAATATCAAAATTATTATCATTTATTTTAAAATTACCTACTTTATATTCTCTTCCTAATATTAAGTTTTGATTTAATTTATAAATTTCTAAATTCTCTATATACCCACGTTCACTAAGTAAATTTTGTTTAACTCCAAAATCATATATTTGACTACCCATTCGTTGATTAATCCAAAAATATGAATTATTGTATTTGACATTTATACCTGAGAAATGTCTAATTTGTTTAACTAAACTCATTTTAAAATATTCTAATAATTTTTTCTTTAAATAAATAAATTAGTTTTAAAAATATTATAGTTAATTCTATACATCTAAACTAAATATTAAAATACTTCATTTTTAAACCAAGAATCTAATTTCTTTAATCCTTTATTGTCAAAATGATAGTGAGATAAATCCATTTTTTGCAAATAGTATATTGATATAAGTTCTGCACTTATTTCATTTGGATGATAATTATTTGAATTTACATTTTCAAATAATTCATTAAATACTTCACACTTGCTTATTTTTTCTTTTACTAAATTTTCTTCACTTGGCATTATAAAAGAAATATTATGTTTGTCTAAATAAACAGCTAAATTCTCAACTTCACCTATATTATTAGAATCTTCTTTGTATATTGCCATTAATGCTACATGTTTGTTATTCTTTTTATTATTTAATACCCATATTTGTTCAACTCCATCTGGATTAAATCTATTTTTTTTTAATAAATGATTATTATCAATTTTATTAACTTTTACAAAATTCCAATAATATACATAAAGTTTATCAAATAATTCTGGTTTCTTACGCTGCCATAAATGCACACATTCATGAATTATAACTACTCCAAAATTTTCAATCATATCTTCTTCTAAATTCTTATTAAAGTAAAATATACAAGAATTAATAAATTTATCTGAAAAAAATATAGTATTTTTATGGGTATGTGGAAAATTATTTTCAACACCAGGACTATATTTACCAAATGTAATATCTTCATATAAAAAAATAAGATTTTTGGGTGTTGTTTTATGTAATACTTTCATAACCCAATCTATTACTGTCTTTTCATGTTTACTAAATATTTGAAGTTTTTCAATATAAAAATCACAAGTTCTTTGATATTTATCTTTATCAATTCTTCTTAGTTTATAATCCAACTCAGTATAATTATCTAGTTCATCTACGCTTTCTAAGACTTTTGTGGCTTCATCTATAGTTAAATATTTATAATTATTTTTGTATAACAATAAATCTTTAAATTTTTCTCTATTCCTTAAAACTAATATCAAAATTATAATTAATATCAAAAGTAAAATAGTTATAATCATTAATATATATAACTATTTTCTTATAAAATAATATATGCAAAAATTACTTTTAATTATTCTTTTAATGATTATACTAAGTGGGTTCTTCCTGCATGTAATTTATACAAATAGTTTAAATAATGAAAAAAAATTAAACATTAAATTATTTTAAAATATTTTACAATTATAAATTAGATACATTAAGTGCTAACATATTGACTAAGTATTTTATATACATTTAATGTCCCTAATATTTGATCAATCATGACCCCATTTTTATAAATATAAAAATAAGGATATATTTTAACATCTAAAGATTCTATTAGTTTTTTATTTTTATTTTCTTCAACATTATAACTTAAAAATAATACATTACTTTTCTTTGTTATTATTGATTTATATACTTCGTTTGTCTTAATGCATTCATTGCTGTAAAAATAAACTATTACAATTTTTTTTGATTGAATCCTATTTTTATAGTCAATTAAAATATTTTTTGTCATATACTAATCAATATTAATATTCATTTTAGGTTTTTTTTTTAATTTTATTTTTAATAATCCATTATTATAAAGGGCTATTATATTATTTTCATCAATATTATAATTCGATAAATCAATTCTAGTATTTACATTCTTATTCTTTATGAAATTAAAATCATTTGCTCCAAATTTACAATCTGGATGTGAATTATAAATACTTTTACCTTCAAAAATCAAATAACCACCTGTTAGATTAATACTACAATTTTCTTTTAAAAATCCTGGAATTTCTAAACATAAAAATATGTTAGATTCATCCATATGTTTATGATATTTAACAGTTGATTTGTTATTTCGAGATAAGTTATTTGTATCAACATTAATTACATTATTTATCATACTACCTAGTTCTGAGCCTAAATAATTGAATATCGGTGTTGCGTTAAAATTTGCCATATAAGTTTTATATTTATAAAACTTTAAGTATAATTTAACTACTATATCTCAACATTCCCATACCATCTGTTATTAGTAATACATTATAGTTGACTCCGAAGAAATACAGTGTTTTTCCTTTAATTGTATTTAAATCGTTATTTGCAAATTTTAGTCTAATAAAATTATCTTTTATTCTTGAAAAATTACAGGAACCACTTGGTTCAAATGATAAAGGATTTACTGAAAAAGAATAAAAACCAATTCTATCTAATTCTGGCATATTATTACAATATTTATAATGCTGAAATCTAGTAAAATAAGACATTTGTAGATTTATTTCTCTTTCTAAACCACCTATATATATTTCTCCACTACCATAATTAGCATCATTTCCATATACCGAATTATTTGTTAACGAAGTGAAATAACATGGACCTTGACCACTGTTTTGACCACCAGTTCCTTTATTAACAATAACCCAAGTTATATATTTTATTGGATGATGGAAATTTAGATCAAATGTTGTTTCTGCTAATTCTTTACCATTTATTTCTACATTACTTGTTGTAGTTATACCCTGCTCACCATCATTCATTTGAAGTTGTTCAATAATATATTCATGGTTTGATTGTGCAAAACGTCTTTTTTCATCTTCATCTAATGTAATATAATTTCCGTATACCTGAAAATCTAAACTTACATTACTAATATTTGTATTGTTTCCAATTAAATTATCTAATGATTCAATATCAAAGTTTAAATCAACACTATGTTTATATAATGACACCAAAGGTAGATACATCCCTGGATTTTTATTAAACCAGAATTTTAATGGAATATAAATTCTTTTTGTATATGTTCCAACACCACTTGTTATAGAATTATTCCTTGAGCCTCCACCAAATACTAATGGCATATCACCATTAAATCTTTGTTTAGAAGTATAATTGGTTTGATTCACATCTGCTAAAAAATTTAAACTTGTATTCTTACCACCTTTCAAACTACTAATATTCTCTGATTTATTATGATAATTTGTTGTATAAATTTCATCATGTATTTGAAACCATGGACTTCTGTGACTATCAATTATATTTTTTCCAATCAATATATCTACCTTTTTAATTAATGAATTTCCAAAATGATTTACACTATAAACACCAGCTTCATCGCAAGTTGCAGTAATATCTGCTCTTATAAATACATCACCTAAAAGATCACCATTATTTTTTACTTTTAAATTAAAATTTTTACTTCCAAATGTAGGATCACTACCATCAAAAAATAATTTTTCAGTTTTTGATGCAAATCTTGTATGCCTTTTAAAAACACTTTTGAAGAATGTAATTTGAGGATTTCCACTTAGGTAGAAATCTTGTGGACCAATTGAATATATTTGTATACTTCCTACAACCATATAATTAATAATATAAATTATTCCTTTAATACTTAAAATCTTTAGAATTATATTATTTAAGATGGATTTTATAGAAAAATTAGAAAAAGCTTCACAAATACATAATAATATAAAATCATTATTAACAAAAGATTTTTTAACAAATAATAGTATTTATGAAATAGCTAATTTTGTTGAAAATCAAATTTCAATTAATTTACCTAATGAAAAAAATAAGGGTATTGCATTTCCAACAGGAATTAATATTGATAATGTTGTCGCACATTATACACCATTAAATGATACAAATATATTTATAGAAAACGATAATATTGCAAAAATAGACTATGGGGTGCATATAGATGGATATATAATTGATTCAGCATTTAGTGTAAATTATGATTATAAATATAAAAGTATATGTGATGCTAGTGAACAGGCTGTATTAAATGTTATTAAAAATATAGGGATAGATTCGCGCTTTAAAGAATTGAGTTCTATAATTGAGGAAACAGTCAAAAGCTATGAATATGAAGAAAATGGCATTTTAAAACCAGTTAAAATTATTGATAATGTTTATGGTCATAATATAAAACAATATCAAATACATGGAGGTAAATTTTTATATCCAACTGTTCAAAAAGATGATAATCAAATAGTTGAAGAAAATGAAATAATGGCAATTGAAGTTTTTACAAGTAATGGGTCTGGAAAAACAATGTTAGATAGCAATATAAAAAATTATAGTCATTACAAGCTAAAAGATGAGTTTTTAGATAAAAATATACCACTTTTTCCTAACAAAAAATTAAATAATATTGGAGATATAATTAAAAAAAAATTTGGCATATTACCATTTTGTCCAAGATATTTCAATGATTTTAGAGTATCAGTATATAATATGCAAAATCTTTTTAATTTTAAAGTTGTTGATTCATATCCACCTTTATTAGAATGTGATTTAAAATCAAAAAGTGCCCAATTTGAACATACTATTGTTGTTAGAGAATCTGGTGTTATTGATTTCAATAAATAATTTTAAATTTATATTACTATTTTAATGAGTAAATTTGAAATATCAAATATATTAAATAAAAATAAAATAGATTTTCCAGAAAAAATAGAATACTCAAATGCAGTTAAATATAATGTTCCAATATAGGTAAATATAAGTAATAAAGTTAATTTTATAAAAAATGTAAATTAGAATCTTTTAATGATATTTATAAAACAGTTGTAGATTTGTCTTTTAAATATGTTTAGTAAAATTAAATTTCGGTTACGTTATTAGTAAAATTAATATTATTTTCATTTTCATTTTCATTATTATCATTATTATCATTATCATTGATATCAATGTTATTTTGTAAAATATTTAACTCTTCATCTGTTGCACTAATACCATTTAAATTAAAGAATGTATCCATAAGTTTTGGAGTTTTTGGTTTATTATTTAATTTATCTTTCATTAAATCTCTTTCAATATCTGACATTTCAAAAATATCAGTTGGAACTAATTTACTACATATTTCTGGTTTTGATAAATCGGTAATTTTTTTAAAATTATTATTAAAATTATTCAATACTTTCTTAACAATTGGTGGCGAGATTTCACATAAATGATCATATTCATCTTTATAAATTTTTAGTGCTTGTGCCGGTTCTATTCTATCAAGTGGATGTCTTTTTATAAGTGTTTTTAAGTTGTTATGCAATTTATTCCAAGAGATTGAAGCAGCTCTATATCCTTCATTTAATTCAGATATTTGTAAAAATTGATAAATTGTAGTAATTATACCAGCTATAATTGATAAAGAACCGATTCCCATCACAACATATTCCTTGACATCATCTGAAAATCTGTCTTGTGCAAAATTAGCAGTTCCTGTTAAAGTTGAAATAATAATAACTGGAATAGTATACCATGCATTTTTTACTTGATATATTTCTCTGCATTTTGAATGCATCCATTGATAGCATAAAGCTTTATCTGACCATTCTTTAATAATAGTTTCTTCTTCTGATTTCCAATAATCTCTATTTTCTTTCAATTTTGACTCTTTCATTATAATATTTTTTCAGCATTATCTTTAAGTTTTAGTTTTAGTTTTAGAAAAAATTTTAATAGTTTAGATGTTTCTATTTGATCAATAACACATTTTGAACATGTCATAAAATAATTAATTGTTTTCATAAATTTATCACAATGTTTATTATATTCTACGGTTATAATATCTTTTTTATATTTTATATTAATTTCAAAGTTGGTATTATGTAAATTTTTATCATTATTTTGAGATTTTAAATTGTTTATATAATAATTAAAAAGTTTAATATAGTCATCAACTACTTTTAAGTTATTTATAATATTTTTGAATAGTTCATTTAAATCCCCTGAATTTTTTTTTATAGATTTTCTAGTGAAAACTATTTTATTGTAAATTTTTTTTTTTTTTTCTGTATTATCTATTTCAAGTTTATTTAATGATATTAAAATAATCAAAATATATTGTGATAGATCAGAAAGTTCCTTAAAATATTTATTTAATATAATATTGTAGATATTTGTATAATATAAAAGCTCATTCTTTAACATAATAGATTGAAAACATAAATTATTGTCTACATCTTGTTTCAATATTCTATTTTTTTCTAATTTTGAATTAATATCATTAATAATAATTATTTTTTTTTTTAGTAAAGTTATATTCTCATTTAAAATTTGAAGATTCGATATAATTTTTGATGTATTATCCTCTAAATTATTGTAATCCATACTATAATTATATTTTTTTTTTATAAATTTTAGAAAATTAATTTTTTTATTATTTATGCATTATAAAAAGTTTTTTTTT
>Ga0257126_1002652_pt1 | contig 11664 bp, 12 predicted proteins | sample SI060_120mmetaG_FD_190151 | JGI IMG/M metagenome (GOLD analysis project Ga0257126, IMG submission 190151) | Marine microbial communities from Saanich Inlet, British Columbia, Canada - SI060_120m | ecosystem: Environmental > Aquatic > Marine > Inlet | place: Canada: British Columbia | collected... | reverse complement strand
TGAGTTACTATCCACAATGCCTAAGAACATCGACTGGTCAGATCTAAGTCAGTATGAAAGTGAAGACAATACTGCAGGTAGTCAGACTATGGCATGTAGTGGTGACACTTGTGAGATAGTTGATCTAACATGAGTGGTGTATACATATTAGTGGGGCGGGTTGACTGCCCTCACTGCTCCAACGCTATGGGGTTATTGAGAGACAATCGTATTGAAGTTCAGTACTATTCTCTGAATGATTCTAAATGGGTACTTGACTTATTTAAAAAGTCTGGTATAAAGACGGTTCCACAAATTTGGGATCGGGAGGGTAATCACATAGGTGGTTACTCAGAACTCAAAACTCTCTTGAAAGGAGATTAACATGACAGGATTTGAATTTATGGCTGTTGCAACTATTGGTATGGTTGCTATTGGTGAGGTAGTTACACTAGCCTCTGAATATGGACCAGTGCTAGTAGATCAAGTAATGGGCTGGTTTTAATGTACGTCTTAGTACTCATAATGATGTTTGAAGGGAATATTAAAGTTCAGTCCTTCGATGGTTTATTCATGGACGCTAAGTCCTGCAATCAACTAGCTTCCGAAATGGAAGAGCGTCTTATGAGTACTAGACCCACACCTGAATCATCAGCTAACACATATTGTTTCCAAGTACCAGAAAGTGCGTAATGATCGACATAGAAGAAGAAGCCAAAAGGCACACAAAGATCAGACAAGAGCAATTCTATGATCAACTAGTAACCTTGTTAATACCAGCTAAGAAGCACATACAAGATAACTTATATGAGTCTAGACCTAAAGACAGGGCATTAGAAAGACTTGATGATGCTGCTACTATAGCTAGGTTCGCTGCAGAACTATTTAAACTAAAATAAAAGGGGGCCGCAAAGCCCCCTCTTTTTATTCTCTCTTCTGTTGCTCCTCAAACATCTTAATGTAAGAGAAGTATATTTGAAGTAACTCAAAAGCCTCTGGCCCTTCTAATTCTTGAATAGAGCCAGTGTACCCATACCTTTCCTCTAAGAACTTTTTAGCCTCTGACCTAGAGTTTTTATTGCCAGAGATAGTAGCCTTACGTTTCAAGGCTTTCAGTGTACCATCAGGGTCTAAGTTCTCTGTCATATGCTTTCTTATAGAAGTCTTTATAGAACCCTTCAAAGATGTAAGTTGTTGCCTACGTTGAGCAACAGTGCCCTTCTTAAATGGTTCACTGTTTATTAGATCCATAAGCTTATCTTCAAAGATAGGTGCAATAATCTCATTGAAGAGTTTATCATACGCAGGTATCTGTGATCTTTCATTAGCTTTCCAAGGGTGCATCTCAGCCATAGAGTAAGCTTTCTCTGTTGCTGTTCTAGCTGGTAGCTGTGTAATACCCATTACCCTTAGTACAGGTGCAGCATCTTTAATGGTGCCTTCTCTTGTAGCTACTCTAAGCTCCTCACCAGTTACACCCTCAATCTTATCTCCAAAGATTTCCAAGATGTTATCGACATACTTAGTAGCACCTACACTGAACGTGCTTAGTCCTACTTCCTGTCTGGCATCCTTAGCTGCATCTGAGTCATTGATAAAGCCTACCATTCTATTTACTGCATCAAGTGGTCTAGTGAAACCAGCTAAGATGTTACCGCCCTGTTTATACAGAGCGTTGAATGACATCTGTCTTGCACCCTCTTCTTGATTAAACATTGTGTCAAAGGCATTGTACAAGTCATTACCAAACTGGATATCCTTAGCGAACTGACCAACAGCTAACTGTGCTGTAATATCTTCAATCAGTTCTTTAGGAACCATCTCTCCATTACGTGATAAGTTACCAGCACGACCTACAGCAAGCCACAGTGATACAGGGAACATGTTCTTAGCATCTATTATCTTGCCACCACCTGAGTCCATGTGATACCAAGCATAGCCTTTCTCACGCTTCTGCTCATCGTAGTCCATAGCCATTCGTAGTGACGTTACACCTACTAAGCTTCTAGCAAAGGCTTCTGTTGTCTTGATGTTACGCTTCTCTTTCTTTGTGATAGCTGATGCAACCTCAACCATACCACCTACACTCCACTGATATGCTGTGGCTAGTGTGTTGTTAAAGAAACGACCAAATGGTAAGATCGTACCAATGACAGGTATGTTGGAGAAGTTCTCCACTTGTTTAGCCGCTGCTGAAAGTAGCTGGTCATCTGTAGTGTAGTCCTTAGAGAACACAGACTTCATGGTTGTATCTAATGCACCACCAATCACATCATCATCAATGACTGACAAGTCACCCTTCTTTAGGGCATCCTGTAGAGAGATATCTTTATTGATACGTAACCACTTGTCCATCTCAGTGATAAACATTTGTGACTTAGTGAAAGTATCCTGAATCTTAACACCAGTTAAACGGTTAGCACCATCAGCTACAGCCTCTGCTTTCTTAAACCACTTAGCATTCTCATCAATACCATAACGCCCAGCGCTACGTTGAACACCACCAGTGTAGCTCTCAAAGAGAACCTTACCAACCTCTTTATTCTGTGACAGGAACTCCATGTAAGCATCATGGGTAGTGTAGGGGTCTAGTAGGTTACGGATCTTCTGTGTCTGTATCTGTCTGTATACCTTACCTACACGTAGAGCTTCCCTACCCTTAGCAGTCCTAGTTCCACCCATAGCTAAACCGTACATTGTATTAGCTGTTCCAGTGAATAAGTCTGCTAGAGTTTGACCTACATAGAACTGTCCAAAGCCCATTACGTTGACAGAAGTTGTAGCTGGGGATGACACAAGCATCCTACGCCATAAGTTCTGCCCATACTGAGCATACTTAGCCTTAGTTGACTTAGCAGCCTCATCTTCTAGAGCCTTAATAGCACTAACTTGTCCATCAATAAGTTGATGCCCATGTAGAGTTGCAGCATCTAGGGTCTTACGTAATTGAGAAGCTACATTCAAGACTTGACCACCCTTACGCATCTCTAAAGCAAGTAGATCACCTAAGCTTGTAGCCATCTCTGTAGTCTGACCAAGAGTAAAGCCTTTAGGTTCTAGCGACTTGTTAATCTTAGCCAGTTCTTCCATAGGCATAGACTTAACAATAGTAGTCATTACATCAGAGACAGTGTAACCTCTAGGTAATTTTAGACCTTGGTCCTTAAAGATTTTAGATATGCCACCCTTACCATCACCCTTTTCACCTAGCATTATATCTTTAATGAAGTCTACAGATGTAGGAACATCATCAAAGCTGTCCTTACCTGCAGCTACCTTAACATCCCAAGTTCTAGCCTTCTCCATAATCATAGCGGCGGCATCTCTAGCTGCCTCTTCACTAATCTTAAAATCAGCACGAGCTTGTCTGTTTACTAACTGTGTTGCCGCCTCTTCCACACTTTCTCTTGATTCAGTTCTAGCCTTAGCTGATGTCAACAAAATGTCTGAGTCTGATAAGCCTGACGCCCCAGCGAACTTACCAAAGCCTAGCTGTGCTAGACCACCAATACCACCAAGCAAAGAACTAAAGCCTGTCTGTACATAGTTGTAGTCTGTCTGTGCGCCAGCTTCTAGTAGAGTATTCTGTAGTGTAACGTCATGCATTACAGCAAAGGTTGAGTCTAAGGCAGTTGTACCTATCAGGATCTTCTTTGTGTCCTTCTTAGATTGCTCCTGGAGAACTTTTCTCTGGGCTTTCTTCTTAGCCTCTTGCATAAAGATCTCACGCTCTCTACGTGCTGCCTGTCTACGGATCTTAGCTGATACTGGGTTCTTAACACCATTTGCCGCAAAGTGTTTAGCCGCTTGTTTAGCTGCTTCTTCACCAGCTTCCTTAGCCGCCTGTTGTGTCGCTCCACTAGCTACAGCTTTCTTACCAGCTTCTACTGCTGCTCTCTTAACTGACATACGACCAGTCTGAGTAAGACCAACACCTGCAGCCTTACCAATACCACCAGTAAGAAGTCCTATGTAGTTAGATGGGTCTTTTACTGTAGACATGAAGTAGTCTTTCATACCATCCACAGCACCAGATAAACCATCATTAGTAAACACACTGCCTAGTTGGTCATACAGTTCGTATGCTTTAGCTGCAGAGGCTTTCTTATCCTCATCAGCATCATGTATATACCTGACTTCACTAGCCGTAGTTACAATGTTACTATTAAAGTAACGCATGTGATCGACAAAATCTTCTACAACCTCATCATCTGACTTACCCTGCTTAGGATTGTAGTCAACACCAAAGCGTTGCTCCATATAGCTACGAATGTCTTTGGCGTTTCTACCAACCTTCAAGTCTTTCTTCTTGAGCTTAGTATCATCATCAAACGGATAGTCATCCTCTTCATCCATCTGCTGAGATCTTAGCTTACGTATTTCAGCTAATGTCATGGTCTTCATACCCTCTGGTGTAGTAGAAGGTAGAGCCTTGTTAGTTTGAACATCTAAAGCTTCAGGGACACTTGATGATGCCCTTAGCTTACGTATCTCTTCTAATGTCATTACTTTCATTTACTAAACCTCTGGGTTGTCTGACAGGTCAGGGTTTACACCAGACAGAGCTTGCTTCATTAGGAAGACTAATCCACCCATATCATCAAAGTCGGTCATCTCTCCTAGCTTACCTGCATTCTCCTCAAACCACATAGCAAGACCTTCTCTGATCTCATCAGTGTCATCGTCTGCAGCAAAACCATTCTCGACAAGATAACTTACAACATCTTGACCGTGACCCTTAACAAACTCTTCTAGTGGTTTGCTGGCCTCAAGTACTTGCTGAGAAGCTTCTTCCTCAGTAGGAGCAGTCTCAGTCCCATCAGGTCTACGCTTAGGTTTAATAGGAGACATCATGCCAGTGTTAGCTTCGCCCTCTATCTGTACTTCACCCTCTGCACCTGCAGTCTCGTAAGTCTTGATAAGCTTACGCTTGGTTACGGTCTTTCTTGGGATGTCTTCATCTATATCAAAGCTAGAGATGCTTACGTTGTTGTAGCCCCTAGCTATAGCTGCATCTGGGATGTACTTAAGGTTAGACCCTTTTACTTTCATAGGTCTATTCAAGTTTAAGCCAGACATAGTGATCTTATAGAAAGCCTCTGGATCAACATTACGCTTGAGGTCTATCATGGCTACACGAGCATCACGATCCTCTTCGCTAAGGTGTGAAGTCATCCAGTCACCCAAGGCACTTACTGGAAGACCAGCAGCTTCTTTCTGTTGTCTACTTAGAGAGTCAAACTCTTCCTCAGTCATAAGGGTGGGGTTAAGTGTTGGCATATCACCTGCAGGAGTTTCACTTAGATCTGCACCAACATTAGTTAAGTCTAACTCTGGGCCAGCAGTGGTCTTATCTGGTGATAGAGTGTAGTTAAAGAGTTCGTCTACTTCAACAGGGTCATCCACAACAACCTGCTGTCCCTTTACAGTTACTACAGCAGACACGACCTTCCCAGATGAATCATGTATGAACTTTATCTTACCATCATCACTGTACTGGTTGAATCTAGGGTGACTGTATGTAACACTGTTATCTTCGTCAACGTCAGTACTACCACCTGTTTCCTCTACTGCAACAGCGGCCTTAGTAATAGGGGGTAATTCTTCATCTTCTGGTTTTTGCATAAGTGATGCAATATCTACACCAAGTGCTTCTAGCGCAGGAGTCATAGCTTCATAATACCCACCACCACTATAAATAGAAGCTCTACCTCTAGCATGAGTGGTAGCAGCTTGTGCTCTCATTGCACTTATTTGAGATTGTACCTCTGACATGTGTTTTGCCCTAAGTGCCGCACCTTCTGTAGAAGCGTACATAGTGTCGTTAGATTTCTTAATATTGTCTAACTGTGTTTCCAGTTCTAAAAACTCTGAATTGCCCTCTAATATAAGATCAATCTGCTTATTTAAGTTAAATGTCTCAGTGCCAATATCATCTGGGTCAAACACTTTAACTGGTGAGAAGTTAACGTAAGCACCTTCCATAAGTGACTCATAGTCAGACTGTGACGCCAACTCATTCAAGTCTAGTAAGCTATAACCACCTACACCTAACTCTGAATCCAGACGAACTCTAGCCTGATCACGAGCATTAAAGCCAAAGATGTCCTTTAAGAAAGATCCTTTAGGAGCCTTGTAGTCACCGACAGTAGGATCACCTAAACCAAGAGTAGACTTAATACGTTTCTGCATCCAGTCAGGCTCATACTTCATAGTCTCGTAAGCCTCTGGGATATCGACAGAGTTAAGAGCAGCCTCTGGTGTCCATCTGTCACCTAGTGATACTTTAAGATCTCCTAAATTCTTAGAGAGATCAACCAAACCAGTAGGACCACTATCAATAGCTGCAGCAATCATAGAGTCTGTAGCTCCTAGAGACTTAGCTTGAGAGCCTAAAGCACCCATCTGTTGTGCTGCAGACTTCTTAATCTTAAAGCTCTTAGTGCCTGTAGTACGAGCTAACTCACGTTGACGCTCTTCATATTCTTCCGCAGCTAAGTTTCTAGCACGAATACCTTCAGCACTACGGTTTAGGAAACTCTCTGCAAACGCTTGCCAGTCAGCCATTATACTGCACCTCTCGACATAAGACCTTTAGGTTCTTCTTGTGGTTGTTCTTGTGTAGGCTCTGACATGGGAGCCTCTTCTTCTACGTCCATGTTCTCACGAATCTCATCTAGGATACCAGAGGTTGTACCATCCTGTTTAGCCTCTTTTTCTATAGCTGCCATAGTCAACAACTTAAGACGATCCTTCTCTTTCATTGACTGAGCTTTCTCCATGTCAAGACTTGTCTCTTTAACTTTAATGTCGTACTCAGACATTGCAGCCTTTATGAAAGCACCAATAACAGGGGCAGCTAATATACCAGCCTCAACTGTGTGTAAGCCCTTCATAGCTCCTGCAGTAGTAATAGTCTTTACTATCCCACGTAGATCAGCACCAAGCTCAAACAGGATAGCTAGATCTTCCATCTTATCATCATCAGCAAGACTACCAATGTAATAGTCTACAATCTCTGGAACCTTAACCATCTCAGGTGGGCTTTCCCACGGTGAGTTTTTAGGTGTGTCCGTAAGAGACTGACCGGGAATAGGGGCGTTTAGTAAATCAACCATTTTGTTGTACCTTATTTAGTAAATCCAGCGCCAAAGTATAGTCCTACAATGGCTGATACGATATGTGTGTCTAGGGGTGTAATAACAAAGCCTCGTGCAGATACCCACATGATGCTCTCTGATGGGCCAAACAACCAGTTCCACAACCCACCACTCATTTCAGTATACCCTACTATGACAGTAACTTCAGGATACCACACTGCTACTAGCTTTGGCAAGACAATAATTGCGAAAACTGCAGATAGTGCGATTATTCTTCTAGTCCAAGCAAAGTGTTTATCTGTCTTACCGTGTTCACGAGCCTGACTTGCAGCGCCTATCAATGCTCTCTGTTGTTCAGCCTTGTTCTTATTAGACTGACCCCAGATAGACATTACTCCCCCCAACACTGTTGAGAAGAGCATGGTTATTAATTCTAGGGGTAAGCCGAACATTAGCCTTTAGCCAACTCTGTAAATCTGTTAGTCCAACCTTTTCCATGTTGGGGCCAAGTTGAAAAAGTCTTGTACTTTTCTAACAAGTTGTCTTTAAACTGTTCCTTCGTAAATGTTGCAGATTTCATAGCCTCTCTTGTTTCAGGCCCGATAACCCCATCCTCTTCAACACCTAATAACTTTTGCATAACTTTAACAGCGTGTCCTTGACTATTAACAACAGCATTAAAGACTATTGGCTGTAGGTCTTCTGGTAAAGAATCCATACTAAACTTATCCCAGTAGTTGTTTTTGTAGATATCTCTAGCAGTGTCTTTTGTAAGGTTTCTCATATCCTTAGCTGTTGGAGTTTTACCTAAATGTTTTGCTAAAACGTCTGCAGAAATACCGTGATTAGATCCTATAAACTTCCCACTAGTATCCCCATTCAAATAGTTTCCAGTGTCTGCTTTATCTGTAGAATATTCCCCTTCTAAAGAAAACACTTGTGATATTAATTTATCAGCCCTAGAGTTTTCCTCTTCAGGTCTATTCATCATACCTTTAGGCTTCTCTAGCATCTCATTACTACGGGTATCTATACTAGGTGCATCAACAGGCGCTGGGCTGTCTGTCATCTCTGGCTGTTCACCTCTAGAGACAGGTGTGACCATAGGTTGAAACACTTCTTGAGCTTCCCTAGCGTTACCCTTCATAGTCAGATCAGTGCCTCTCATATCAGCACTACTGAACATAGCGGTTCTAGCTGTATCTGTTAGTTGACCTATAGGGGGTCTAGTGGCTTCCATCAGAGCGCTTTCAATAGCTTCTGGGTCTACAGATGCGCTAAACTTTGAAGGGCTCTCACCTACACTACCTTGCATAGCTTCAGCTAAGGCACTATCAACAGAGCTTCTCATCTTTTCATCACGACTATACTGCTCAACACTATCAAGATACTCTTGTATCATAGCGCTTCTTACGACAGGTTGTTTAGGTGGTTCACTTATCTTAGCTAAGTCATAACGATCATTTAGCCTAGTAGCAAACTCACGTAGCATAGTCTGGTTTTCATCTTGAGCTTTAACAGGCTCTACAGTAGGAGCTTTCCTAGTAACCAACGACTCAGTTGGCTTAGTAGCCTCTTGCTCTGGTAGAGCCTCTTTTAGAAAGCTTAAAGCATCGAATGAGAATTGTACTTCACTGACCATTTTATGAACTTCCTGTTGTAGTTGGTAGTGCTGGTGCGCTACGCTTAAGGTAACCTTCGACAACGGCGCTACCAAAGTTACCAATAGCACCCCAGAAACCAGCAGACTTAGAAGCACTTGCTGCCTGTTTAGCGTCATCCGATTGCATCTGAGCGATAGCCAAGTTTGTTGCCCTGTCTGCGTCATTGTTTGCGGCTTGCCATGCATAACTCATCATGTCTCTAGTTTCTTGCATCATAGCACTGAATGCTAATGCAGTCATGTTAGTTGCTGCAGCAGCATCAGCACGATTAGCTTCATTCTGTGCTGCAGTATCCATAGTAGCGACAGACTGATACCATGATGCGTTTGCTTGCTCAATGATTAACTGGTTTGTTGCATTGAATTGTTGACGCTGATCCAGCATCTTCTTATTGAACTGCTCTACAGCATTAGTTTCACCAGCGTTAAACCTATTCTGAGCATTAGTCTGCTCTGAGTTAAACATCCCTAGAGAAGCACTCAGGTTATCATAAAACTGTTGAACCTGTATCTCACTAGATGCATTAAACTGTTTAGCTGCATTCTCAGCAGCCTGATCAGACAACAAAGCATTAGCACGTTGCTGTGTCTTAAATACACTAGTCTGTTGCTCATTGTCAAGGTTTTTCATGTCCATCTGTAGGAAAGCATTAGCTTGTTGTACTTGTGCTTGCTGACGGTTGTTTAAGTTAGTCATGTCTAACTGGGACATAGCTGCAGCATCAGACAACACCTTAGCATTAGCTGCATCTAAGTTAGCTAGATCTACTGACTGAGCCATTCTAGCATTCTCTAGTGCTATCTGTTGCTCTGCAGTGAAGTTCATGTTAGCTATGTCAGAGATCTTAGCTGCATTAGCTACACGAGTCTGAAACTCTTGGTTAAACTCTAGGTTGAGGAACTCAGCACGTTGCTGTGCAGCAAACATAGCAGACTGTTGCTTGTTAGATAAGTTCTGTAACTCAAAACTTGCTGCAGTCTTAGCATCCTGAGATGCAATAGGGATAGCACTCTCCATTGCAGCCTGTACAATAGCCTGACCAGCTATACTAGAAGAGCTAAGACCTCTTGCAGCCATCTGTGCAGATGCAGCCCTCATAGCTCCTGCTGCCCATGCTGGGGGTTCTTTACCTTCAAAGTCTTCCATTAGGCCAGTTAACTGACCCTGTACTGTAGCATCAGATGATGGTGCTCCTGTAGCTGCCTCAAAGTTAGTCTCTTTACGGACACGCTCCATATCTACGGTAGCGCCCTCAATCATCTCACCCTCTTCTAGCTTACGAGCATCAGGTGCTTTAACTGTTTGTGCGGCTGTAATCTGTGCAGCATCTAAACCAAGCTGTGCCAGTTCTTCTGGCTTCATGGTTGCGGCCTTAGCTAGTGCCTCATCACTAGGTAGACCAGTGGCTGCAGTAAGCTTGTCAAGCGTAGCATTTATTTCATCAGAAACAGTTGTAGCTTCTACTGTAGGTGCGGGTGTTTTCTCTGGAGCAACAACAGGAGCAGCAGTCTCAGCAGTTGTTACTGTAGCAGTAGGTGCAGGTCCAGTTACTTGTCCAGTACCCTCTGCTATAACTTGCTTATCGTCAGTCTCTACCTTAGCTACATCTGTGGGTGTTACTAGAGATTCAGGATCATTAACAGCGGCAGAAGTCATCTCAACATTAGATGGCATCTCTGTAGTCTTAAACCTTTGTTGAGAAACACCTAAACCTTCCTGCGCCATAGTTAATGCAGCCTCTTGTTCTTGTAAAGCCTTTACTAAGTCCTCATTACTAGGGTCAGCAGCTTGGGCTTCTCTAGCAGCCTGTACTGCAGCCATAGCATCACTAGCGGTTTTCTGTGCAACATCTAAATCCATTTGACCCTGAGAGGGGCGATTAAAATTATATTCAGGGCGACCAAGTGAATCAGGTACTGTTTCCTGTTGGATCTTACTAGGGTCTATGTTAGCATTTTGTTGAAGCACTTGCAGTTGTGCTGGTTGCATAAACATACCACCCCTTGCCTTCACTGGCTCTGGGTTGAGTATACGCATTGCTTGCTCTGTAGCATTACCAAGCTTCTGCTGATAGGCAGGATTAGATGCAATAACTTTACGTTGTTCATCTTCTTGCATACCAGCTAACTCAGGCAGTATCTTGCCTCTCTGCTCTGGTGTAAATCCTAAGAAACGTTTTGCCATTTATCTTATCCTTATTTGCCTACTTGCATCCATACAGCAGTAGCTATGAATGTCAGTACTGCAACTGTTCCTAATTGTACTAGTGTCTTCCATATACTCTTTTTAGTATCTCGCCATGAGTCTAACAAACTACGCAACTCTTTGATGTCATTAGCTGCATCCATGTCAGATAGCCCTAAGTCACACAGAGCTTGTTTAGCGCCCTTCTTAGCGGCCCTATCAAGCATAGCTTCAAGTTTCTCTGGAGTCAAGGTATCCATTAAACGACCTGCCATTCTTCATCAACTGTGTTCCTTGTCTCAGTTAAAGACCATGACTCAGAAGACTCATCCCAGTCGTAGAAGTTTAACTCCGTTGATGGGTTTGGTGTAGGTGGCTCATACTCCCAAGTAGTTGTGTTTAGTACCCAACCATTTATAGGAGAAGTAAGGAAGTATACTGAGTTTTGAGCAACGTCAAAGTACTTACCTATCTCAGCTACACCTGATACATCTTCTTCAAACTTTTGACTTGAAGTTAAAGCCTCATCGTCATCAAAAACAACAATGTTCTCAATGATACTGTCACTATCAAAGTAAAATCCACGTTTAGCCATTATGTGTTTATCTCATAATAAGTTACAAATATAGCGCCGCTAGATCCGTTTGCGGAAGACCCCACCCCGCGCTCAGACGCAGAGCCGCCTGACCCAGCGCCGTAGTTACCACCACCATTAGATGCACCTGCAGCACCACTTG
>Ga0257126_1002640_pt1 | contig 11698 bp, 12 predicted proteins | sample SI060_120mmetaG_FD_190151 | JGI IMG/M metagenome (GOLD analysis project Ga0257126, IMG submission 190151) | Marine microbial communities from Saanich Inlet, British Columbia, Canada - SI060_120m | ecosystem: Environmental > Aquatic > Marine > Inlet | place: Canada: British Columbia | collected... | reverse complement strand
ACTTTACGGATGTCTTTCTGTTTTTAGACGAAGATCGTCCCAACAACCTCTCCACATTTTTCGCTTTTGGAATTCTCGAGGAGGACTATAACATTGATGGGAGCTATTTTGATCCTGTATTGGGGCAGCGCGATTCGGTAACCAACCTCAAGGACTACAAGAGCGTCCGAACGACTACAATACTCAAAAACGAAGTTTTTAATCGCGAAAATCGATTGGCGAGTTCCATCCAAAAACTAAAGCGTATTGACCGACTCAATAGCTATGATGAAGCCAAGTATCGTGATGCCTATATGGATTATGCCAATACCTTGCCAATTCATCGACGGGTAAGCAATCAAGAAGTAACCATGCTTTTGGATTTGGAACTCAAAGAACGCGACATACAAATCCCCTATCAATTTGGCGTGTATAACGATGGCTTGGGGACCAAAATAAAATCGACCAACTATCAGGAAATACAACAGGGAGTTGCCTATAGTGCTCCTGTTTTTTTGGATCAACAAGGCAATAGCCCCTATGAATTACGCGTGAGTTTCCCTACGCGTGATAAATATGTAACTTCTTCCATTATGGGGGTTGCAAGCTTGTCTTTGATTTTGACTGTTTTTATTATTCTGGTGTCCACCAGTGCACTTTATCAGATCATTCAGCAGAAAAAAATCTCTGAAATAAAAACGGATTTCATCAATAATATGTCACATGAATTCAAAACACCTATTGCGACAATCAATTTGGCATTGGATGCCATTGCTAATCCAAAGACGATAGACACCCCCACCAAAATTCTTCAATACACGAATATGATCCGGGAGGAGAACACACGTATGCTGACACAAGTAGAGAATGTGCTCAAAATCTCCCAGTTGGAAAGAGGCACCACTTTGCTGGATTGGGAAGTTATAGACTTACACGAACTCCTCGCAGAGGCAGTAAACCACGTCAGCCTTATTGTAACCAATAAGGAAGGTTACATAAAAACCCATTTGGATGCTACAGCACCCATTTTTGAGGGTGATTTTAACCACTTCACCAATCTTGTGGTTAACATTTTAGACAATGCCATCAAATATACAGAGGGGCCCCCTAAAATTGATGTTTATTCAGAACACAACGAAAAAGAAGCTACCCTTACGATTCAAGATCAAGGCATCGGTATGGATTCAGCAACCCAACGGATGGTTTTTGAAAAATTCTATCGTCAAGAGGGGGGTAATATCCACAATATCAAAGGACATGGATTGGGCCTTTCCTACGTCAAAAAAATCGTTGAACTCCATCGCTGTAAAATTCAAGTTGAAAGTAAAAAAGGCGTGGGGTCAAAATTCATTATTACAATCCCTTTAAAACCCCAACACCAAAATGCTAGCTAATTATGAATAATAAGAAAATACTGGTTGTAGAAGACGACCCAAACTTCGGAAGCATTCTAAAAGATTACTTGACTCTAAACGAATACGATATCGTATTGGCTAAGAATGGAATCGAAGGTTATGAGAAGTTTAAAAAAGAAAATTTTGATTTGTGTATTCTCGATGTGATGATGCCGTATAAAGACGGTTTTACGCTTGCCAAAGAAATCCGAGAAAAAAACGACTCCGTTCCTATATTATTTTTAACAGCCAAGAACCTGAAAGAGGATGTCTTGAAAGGTTTTAAGCTTGGTGGGGACGACTATATCACCAAGCCGTTTGATTCTGATGTTTTGCTGGCAAAAATCAAGGTGTTCCTCAACCGTAATCAAAAACCCATAAGTACCGAATCCGCTGAATTTTTATTTACTATCGGACGGTTTGCCTTTAACTCTAAGTTGCGAACCCTTTCCTTTTCCGGTGGTGAACCGATCAAGTTGTCTCCTAAAGAAAGTCAATTGTTACGGCTTTTAGCACTGCATATCAATGACTTGCTGCCAAGAGATGTTGCGTTGAACAAAATCTGGAGGGATGACAATTATTTCACCTCTCGAAGTATGGATGTGTATATTGCCAAATTGCGGAAGTATCTGAAAGAAGACAGTCAAGTGGAAATTTTGAACATTCATGGCGAAGGATTTCGCTTAGTTACTTCTGAATCTCAGGGCTAAAGACGGGGGTGAAATTGCTCCATTACTTTTCGTAAGTACCGGGTGTCAATATGGGTGTAGATTTCCGTTGTTGTGATGCTTTCATGCCCTAACAGTAATTGAATGGTTCTTAAATCAGCTCCATTTTCTAGGAGATGTGTTGCAAAAGAATGGCGAAATGTGTGTGGACTCACGGTTTTTTGAATGCCTGCAATTTCGGCTGTTTGTTTGACAATAATGAAGATCATATTTCGTGTCAGGGCCTTTCCCCGACGATTGAGAAAAACAAAATTTTCGTAGCCTTTTTGGATAGGTTGCTGCTTTTGAAACTCATCCAAGTAAATATTGATCTGCTGTAGGGCATAATCTCCCAAAGGAACCAGTCGCTGTTTGTTTCCTTTACCGGTCACCCGAAGGAGTTTTTCTTTTTTGTAAATATCGGATTTCTGAAGATTGATAAGCTCACTCACGCGCAAACCACTACCATAGAGTGTTTCGAGTAATGCTTTATTGCGGTGCCCTTCCTTTTTACTCAAATCTACCGCATCCAAAATTAATTCCACCTCTTGAATGCTCAAAGTATCGGGAAGCTTTCGTCCAATTTTGGGAGCCTCCAACCACTGGGTGGGAAGGTCCTCTCGGTATTTTTCAAAAATCAAATATTTAAAAAAGCTTTTGAGACCCGAAATTCTTCGACTTTGAGAATAAGCGCTTTTTTCTTTGGCCTCCTCATAAATAAACTGCTGAATTTCCTCTGCTTGAATAGTGATGGGAGAAACAGCCTGCTGTCGATGCTCTAAAAAACGCATTAAAGCCTGCACATCCAGTTGGTAGTTGGTGATGGTATTGTCCGACAATCCCCTTTCAATACTCAGATAATGTCCGAAATCTTCAAGTGCTTTTTTCCACTCCATAATGAATTCTATGATGCTTCTTTTGGCAAGGCGTTCAAAGTACTTAAAAAGATACGTATTTTTGAAAAAAAGAACATGAATCTAGCCATAGTCAACGGTCCCAATTTAAATCTGTTGGGGACGCGGGAACCTGGAATTTACGGAGCAGAAACTTTTGAAGCTTATTATGAAAAGCTTCAAGAACAATACCCGCAAGTTCATTTTAGCTATTTCCAATCCAATGTTGAGGGAGCGTTGATTGACGCCTTACAAGACTTTGGTTTTCGCACCGATGGGATTCTTTTAAATGCCGCGGCCTATACACATACTTCTGTGGGACTTGGTGACTGCATCAAGGCGATTGACGCACCTGTTTTGGAAATACATATTTCCAATACGTTTGCTCGTGAAGATTTTCGCCATACGTCATATATTACCCCCGTTGCCAAGGGATTGATTGTCGGTTTTGGACTGGACAGTTATCGCTTGGGAGTAGAGAGTTTTTTAGCTGGGAAATAGCCTTATTTTCGAATGATTTTCATAAAACGATAAGAAGCGTACAGCCCAATCAAGGAAAAAGTAGCCAAAAACAAAAAAAGTTGTTGGTGTCCCCAGATACCTGGCGAGCCATCCAAGAAAAATCCCATTATAGGTCCAACAAAGATATCGGGGGTATATCCTACCAAGGAAATTAATCCCACTGCTGTTCCCGTAATCGCAAAAGGAATTTTGCCCTCTTCCATGGTTGCAAAATAGACAGCACGAAGGGCATAGGTGCCGAGAGCGGTTATCACTAAGGTTAGAATAAACAGCCCTATAGCTGGTTCGACCACCCAACCTGTAGCAAACAAAAGAGCTCCTAGCAGCATGCAAGCAAAGGCATAACACAAGACCAACGCATTACTGGTTCGGTCAGCAAAAAAGCCAACAAGCACACAGATAAACGGTCGTAGATACATTTGATAGCTGCCAACTTTGGCAGCATCTACTTCGTCAAACAACATGATTTCAGAAGCGTATAGGGAAAACACATCCGTGACCTTATACCCTATGGAGGCTGACAAAACGATGAGCATCAAATAGCGAACGCTAGAATTAGAAAAAGCTTTTTTGATATCCGTCCAAGAGCCTAACCCTTTGGTATCGCCAACGGTTTCCTGTTTGGGGTCTTGAAAAAACAACCAAAGCAACAGTCCAATACCAGCACAAAAAAAAGAGGCAGCCAGAATTACCCATCGAAAGGCTTCTTGTCGTTCACCTAGGGATATTGTCCCAATTTCAGAAGGAATCACCCAGGCAAATATAAGTACACCAAGAGTACCCAAACTGGCTGCAAAAAAGCCTCGTCCTCCTTCTAAAAAGCCAAAAGCCTTCCCTTGATGCGCTTGACCGCCCCAAGCACGAGTAGCTTTTATCATGGCTGACCAAAACAGGAAAATCGAGGTAAATCCCCAATAGGCATATAATAGCCGCAGCGCTTCAAAGCTTGGAAGGGTGTACATATAAAAACCCCCAAGGGCAGTTAAAAACAGAGCCAAAGCCATGAGTTTTCGTGGTGGAAAGTGGTCGGCTACAGTACCCCCTAAAAAATAACAGATCAGCGCTACTATCCCATAGAGCGAGTAGCAACTTCCCAATTGAGTATTGCTAAGTTCAAATACTGCAAGGAAGGTGGGACGAAATACACGTGCCAGCACAAAGGGTAATAAAAAAATGGCCTCTCCTGATAGAATGAGGAGGAGGATCCGTAAAGGATTTTGCATACCCCCCAAGATAAAGGCTTTTAGACACAAAAAAACAGCCCTAAGGCTGTTTTATTTATTGACGAGTAGAGTTCTACAAATGAATGACCTCATCATAGGCGTCAGCTACAGCCTCCATAACCGCTTCACTCATTGTCGGGTGCGGGTGAACAGCCTTTAGAATTTCGTGTCCTGTGGTCTCAAGTTTTCGTCCTACTACAGCCTCAGCAATCATATCGGTTACACCTGCGCCAATCATGTGGCAGCCGAGCCATTCTCCGTATTTGGCATCAAAGATTACTTTCACAAACCCATCAGAGGTGCCAGAAGCTTGTGCTTTACCAGAAGCAGAGAAAGGAAACTTTCCAATTTTGATATCAAGACCTTTGTCAAGAGCTTGTTTTTCGGTGAGTCCAACGGAAGCAATTTCAGGGGAGCAATAGGTGCACCCAGGAATATTACCGTAATCAAGAGGCTCAACATGCATGCCTGCTATTTTCTCTACACAGAGAATGCCTTCGGCTGAGGCTACGTGAGCCAATGCAGGACCCGCAGTGATATCACCAATAGCATAATAGCCAGGTTGGTTGGTTTGATAGAAATCATCGACCATTATTTTATCACGATCGGTGGCAATTCCGATTTCCTCCAAGCCAAGATTTTCTAAGTTGGTTTTGATACCCACTGCCGACAAGACTAGGTCGGCTTGTAGGGTAATCTCTTCTTTTTTTGTTTTCACCATTGCTTTAACCCCTTTTCCTTTGGTGTCTACACTGGTGACTTCTGCAGAAGTTAAAATTTCAATCCCATTTTTCTTAAAGCTGCGTTCCAGTTGTTTGGATACTTCCTCATCTTCTACAGGAACAATGCGGTCTTGGTATTCTACGATGGTTACTTCAGTTCCCATAGCATTATAGAAATAGGCAAACTCAATTCCAATAGCACCAGATCCAACAACGATCATTTTCTTGGGCTGTTTGTCCAAGGTCATTGCCTTGCGGTATCCAATGACTTTTTTCCCATCTTGGGGAAGGTTTGGCAATTCTCTTGAGCGAGCTCCTGTAGCAATAATGATATGCTTTGCTTCATAGATGGCTTCTGTTTTCCCATGGGTTACACTGACTTTCTTTCCATTCAAAACTTTTCCATGTCCTTCGAGCACATCGATCTTGTTTTTTTTCATGAGAAATTGCACACCTTTACTCATTCCAGCAGCTACGTTACGGCTTCGGTTTACCACCGCATCAAAGTCTTTGTCATATTCTTTCACGGTCAGTCCGTAATCGGAGGCGTGCTTTAAATATTCAAATACTTGTGCTGATTTGAGAAGTGCTTTGGTAGGGATGCATCCCCAGTTCAAACAAACGCCACCCAAACTTTCTTTTTCTACGACAGCTGTTTTGAAGCCTAATTGAGAAGCACGAATAGCGGTTACATAGCCTCCAGGGCCACTACCAACTACAATAATATCATACGAATTTGCCATAAGTCCTAATTAAATTCTGCACAAAATTACGAAATGAAAAGCAGCTTTGCCTAATTAATCTTCTTTGGCTTTGAAATCGATGCTTACGGAATTGACACAGTAGCGCATTCCTGTTTCAGAGGGGCCATCATTAAACACATGCCCTTGGTGGGATCCGCATTGGGAACAAAGAATTTCGGTACGTAACATCCCATGGCTACTGTCTTTTTTATATTCGATGGCTCCAGGAATAGACTGGTCAAAACTGGGCCAGCCACAACCACTGTCAAACTTGCTATTACTTGAGTAGAGTTTTTCGCCGCAGCCCTTACAGTGGTAGTTCCCTTTTTCGAAATGCTGATCGTAAGCACCTGTAAAAGGTCTTTCGGTGCCATGCTCACGTAATACTGCATAGGAAAGGGGATCCAATTGGGATTTCCACTCAGCATCGCTCTTTTTGATGGGATATTTATTTTTTTTCATCTGCAGGAATAAATTGCAGGGCGGCCGAATTGATACAATGCCGTTTGCCTGTGGTTTGTCTGGGTCCATCGTCAAACATATGTCCAAGGTGCCCCCCGCAGGTGCTGCATTTGAGTTCGGTTCTGGCATAGCCGAGCTTGTAGTCTACATCATATTCGAGATTGGCATCAAAACCGCGATCGAAGGAGGGCCATCCAGTACCCGAATCAAATTTGTCATCAGACTTATAAAGTGGCGTGCCACAGCCCTGACAAACATAAGTGCCAGCGTCGTAATTTTTGTTATAGGGATTTGAAAAAGGGCGCTCTGTTCCCGCTTGCCGTAAGACATAATACGAAAGGTCTGACAATTGTTCTTGCCATTCACTATCTGTTTTGACAATACTATAAGTCGTGGTTTCTTTCTTGGGTTGCGCGGTCCCTTGGCAGGATAATGTACCCGCAATGAGCAAGCAAAGGGCTATTTTTTTCATAAATACTTTTTTTCAAAAATATAAATTTATACTGAACGCTCTCTTTTGGGGCTTTTCTTTAGAATAAAACCTTCATTCTTGTTTTTCTGAGTTGGATTCCGGTCATTCAAATCGATTTAAAAACACTATTTTGGACACACTATTGACATCTTATGCAAAATAAAACAGCGCCTGTTCTTGAGAAAGGAAGCAAAAAGCTCATTAATGCCTGGGCTTTTTATGATTGGGCCAACTCCGTTTATACATTGGTAATTTCTTCGGCAATTTTCCCCATTTATTATGGGTTGATCTTTAGTGACACGAACAGTATTCCTTTTTTCGGATATGAAGTAAAAAATACTGCCATGATAAGTTTTGTCACAGCCTCTGCTTTTTTAGTGGTAGCGTTTATATCGCCTCTTTTATCGGGTATCGCTGACTACATTGGAAACAAAAAACGCTTCATGAAACTTTTTGTTTACATCGGTTCTGTCTCTTGTTTCGGGTTGTACTGGTTTGAAATTGAAACTATCTACATGGGATTATTATTTTATTTCTTAGCCATGATTGGGTTGTGGGCTAGTTTGGTATTTTACAATTCGTACTTGCCAGACATAGCTTTTCCACACCAGCATGATCGTGCCAGTGCCAGAGGTTTTTCAATGGGCTATATTGGTAGTGTTCTTCTATTATTATTCAACCTGACAATGGTCATGAAACCCCAATGGTATGGGATCACGGGTAGTGAACTTGAGGCAAGCCTCAAAGCGATGAAATATTCGTTTGTTTCTGTTGGGATCTGGTGGGCTGGTTGGAGCCAAATTTCATTTTATTACTTGCCTAATGGAAATTCCAATTCACAAAAAATGACCAAGGATGTTTTCTGGAATGGCTTTCGAGAACTACGATCTGTATGGGAGGATCTCAAAAATAATTTTAAGCTAAAACGCTATTTAGGCGCTTTTTTTGTGTACAGTATGTCATTGCAAACAGTTCTTTTGGTAGCCGCATATTTTGGCGAAGAAGAAATTGCTTGGGGCAGTACGAGTGAAAAAACCACGGGTTTGATCATCAGCATTTTGCTCATCCAATTAGTAGGAATCCTAGGCGCTATTTTGACTTCACGGAGTTCGGAACGTTTTGGGAATATTCCAACACTGATAGTGATCAATATAATTTGGGCTGGTTTATGTGTCTATGCGTATTATATTCAAACACCATTTGAATTTTATTGTATTGCAGGAATGGTTGGGATGGTGATGGGCGGTTTGCAGTCATTGTCTCGTTCCACCTATTCCAAATACCTCCCCGAAACTGAGGACACCACTTCATATTTTAGTTTTTATGATGTTACTGAAAAAATAGGAATCATCATCGGAATGGTTTTATTTGGCTCTTTAGACCAGATTACCGGGAGTATGCGAACATCAATTTTGTTCTTTGTTCTCTTTTTTGTGGTAGGTGCCATCCTATTGTTGCGAGTACCGCCTTTGCAGCCTAAGGCGTCATAAAACGGGTTTTTCCACTTCCCACATGATTGGTCTCAATCCTAGGAGGATTTCCGTAAACATTTACATGCCCGGATCCACTGATATTTGATACAATAGATTGGGTTGCTTGAAGTTTGATGGTTCCTGAACCTGATAATTGTGCTTCGGCACGTGAGGAAACTAAGTTTTTGCAATTAATAATTCCAGACCCAGAAAGGCGAGCTTTTACAGATTGCGTGTTTCCTTTTAGAGCAATCGTCCCAGAACCAGACAATTCACTTGAGCTAAATCCATTGGCTAATGTAAGGGCAATGGAGCCAGATCCTGAAAGGCGACTTTTTAAAGTGTTGGACGCAAGGGAAAAATCACTCCTAATAGACCCCGAACCACTAAGGCTGACAGCAGCGATGTATTCCACGGGAATACGGACTCTGAAAATCTGAGATATTCTTGGATTCTTTTTGATTTTCGTCCAATGTTTATAATAGATTCTAACGCCATTTTTGGTGTTTTTTACGACTGTATCCTCGATGAGATCAGAGGGGCCTTCCAGATGAATTTCTCCTTCATTCCCTTGTACAAGTGTGACCTCAAAATTTCCTTCAACAAGAATTTCATCATAGGGCTCAACATGGCGCGTTTGGGTGATTTGAGCCACGGTTGTTTGAGAGGTTTTTTTCCATCCTGTTTTTCCATTGAAGGTTTGAACAGTTGTTTTGCTTTGGCCCCAGCAGATAGCAGCCGCCAAGACTAATAAAGAAAAATATACCTTTTTCATAAGTAAGTGTTTAATTGTGTACAAATTTTAAATTTCCATATTGTGCTTCAATATCCAGTCGGTTCTGGGAAGCAGGGTTGCGGCGATAGCCTAAATAATATTTATCAGTATTTTCTTTTATTTTTTTCTGAAAGTTGAGGTCAAAATCACTTTGGAATCCTGCGTATTGTAAATCAACTTCAAATTGAAAATCCCATTCTGGATCAAGACCAAGACGAATTCCAGTATAATCTGCATCAATTTTGACCTGACTAACAGTGGGTAGGAGGTGGGCCACCTTGAAAGAACCATAGTCGGTTTCAACCATGAGTTGCTTGCTTATGGTGCCAAAACGCAGGGTGACGTAATCACCATTCCCTCTAATTATATGTGCTTTAGTAACGCTCACTTTACCATAATCTGCTTCAAAGTCTAGCTCGCCAACAATTCCAATTCGGGAACTGGTATAATCGGCAGATAGCGAAAGCTGTTCCGCTTCTCCTAGATCAAAACCAGAATAATCCGATACGATTCGCCCTTTTTTGATATAATCGATACTGGAATTGGAGGTATAGTCAAATCGGAGTTCATTTTGGGTGCTTCGCAACTCCCCTAGGATTAGTTTTCCATAGTCGCAACGAATTTGTGTATCGCCGTCGGTGTCATCTAAGATTATGCTCCCGTAGTCGTTGCTGATGTCTAGGTGATTGGAAACAGGAACTTTGATGTCATAATCAATTTGAAAATCAGTGGTAGAATAGCTTTTAAACCAAGACCAATTATTCTGTTGTTCAATAATCGTTGTGGCCTTGACAAGTTTTGGATTGTTTTGAAATTCAATGGAAATATTTTCCAGCCGTTCTTCCATTTTATTCCAATTGTGTCCTCGAACCGTGATGGTAACATCAATGACAACTTTGTTTTGATCCCAACTGGTTATGTTGACATCGCCAAAACTGTTATTGATTTCAAGTGCTGCATCTTCTTCCACATCGAATTCTTTATGTACTTTTTGTTCTATTTTTTCCTTGAAGAATCTATCGGATTCATGAGCCATGAGTCCAAAAGGAAGTAAGAGCATTAAAACAATGTAATTCTTACAAATTATCCATTTCATTTTTTTCCGTGTTAATGATTTCTATTTGTTGTGTGAGCGTTTCTACAATTTCGAGTTGCTTTTGAAGATTTTCGATAAGTGCTCGCAAAAGTTTAGGGTGGTTTGTTCCCTTTTGAAAGCGCTCCATTTGCCTATTGTACTGTTTTTGCAAACGTGCCAACTGAGTTTGTGCAGCTGCGATGGGTCTGCTATAGTGTGGTTCATTCTTAGGGAGGGCTTCCAATTGGTTTGCGACCATGCTTTGAAAATAGGTTTCTGTCTGATAAAAAGCTTCTTCCTCAGCGGTTCGTGAATTTCCACCGAGAGTCGCACCAAATCCTAAAAGAATCAAAACCATGGCAGCGACTCGGAAACTAAGACGTCGTCTCTTGAAAACCTTGTTGGAACTTAGTTTCGTAATGAATCGCTGTTCATGGCCAGAGGGTGGGGCTTGCACTGTGTAGGCTTTCGCAAACCTTTCATATAAAGGGTCTTTAGCATCTTTATTCATCATTCAATATTTTTTTTAGTTTGCTTTTCGCTCGTGAAAGTCGCGTTCGGCAGTTTCCATAATTGATATTTAAAACTTGGGAGAGTTCTTCATAATCGTATCCTTCGAGATAATACAATCGCAATAAAAGTTGATCATTGGGCGAAGTTTCTCCATGGCTCGTAGCAGGATTTGTGATTGGTCAGAGGAAGAAAGATTGTTGGTTTCCATCTGGAGCTCGGGGGCCTCAGGTCGATCTTCCAACCGGAGTAATTGGTGTTTTTCTTTATAATATTCAAAACTCTTACGGGAAACAATTTTTTTGAGCCAACCGCCAAAGCGATTTTCATTTCGATACTGATTCAGCTTACGAAAAGCAATGATAAAGCCTTCTTGGGTGGCCTCTTCTGCAAGGACAGTATCGTTTACAATTCGGAATGCTGTGTTGTACATAGCTTTGCTATACCGTTTATAAATTTCAAATTGCGCTCGTTGGTTGTCTTTGCGACACAACGCGATCAATTCATCACTATTTAATTTTTCAAGGTTCAAAAAGAGGACAATTACATTACTAAGAGAAAGTAGGCAGCCATTTGTTACACTTTTGTAAAAATACATAACTGGCACAATGATTGAACCTACCTAATAGAATAGTTCAAAAGGCATACTTTCTCTCTGTAGCTGCTAAAGTAAACAGCCCAGACTAAGGATAGAATGACACTTTGACTTGAAAAAAAATACATGGCTAAATCAATTTTCAATTCTCTAG
>Ga0257126_1002637_pt1 | contig 11701 bp, 10 predicted proteins | sample SI060_120mmetaG_FD_190151 | JGI IMG/M metagenome (GOLD analysis project Ga0257126, IMG submission 190151) | Marine microbial communities from Saanich Inlet, British Columbia, Canada - SI060_120m | ecosystem: Environmental > Aquatic > Marine > Inlet | place: Canada: British Columbia | collected... | reverse complement strand
AAACGAGTCGCTCTACCAACTGAGCTAATCCCGCCACTTCGCTTCAACGGGCGACAACTAACAACTTTCCCACCTTAATCAAGCGATTTGCGAGCTTGTTTCATAATTGGTGGAGGGATTAGCTTTAACGGGCATGCATCTTAGGTTTAGCGACGACGAACTGGTGACTCTGGTCGAAATGGTCAGCCTTGCTACGGAAATGGCAGCTCTCAACCCCGACGACATGGAACAAGCAGGATACGCCCGCTTTGAGGGAATCGAAAACAAGGTGCTTGAAGCAGCTAAAAGCACCGGGCTAGCCGGCATTGTCGAATTTGACATGGAGCGTGGGAAAAATCGCGTCACCGAAAAGTTTCAGGAAAACGCTTACTTCCAAGAATGCTTCCATGAGGTCCGGAACGCGGTCTTTTGGGAAGAGCTCATGATCCGCCTCGCCGAGCGTGACCTGATTCAAGAAATCGGACCAGCTGCCAGCGAAGCACTCAGCGAAGAAGAGCGACGCAAAAAAGCGGCACCTCTCGAAAAGCGTTATTGGAAAAAATTTCAAAAGAACGGGACAGATTTACTTTTCTGGATTGATCGCAACGAAGATGCCTAGGACGCTACGGGCATGATTTCGCGGCGTAAGATCTTTTATCCCATCTCGGACTCGCTGCGGAACTATCTCGCGCACTACGGTCGGCTCTCGGAAGTCCCCTTGGTTTATGACGAGCTCCTCCGCTTCTCGGGATCCATCCCCTACGAAAATCCGGCTGGCGAGGAAACGCTATGGCTCGAAGTGATGTATCCACCGGAGGTGATGGCAGAGCTTCGCCCGAAGCTCACCAAGATCTACGCGATGCTTAAAATCGGGGGCGATTTATCTCTCGCAGAACACCTCACGGTTGATCGGATCGACTTCGGAGAGTTTGGAAATTCCCGCCCCTTTCGAATTCGCATCACGAACCTGTTCAACGGAAACTCAGATTACTACTACGTCAAACATTCCGACGCCTCGCGACTCTTTGGTCTAGAGTTAGAGCATATTCTTTCCCCGAACCGGATCAACTACCTCGTCAACGGAAACACCCTCATCGAAGAACACATCGCCGGACTGCCTGGTGATGTCTTTATCCGGGACCACCTCGATGACCCGCATCTCAATCACGTGCGGGTTGCCAAAGAATTTGTGAAGTTTGGCGAGCGATGCTTTGTCCGCCTCCTCGGTGATATGCGCACTGTAAACTATGTGGTCGACATCACGCCAGACTTTGAAGAAGTCCAATACCGGGTCCGCCCCATCGACTTTGACCAACAATCTTACGAAGGCGGGATCTCAGTCTACCGCGCGCACATGTTCCCTGATAATAAACCAGTCGAGGAACTGGTGCGCGCACACCTTAATAATCAGACGATCCTCCAATACCGCGCAGAGGAACACCTCCAAATGTCACGCCGAGCGAAGGTAGAACGCAATCGACTTAAAGCGATACTGACTGTCATGAATCGGACCGAGGTTGCTCCTCACGATCACGTCGTCGCCTTGCGGGATTCTTTAGTGGAACGCTATGGATCCCATGCCTTTGAGGCCTGCGAAACGATGGGCGCGCTCACCGCGATCCACCTGCAAAAAGTGCTGAACCTTACTCCACCGCGAAGGTGACAAAGCAATCTTTGGTGCCCAACTTTTCCTCATTGGCCATCCAGGTCATACGAAAGGAATTGTAAAGTGGGCCCTTTGTTTTCACATCGATCCGGCCGGCCTTGTCCCTGCCATTCTCGATGACGACAGACTTCCCCAAGATGCCATCGGATTTGACCTCAATTTCGCTCGCCCCTTCGCCAAGGAATTCCTCGCTCGTGACGTCGTCTTCGACTTCGTGGAATTTGACTCTCACGCTCTTGCCATCCTTCAGGCGCTTCGCCTTGATGTAGTCCGACCCCACCTTCTTCTTAAGCTCTCGATCCGTCGGCTCTTCCTGAAAGCGGTAAAGGCGAGGCAAAGCAAACTCCATCCCAACCCGAACCTTATTCTCGGTCTTCTTCTCGAGAATCTTTGGCATCACACTGACCGTCCCACGAGCGACGACGTGGGTCCACTCGACCTTCGTATCCCCGGTCACGGTGGTGACAAGCACGACCGGTTTCTTGGGGTCGAGCCCTTTCTCGGTTTCGCTCTCGAGCCCCCCTTCTTTTAAAAACTGACGACGAATCCACATTCCCTTTACCTCCTCCTCGATGATGTAATGAATCTTGAGCTCCTTATGACCTGCGCGCTTTCCACTCTTTTTAGGGTGAAGGAGAGACTCGCCATCCGCTCCGATTCCAAAGTCCGACGAGCGGCCTTCCCAACCCACAAAATATCCGAGCCATTCGGTCTTATCAGACATTTGCGGAAGCTCGGCAAAACACGGAGCTAGAGAAGCAGTGAGGACGAGGAGAAGTCGTTTCATAGAGATAAGTAAACACCAGTCCAACTGGTTCGTAAAGTTCACTGGTGAATTTTCAGGTTCTCTCCAGATCAGTTGGCGAGATGATTAGCTTACCCGAAAAGAAAAAAGCGCGAAGCTCTGGAGAGCATCGCGCTTTGAAATAAAGTGATCGCCAAAAATTACTTCGCAGCGGCGAAATTAGCCGCGACCACGTCCCAGTTGACGACGTTCCAAAAAGCAGAAATGTAGTCAGGGCGACGGTTTTGGTAGTTCAAGTAATAGGCGTGCTCCCAGACATCGAGTCCGAGGATGGGAGTGCAGTCGCAAACTCCGGCTTCCTGGCCCATGAGCGGGTTGTCCTGATTGGGGGTGGAGCAAACTCCAAGGCTTCCATCAGCTTTTACGCCGAGCCAGGCCCAGCCAGATCCGAAGCGAGTGGCACCCGCTTTGGCAAATTCTTCTTTAAAAGCATCGAGAGATCCAAAGGCGGCATCGATGGCAGCGGCAAGATCACCAGAGGGTGCGCTCGCTCCGCCGGGAGCAATCACCTTCCAAAAAAGGCTGTGATTGAAGTGACCGCCACCATTATTGCGAAGCGGAGCAATCCCAGCGATCTTTCCTTGGAGTTCCTCGAGGGAGAGATCAGCGAGTTCGGGGTGCCCTTCGAGGGCTCCATTTAAATTTGTGACGTAAGCATTGTGGTGCTTACCGTGGTGAATTTCCATGGTCGCCTTGTCAATGTGGGGTTCCAGGGCGTCGTGCGAATAACCAAGTTCAGGAAGAGTATGGGCCATTTTCTAATAGGGTTTGATTTTGAACGATTGCGCTTCCACAGTCTCGGGGCGCTCACGTGGCGATAGAATTGCATTTTATCTTCTAACCGCAAGAGGCAAAGCCAGATCCCATGACTGAATTACTCAACGACCCCGCCCTGACTCCTTCACTCATCGGCTTTCTTGTCGGTGTGGTCTTCACCTCGATTTTTGCTGCCATAAGAGGGAAACTCAGCCGATCTGTGGCGCTCGCGAAAGAAAAAGTGGCTGAGGAGAAGCTCGCAGCCTTCCAAAGTAAAACCTCTGCCCTCGAAAACGAAATCTCAAGCCTGCGCTCGTCGGAAACCCGGTTCCTCAAACATCAAGGCGAACTTGAGGCCCTCACGAAGGCCAATAATGAACGCCGCGAAGAAATGAAGAATTTCCTCGATCTCACCCAAGCGACTTTGACGGATGAGCTTAAAAGGCAGGAAATGGTGCTAAAAGAAGCGATCAACAAGAGCCAAATCGCACGGGCAACACCAGCCATTCAGGAAGGATTTGGCGCGCCTGCCGCTCGCGCGACGAAGCCAGCATCTCAAACTGGCCTCCAAGACGACCGCGACTTCGTTCCCCTGCAGAACCCGGCTGGCGAAGGCCCGGCCGAGAATCAATTCGAAGGATTTGCACCCGACCCCAGCATCGCAAAAGCCGAGTCAGCCGCCAACTCACTTCGCGCCGCTATTGAAGAGGGAAATCTATGAAAACGGCCCTTGTTACTGGAGCATCCTCGGGGATTGGCAAAGCGATCGCTAGCGCCCTTCTGAATGAGGGGATGACGGTCATCGGCCTCTGCCGCTCGGTCGATCAACTGCCGGATGGCGTGAAGCCACTGGCTTGCGACTTGCGTGACGAGAGCGCTATCAAGGCCGCATTCGAAACTCTCGAGGAACTCGATATCCTCGTGAACTCGGCCGGGCTTGCCTACCTCTCGCGGATCTGTGATGGAAACCCTTCCGACTGGGACGAGATGTGGCGAGTCAACGTGCACGCTCTCGGACTTTGCAGCCAACTTTCGCTTGCGCTTTTTCCTGAAGGAGGTGGTCACATTTTAAACCTCTCCTCGATGTCCGGTCACCGCGTTCCTCCGACCGGGGGATTCTACGCGAGTACGAAGTTTGCCGTACGGGCAATCTCCGAAGCGCTTCGTGCCGAACTTAAGAACAGCGGAAACAAAACGCGCATTTCATGCCTCTCGCCCGGGTTCGTCGACACTCCCCTTCTCGACAAATATTTCGCGGGACGCGAGGATCAGCTCGCCGAAACGCGAGCGAAGATTGAGATGCTCACACCCGAAGCAATCGCCGATGCTGCTCTGCACATCCTGACTTCGCCAGCGAGCGTGGAAATCAATGACGTCCTCCTCCGCAGCGCCGATCAAGCGATATAAAAATCCTAGAGAATTAGGCTTCTTCAGAAGTTTCTTCCGGCTTCGATCCCTCTTCGGTTTCCTTGGCATCTACAGCGTCTTCGGCTTCCTTGGCATCTTCAACCACCGGAGCCGGAGCTGGGGTAGGATCCTCAGGTGCTTTCGCTTTCTCAGATTCGAGCTTTGCTTTTTTCTTAGCGGGAGCCTTCTTGGCGGCGGCCTTTTTGGCAGGAGGAACCTCAACTTCACCGCCTTTCGCAAGGTGCACCGTGGTGTCGGAGAGAAGGATGATGTGCCCCTGGCTCAAGAGCCACTGGAAGTCCTGGAACCAATCGTGCTTTTGCTCATCTGTGACATCAGAAGGCATGACCGCTCCCCAAAAGTCTTTAAGAGCGACGCCTGAATTTTTCAGAAGGTGATCGATCATCGCTCGTGGACGCTCGGCAAGGGGAGTCTCGGTCGGAACCGCATGAGGACGCGAGGGACCAACCTTGAGCTTCTTCTTCCACTTGAAGACCGCAACGTGACGGCCGGAGAGCTGTCGGCAAACCACCGGCATCAAACTGGCAGGATAACGTTTTTCCTCAGCAACCCCTTGCTTGAGTAAAGTGAGCAGTCCCGGCGAAAGGAGGTTACCACGAATGTCACCCATCACCCAAGCCCGATTGGTTTCCTCAAAAACCTCCTCGAAATGATTCTCCGCAAAGTGGCGCTCCACGGCACGGGCATCGTCGAACAACTCGACCGGCTTTTCTTCAGTTGGCGCTGGTTCCTCTATCTCAGGTGCCCCCTCCTCTGCTTCAGATTCTTCAGCTGATGATTCTTCAGCTGGCGATTCTTCCACGGCCGGCTCAGATTCTTCTTCGGCTGGCGATTCCTCCGCCACAGAGGCCTCTACTTCTGCTGCAGGCTCTTCTGTCGCAGGGGCCTCTTCAGACTGTTCAAGAGCGGCAACCTCGGGCGCAACTTCCGGTTCTGAAGCCGGATCAGCTGATTCCTCAGTCACTTCCTTCGCTTCAAGGTCATCCGCTTTAGGCTCTTCTTCCTTTGGTTCGGCGACCTTCCACTTGGTCACCGTCTTCATGCTTTCAAGCCAAGCCTCCACAACCTCTTCACCATGTTCGGTCCGCACTTTCGCTTTATAGGCATCGATTGACATATTGGAGAACCGCTCGCGATGAAGGGCCGTCAGCTTCTCCTGATAGCCATGATAGTTGGGCGGCCCCAAAAGTTCGTTGCTAATTCCACAACGCGAAATAGCAGAGAAACTTCCTTTGGGAGCTTCGCCTTCCACTTGCACTTCTTCGTAAAACTTGTTCACCCACTCACTCCGCCAAAGATGGCTTCGAGCCTCGTCTTTCGTGAGCCAAATCGATTGGTCTTCGCGGCATCGGTAAAACGCCTTCTCACTCGATTCAAAGGTCACCCGGAACCGATCACGGCTTTGCAAAAGAACCTTTGCCAAATCGAAAACTGAAAAGGTCTGCCCTGAGTCGATCACGCGCTTCGCAAGTAGATCGAGGCTCTCTTCCGCTGGCATTAGGTTCATCTTAAAACCCTCAGGAGGCTCAACCTCTCGTCGCGGTGGACGACGATCATCATCGCGCCGGCCTCGGCCTCCATCTCTTGGGCCACGGCCACCACCCCCTCCACCACGATTGTCACGACGAGGACCACCGCCGCCCCGCCTATCATCGCGCCGGCCTCCGCCACCACGTCGATCGTCACGGTCACCGCGATTTTTAAATTTTTTCAGGCTTTTCGACTCCGCTGGATCCCGTGCCCAAGCAGGGCCGAAATTCAAACCGGACAAATCAAGAGCTCCGTCATTTTCAGGAGGTTGTGGAGTTTCATTACTCATAGTGTGTGTGCGGGGAGAGATTGAAGCATACACACAACTCGTTAGAAAGCACCCATCACCGGTTTTTTTCAAGGCCGAGGATCACCATTCTCTATCCTGTTTCATGAGCTGATCGCATTTTATTATTTCCGACGAAGGGAATGATCAGGTTCACGGGGTGGCGAGGACACAACCGAAACAGCGCCGGCAAGACTACTCTCCCTGATCCACTTGGCGAATCACCTTCAAAAAAGGCTCGAGATACTTCTCGGCCTTAGCCTCTCCAATCCCTTTTACGAGCAGCCCCGCATCCATCGTTTTAGGTCGAAGCCTTGCGAGATGCTCTAAGGTGTCATTTGAAAAAATCACGTAAGCCGGAACCTGGGAAGCCTTAGCCAGACGGGTTCTCACATCCTTAAGTCGATCATACAGTTGTCCATCGAACCCCAGATCTTTCAGGTCAACTCCTTCCGCCGAAGTTTTCGATCCCCCATCATTTGAGGGCCACTCGAGAGAATAACTTGTCTTCCCCATCATCACTTGCTCGCCGCGAGGAGTCAGCGTCACAAGGGGATACTCACCCATTTGGGTCACAATTAATCCTCCATTATTCAGACTCCGGGCGAGCGCGTTGAGGTATGCGGTCCCTTGTTTTTTTAAGATCCCGTAGGTCTTTAGTTCATGCAAGCGAACCCGCAGAACTTCTTGGGACTTACTCCCCAGAAGCATCTGGACAATCCGTCCACGACCAAAGATGCCCTCCCATCCGGCTGCAGTGCGGCGAGACATTCGCGCCACTCCGCTCAGGAACTTGCGCACGATTAAGTCCTCGTCATCGCTTGGGGCACGACGCTCGCTATTTTCTTCCCCCCGACAGACATCGCAGCTTCCACAAACTGGAGCATCAACTTCACCAAAATATTCCAGAACCCATTGTTGGCGGCAGGTATTTGCATAACAAAGCTGCACCATTTTCTCCAACTTCTCACGGTCGCGGCGCTCTTTCTCTTCAAGGGCCGCTTCATCCAGCGTCAGGTCCCGAGTCAAAACATCCGGCTTGAGAAGCCGAGTTCCTTTCGCTCGCATTCCGGGAACATCAAATCGCTCGACCCATCGACCCCGAATCAGCGCACCCAGAGCCGCCCCGACCGCCATTCCATTCTTAGCCCCGATGGCATCCTTAACCTCATCTAAGGTCCGGTGAACTTCATAAGAATCATCCGCTTCATTCAGAAAAAATTGATAAACATCGCGGATCATTCCCGGCCCAGGGTTCACCCCATCGATGAAAAATTCTTGGGTTCGTGTGTCGGCATAATTGAAAAGTAATTCGCACACCGAAGCCTCACCATCACGGCCAGCGCGACCCGCTTCTTGGTAATAAGCCTCAACACTCCCCGGGATTTCAAAGTGAACGACAAAGCGGACATCAGAGCGATCGATTCCCATCCCAAAAGCATTAGTCGCCACCGCAATATCAGCCTTCCGAGAGATGAAGGCATTTTGAGTATCTTCACGCTCCCGATCACTCATTCCTCCATGATAAGCGATGCATTTTAAACCCCAGGAGTGAATCGTCTCTGCCACCTCCTCGACCTTCTTGCGAGTCGCGCAGTAGACGATGCCCGTTTTATTTTCCGCGAGCACTTTTTTAAGCCGCCCATATTTTTGAGCGACTTTCTCAACCGGAGTAATCGTGAAGCTTAGATTCGGTCGTTCAAATCCGCTGATGCTTTCGAACGGTTCGCGGAGATTAAGAACGCCACGGATATCTTCGCGAACGATAGGAGTGGCAGTGGCAGTAAGCGCAACACATTGCGGGCGGCCCATCTTCTCAAGCGCCTTACCCAGCCTCATATAGTCAGGCCGAAAATCGTGTCCCCACTGGCTGAGACAATGGGCTTCATCGATTGCCACCATCTCGATCTTCACGTCGCTTAGGGCACTCATAAATGAGCTCGCACGAAATCGCTCCGGAGCAATATAGACCAATCGATAGGCCCCACTTTTCATCCCATCGAGCCGCTCCTTCTGCTCATTCCAAGTGAGCGTAGAATTGATCAAAGTGACCGCTACCCCTCGCTCTTCGAGAGCATCGACCTGATCCTTCATCAAGGCAATGAGTGGGCTCACGACCAAAGTAACCCCTTCGCGACAAAGCGCGGGAAGTTGGTAGCAAAGAGACTTACCCCCGCCGGTCGGCATCACCACTGAACCGTCCCGCCCCGAGAGAATCTCGTCGATTACGGTTTCCTGGCCGTCCAGAAAATCCTCGAAACCAAAAACTTCCTGAAGCTTCTCACGGGCTCGATCAATAGCGGACATCACAGCAATTCAAATGAACAGCACTAAAAGTGCAAGAAAATCACGAGAGTTGCACGGAATAAGGTTCTGGCTACGTTCTTTTACCGAAAGAATTATGAAAACCGCGCTCACTATCGCATCCGCCATTCTCGTTTCTAGCTTATCGTCCTTCGCAGGAGGCGAGGGCTGGATGCATGACATCGAAGCCGCTAAAAAGAAGGCTGCCGCTGAAAACAAAGATCTCTTCATCGATTTCACCGGCTCAGACTGGTGCGGTTGGTGCATTAAACTGAACGAAGAAGTCTTCCAGCACGATCCTTTCAAAAAGGGGATCGCTGATGACTTCATCCTCGTCGAACTGGATTATCCTCGTGATAAATCCAAGCTCTCCAAAGAAACGATCGAGCAAAACGAGATGCTCCGCGAAAAGTATCAAATCCAAGGATACCCGACCATCTTACTCACCGACGCCGACGGACGACCCTACGCGAAGACCGGCTACCAAAAGGGAGGTCCGGAATCTTACGTGAAGCACCTTGGAGAACTCCAAAAAAGCAGGGAGGCCCGGGACGAAGCATTCAAGAAAGCTAAGACCCTTGATGGAGTCGAGAAAGCAATGGGGCTCTATGCTGGACTGAAAGAAGTGCCCGAAGACTACCAAAGACTTTATTCCAAAGTGATTGAGGACATTCTTGAAAATGATCCGGACGACAAGACTGGTCTTAAAGCAGCCAAAGCGACCCGTGACGCTAAGATCGAACTAGAGAAGCAACTTCAAGCCGCCATGAGCGGCGGAGACAGCGCAAAGGCTCTGACTCTAATCGATGCCCACATCACCGAGCACAAACTCGGAGGAGAAGCCAAGCAAGAAGCCCTGACCTACAAGCTGAACATCCTCTTCGGAAACAAAGATTTTGAGGCCCTTGAGAAAGCAGTCGATGAAGTCATCGCGGTCGATCCCGAGTCTAAAATGGGCAAGCAGATGACCAGCTTTAAAAACACTCGTCTCAAGCAACTTAAAGCTCAGGCTGAAAAGAAATAAAATTAGATCTTAAATCATTCTAAAAAGCGCGTGCGGCCTGTGCCTCACGCGCTTTTTTTTGTTACTCGGCCGGCTCGTAAACAAAGCAAAAGAATTTCGCCTTGGGAATTTCCTGCATTTCGTATGAAAGCAACCCATTCTCATCGGCCTCGATTTCAACTCCATAGTCCCAAGTCTTAAGATCGACCGATGACTTAAGAAGATAAGTGACGCGAGGAACACCTTTCGCCTCCAAAGTCATAGCTTCGTTTCTTGTAGAGAACCGAACCTCGGCGGGAAGAACCACGTAAGCCAATTCATGATTCTCAGCAAAGGGAGAGGACCACTTTTCATCCCCATAAAGATTTGAGCCCGTCAGCGTTCCGAGGAAATCGATGAGGGCCCCTTTTTCATTCTCGGATAGATTCAATCGCTGAGCTTGCGTCGAGGCGCCACCGGGACGCGGAGGAGGCCCCGCCAAGCGGCGGTCCAAACCCTGAGTGATGGCGGGAATCGCGTTGTAATGATTCACGACATCCAGAAGAGTCGCCATCGAACCATCATGCATGAACGGCCCGTGCGGACTTCCATTATGATCCACTACGTCTCGCAAGCTCGGCGAGCGGCGATTCGTCAAATCCTGACCGCCACCAATAGATCCAGTGACTCCGTTATGCCCTGAGTTTGGATCGATATCAAAAGTCGGAGGTTGATGGCAGGCCGCACATCCGGCACCACCACCAGGCCCCGGCGGGGCCGTGAAAATTCTCTTACCCAAATTCTCCTGTGCCGTGAAGTTGGAGAAATCAGCATTGGGATTCGGCGTAGAAGCAAAGCCCCGATCATACTTGCTATCGAAGGACTGGATACTCCGAACAAACTGAGCGAGGGCTCGCTGCATGCGAGCTTCGGTCACGCCTTCACTTCCAAAAACCGCCGTGAAAAGGACCTGATAAAGTTCAATTTGAGAGACCCGGTCCACCAAGGCTGATAGGTCAGGGTCGCCATCCGCTCCACTGAATCCCATTTCGATGTGATCCTGAATCGGCTGGGTGGTCTGTGCCTCTAAACTTGGAGCACGCTCATCCCAGAAGAAACGGCGCTCATTCGCGAAACGAGCATTGATAAGGCGCATCGAATGGCGACCCGTCGTCCCCGCTACTCCCACGCTTGCGATGGCCGAATCACCAAAGGCCTCCTCCTGCTTGTGGCAGGACGCACAAGAAACCGTTGAGTTCTTCGAGAGTTTCTTGTCATAGAACAACACCCTTCCAAGCGTAGCTCCGATATCAGTGATGGGGTTATTCCCGGGAGTGTTATCCCGATTAATATAATCGGGAACCTCTTGGTCCGCATAAGAATGTAATTTTGTTAAATCAAGAATCGCTTCCTGTGCAGAAAGAGAAACAGAAGCCGCCAATCCAAGTGTGATGATCTTCTTCATTCTTCAGAGTTGCAGAACGAAGATGAATGGAAGGTGAATAGCCTGCTTGCATGATCACTTTTTTCGCGGCGCAATCTTCAACAAGAAAAAATAAAGAGCGTAAGCAATCACCTGAAGAGTCACCAAGTAGTGTGGCCATGGCCCCATGTGATCAAATAATGTGCCCCCCGCAGGCTTGCGATTCAGGAAGCCATAGTTCGCTCCGATGATCCAATTGATGAACATGACGACAACTATATATCCTAGGCTCCAGTAAATCGCACGCCTCATCGCTCCTTGTGCTGGAACGATTCCCAAACCCCAAACTAAAAATATTGCCGCGACCGGTCCTCCACCATGTTGGAGGAAAAAGATGTAGAATTCCAACTCTCCGTGATCGAACCAAAGCGTCGGCATGATGAGCCCCTGCAAGGTTCCAGCGATCGCCCACAAGTAACCAATTTCAACGAGCCGTTGGTTTTTGGTAAAAAGCGCAAAGGCCAAGACAATTGCGACGACAT
>Ga0257126_1002633_pt1 | contig 11709 bp, 19 predicted proteins | sample SI060_120mmetaG_FD_190151 | JGI IMG/M metagenome (GOLD analysis project Ga0257126, IMG submission 190151) | Marine microbial communities from Saanich Inlet, British Columbia, Canada - SI060_120m | ecosystem: Environmental > Aquatic > Marine > Inlet | place: Canada: British Columbia | collected... | reverse complement strand
GAATCGTTAAAGTTACCATGGCCGCGGACAAACATGTCTGGATCGCTGCGGGTTACCGTGGGCATAAACTGGGGCATTTTATTATGCTGAAAGTTCATCACTGTTTGGTGTATCTCTGGCATGACTGCCATGGCCAGAGCCACGCCTAAATGGGGCCTAAAGATCGGTTTGGCCTGCACTCCGTGGGCGTCAAGGCGGGCCGTGAATCCACGGTTGAAATCAACTGTTATGCGTCGGTGCCGAGTCAGATAGGGCTGACAGTCGGCAACGGTTTCCCGCAATTTGGCGACATAATCTACCGCCACAGCGTCATCATCATCATGGCGAAACTGCACAGACGGCCGTTTGGTGTCTTGGAAATGGTTAAGCACCGCCTGCATAACTTGCCGGTGTGGCCCACTCGGGCGTGTCACCAACAACGCCTGGGGTATATCGTGCAACAAGTTTTGAAGTTTTTGCTTATAGTGGTCCGGCAGGCTTTCTCCGATGACGATTAAAAATGTAAAATCTGAATCCGTTTGCGCTTTTATTCCCGGTAGGCAGACGGTTTCGAAAAACCGAAACCGTTCCTTCATCCGCGCCGGGTGATATAAAAATGCACAGCGGTCCTTGAGTGAGGAATGTTCAATCTGAAATCCGCCCTGCGCGGGATAGGAAAAACGGCAAATGCCGATGATTTGCATCGTTTCGGTCAAAATGTCTTTACTCCAATAGCTTCACAAATAATATTGATGAAATCATGCCCGCTCTGTTGGCGCAAGGCACTGTTGCTGCAGGGTCGGTGCCGAGTTCGTGCCGGGGTGCTGTTGACAAACTATGCGACTCCCTCTATAGCCGCGCTAAATCGACGATATGGTTACGTCAACTCGTCGAATTCAAATGTTTATGTGGTCACGATCCAGGCCTATGCCTCGATCCTCTGGAGACACCCCGCGGCGTTCTGGCCGAGAACAGAACGCATGCGGTTTTTGCGCTACGCGGATACGTAAAGCGCATCAAAGAAGAAGATGTACACATGTGGTGTGCAACACAATGCTGAGCGAAACGGGGAAAGAACCGGAATGCCAACGATCCAACAACTGATCCGCAAACCGCGGCAGCCAAAAATAAAACGATCCAAGTCCATGCACCTGCAGGAATGCCCGCAGAAACGCGGTGTGTGCACACGGGTCTATACCACAACACCCAAAAAGCCGAACTCGGCGATGCGGAAGGTTGCGAAAGTGCGCCTGACCAACGGGTTTGAGGTGATCAGCTATATCCCAGGCGAAAGCCACAACCTGCAGGAACACTCTGTGGTTCTGATCCGTGGTGGTCGTGTAAAAGACCTTCCTGGCGTGCGCTATCACATTCTGCGCGGGGTTCTTGATACTCAGGGTGTCAAGGATCGCAAACAACGTCGTTCGAAATATGGCGCCAAGCGTCCGAAGTAAGAGGAACACCCTATGTCCCGTCGTCACGCCGCCGAAAAGCGCGAAATCTTGCCCGATGCCAAATTTGGTGATCGTATACTTAGCAAGTTCATGAACAACCTGATGATCGATGGAAAGAAATCCATCGCTGAAGGTATCGTCTATAACGCGCTTGATCGCGTTGAAGATAAAAGTAAACGCGCCCCTGTTGAGGTGTTCCACGAAGCGCTTGAGAACATCAAGCCGTCGGTCGAAGTTCGGTCGCGTCGCGTTGGAGGCGCCACCTATCAGGTGCCTGTGGAAGTGCGCCCCGAACGCCGCGAAGCGCTGGCCATTCGCTGGTTGATCAAAGCGTCGCGGTCACGCAACGAAAACACCATGGAAGAGCGGCTCGCCGGTGAATTGCTGGATGCTGTAAACTCCCGTGGGTCGGCCGTTAAGAAACGCGAAGACACGCACAAAATGGCGGATGCGAACAAAGCATTCAGTCACTACCGCTGGTAAACTTTTAAAGGCTCTCCTCTCATGGCACGTGATTATCCCCTCTCCGAGTACCGTAACTTCGGTATTATGGCGCATATCGATGCAGGTAAAACCACCTGCTCGGAACGTATCCTGTATTACACTGGTAAATCCCACAACATTGGCGAAGTGCACGATGGTGCTGCGACTATGGATTGGATGGAGCAAGAGCAGGAGCGTGGCATCACAATCACCTCAGCTGCGACCACCACTTTTTGGGAGCGCACCGAAGACGGTGAGACTATGGATACTGGCAAGCATCGGTTGAACATCATCGATACTCCCGGCCACGTGGATTTTACCATTGAGGTTGAACGGTCGCTGGCGGTGCTGGATGGCGCAGTTGCAGTTCTGGATGCCAACGCCGGCGTTGAGCCACAGACTGAAACCGTTTGGCGTCAGGCCGACCGGTACAAGGTGCCGCGCATTGTTTTCGTCAACAAGATGGATAAAATTGGCGCGGACTTCTTTAACTGTGTGCACATGATCGAAGACCGCACTGGTGCAATTGCCGCACCGATTCAGATCCCGATTGGTTCTGAGACCGAGCTGGAAGGCATGGTCGATCTGGTCACCATGGAAGAATGGGTCTGGGCGGGTGAAGATCTTGGCGCAAGCTGGGAAAAACGTCCGATCCGCGACAGCTTGAAGGCAACAGCCGACGAGTGGCGCGCCAAGTTGATCGAAACTGCGGTCGACATGGACGACGATGCAATGGAAGCGTATCTGGAAGGTGTTGAACCCGACCTCGAGACCCTTCGCAGCTTGATCCGCAAGGGTACCTTGGCGATTAAGTTTATCCCCGTGCTGTGTGGGTCGGCTTTCAAAAACAAAGGCGTCCAGCCCCTATTGAACGCAGTCATCGACTATCTGCCAAGTCCGCTTGACGTTGTCGACTACATGGGTTTTGCACCAGGTGACGAATCCGAAGAACGCAACATTCCCCGTCGTGCGGAAGACGGCATGCCGTTTTCAGGACTTGCTTTTAAGATCATGAACGACCCTTTCGTTGGTACGCTGACCTTCACACGCATTTACTCGGGCGTGATGAATAAGGGTGACTCAGTGCTCAATTCGACCAAAGGTCGCAAAGAGCGCATTGGGCGGATGATGATGATGCACTCCAACAACCGCGAAGAGATCGAAGAGGCATTTGCCGGCGATATCATTGCGCTTGCGGGTCTGAAAGAAACCACGACGGGCGATACGCTTTGCGATATCAAAGAGCCTGTTATTTTGGAAACAATGACCTTCCCCGATCCAGTGATCGAGATTGCTGTTGAGCCAAAAACCAAGGGTGACCAGGAAAAAATGTCGCTGGGTCTCCAGCGTTTGGCCGCTGAGGATCCTTCCTTTCGGGTGGAGACCGATATCGAGTCGGGACAAACCATTATGAAGGGCATGGGCGAACTTCACTTGGACATCCTGGTGGACCGTCTGCGTCGTGAATTCAAGGTCGAGGCTAATATCGGCGCGCCGCAAGTGGCATACCGCGAGACCATTGGTCACGAAGTAGAGCACACCTATACCCACAAAAAACAATCGGGTGGTTCAGGTCAGTTTGCTGAAGTGAAAATGATCATTAGCCCCACAGAGCCCGGTGAAGGCTATTCGTTCGAATCGCGCATTGTTGGCGGGTCTATTCCAAAAGAATATATCCCGGGCGTCGAAAAGGGCATCAAGTCGGTGATGGACAGTGGTCCTCTGGCTGGCTTCCCCGTGATTGATTTCAAAGTTGCGCTGATCGACGGTAAGTTCCACGATGTAGACTCCAGCGTTCTGGCATTCGAAATCGCCGGCCGGATGGCGATGCGGGAGGGCATGCGTAAAGCGGGTGCCAAAATGCTTGAGCCAATCATGAAGGTCGAAGTGGTCACACCAGAAGATTATACCGGTGGAATCATTGGTGATCTGACGTCGCGTCGCGGCCAAGTCACTGGCCAAGAGCCCCGTGGCAACGCTGTCGCGATCGCCTCATTCGTGCCGCTGGCCAATATGTTTGGTTATATCAACACATTGCGTTCGATGTCTTCGGGCAGAGCGCAGTTCTCGATGCAGTTTGATCACTATGACCCGGTTCCGCAGAATATCTCGGAAGAAATTCAGGCGAAGTTTGCCTAGCACATGTCGGACAAGTTGATGCTTGTCTCTCGTTAAAATAAGTAGGAGGCCATCATGGCAAAGGAAAAGTTTGAACGTAATAAGCCGCATTGCAACATCGGTACCATTGGCCATGTTGACCATGGCAAAACCACGCTGACAGCTGCGATCACCAAACAGTTTGGTGATTTTCAGGACTATGATCAAATCGACGCAGCGCCTGAAGAAAAAGCCCGTGGTATCACCATCTCGACCGCCCACGTTGAGTATGAGACTGATAGCCGTCACTATGCGCACGTTGATTGCCCCGGCCACGCCGACTATGTGAAAAATATGATTACCGGTGCGGCGCAGATGGATGGCGCGATTCTTGTGGTAAACGCGGCAGATGGCCCAATGCCACAAACCCGCGAGCACATCCTGCTTGGCCGTCAGGTTGGTATTCCGTCCATGGTTGTTTTCATGAACAAAGTGGATCAGGTGGATGACGAAGAACTGCTCGAATTGGTCGAGATGGAAATTCGTGAACTGCTCAGCACCTACGATTACCCTGGCGACGACATCCCAGTTGTTGCAGGGTCGGCTCTGGCAGCCTTGGAAGGGCGCGATGACAACATCGGCTCCGAAAAAATTGCAGCATTGATGGCTGCGGTTGATGAATATATTCCACAGCCGGCACGCGCCGTTGACCAACCCTTCCTGATGCCGATCGAAGATGTGTTCTCAATTTCGGGTCGTGGCACGGTTGTTACCGGCCGCGTTGAGCGCGGTGTCGTCAATGTGGGCGACGAGATTGAAATCGTTGGTATCCGTGACACCTCAAAAACCACGTGTACTGGTGTCGAAATGTTCCGCAAGCTGCTGGATCGCGGTGAAGCCGGAGATAACATTGGCGCCCTGTTGCGTGGTGTGGACCGTGACGGTGTAGAGCGTGGCCAGATTTTGTGTAAGCCGGGTTCAGTGACCCCGCACACCAAATTCGAAGCAGAAGCCTATATCCTGACCAAGGATGAAGGCGGCCGTCACACGCCGTTCTTTGCCAACTATCGCCCACAGTTTTATTTCCGGACCACCGACGTGACCGGCACGGTAAATCTGCCCGAGGGTACTGAAATGGTCATGCCTGGCGATAATCTGAAGTTCGAAGTCGAACTGATTGCGCCAATTGCGATGGAAGACAAGCTGCGTTTTGCGATCCGTGAGGGTGGCCGTACCGTTGGTTCCGGTGTTGTTTCCAAAATCATCGAGTAAGCAAACACTATCGTAGGGTGTGCGGGCAACTGCGCACCCCTCGAGTTCGACGAAGCTGGGGGATACTTCCTTGGCCTCCTATCAACTCCACTGCCGTGAAAGGCTAGAATATGCAAAGCCAAACTATTCGCATTCGGCTTAAGGCGTTCGATTACCGTGTGCTGGATTCCAGTACGCAGGAGATCGTAAACACCGCCAAAAGAACCGGCGCCGCCGTGCGTGGTCCGATTCCTCTGCCGAATAAGATCGAAAAATTTACGGTTCTTCGGAGCCCTCACGTGAATAAGAAATCGCGCGAGCAATTTGAAATTCGGACGCATAAGCGTCTGCTTGATATCGTTGATCCGACCCCCCAGACTGTGGACGCGCTGATGAAGCTCGACCTTGCGGCTGGTGTGGATGTCGAGATCAAAGTATAAGGGGGGCGTGACAGATGCGCTCTGGTATAATCGCAAAAAAACTGGGCATGACCCGGTTGTTCATGGATGACGGTAAACAGATCCCTGTAACCGTGCTTCAGTTGGATGGCTTGCAGGTCGTTTCACAACGCACTGCAGATAAGCATGGCTACAGTGCAGTCCAACTTGGCACCGGCACCATTAAAGCTAAACGGGTTTCGCAAGCGATGCGCGGCCATTTCGCCGTGGCGCAGGTCGAACCTAAGCGTAAGGTCGCTGAGTTTCGGGTCGCTCCTGAAAATCTGATCGAAGTTGGTGCGGAAATAACTGCCGAGCACTACGCGGCAGGCCAGTTCGTCGACGTGTCCGGCACGTCGATTGGTAAGGGTTTTGCCGGTGCCATGAAACGGCATAATTTTAAAGGTTTACGCGCGTCTCACGGTGTCTCCGTCAGCCACCGTTCGCACGGATCCACTGGTCAGTGTCAGGGTCCGGGTAAAGTTTTTAAAGGTAAAAATGGCTGGTCACATGGGCGCTGCTAAAGTCACCACTCAGAACCTGCAAGTTGTCAAAACCGATCTCGATCGAGGGTTGATTATGATCAAGGGCGCAGTTCCAGGCTCTAAAGGCGGGTGGGTTACTGTTAAGGATGCGGTGAAAAAGCCGTTGCCTGACGGTGTGCCTTTTCCAGCGGCAATCAAAGTCGCAGAGGCCGCCGCAGATTCAGCGCCTGTTCAAGGAGATGACGCATGAAACTTGATGTGATCAAACTCGACGGCAAGGCGGCTGGCAGTATCGATTTGGGCGACGATATCTTTGGCCTCGAGCCGCGTGTCGATATCCTGCACCGCGTCGTCCGGTGGCAGCGCAACAATGCGCAGGCCGGCACCCATAAGGTAAAGACCCGTCGCGAGACCAGCTATTCGACGAAAAAGATCTATCGTCAAAAAGGCACTGGTGGCGCGCGTCACGGCGATCGCAACGCACCGATTTTCCGCGGTGGTGGTATCTACAAGGGCCCAACGCCCCGTAGTCATGGCCACGATCTGCCGAAAAAAGTGCGCCAGATGGGTTTAAAGCACGCGCTGTCGTCTAAAGTGAAAGACGGTTCGCTGGTTATTATCGATGAGGCCCAGTCTGATGGTAAGACTGCGGCGTTGGCCAAGATGGTAAAAAACCTCGGTTGGAAACGCGCGTTGATTATTGATGGCGCTGCCGTCGATATCGGTTTTGCAAAAGCGGCGAGTAACATTGAAGGCCTGGATATCCTGCCGACAATGGGTGCTAACGTGTATGACATTCTGAAACGCGATACTCTGGTGCTGACGAAAGCCGGTGTCGAAGCTCTGGAGGCACGCCTGAAATGACTGCTAAAGCTGAACATTATGATGTGATCCGCAAGCCGGTTATCACCGAAAAAGCAACCATGGCCTCTGAGGCCGGAGCGGTTGTGTTTGAAGTGGCAATCGACAGCAACAAGCCACAGATCAAATCAGCGGTCGAAGCGCTGTTTGGTGTTAAGGTGAAAGCGGTAAACACCACGATCACAAAAGGTAAGACAAAGCGTTTTCGCGGCGCACCTGGTAAACGCCGGGATGTCAAAAAAGCCTATGTAACACTTGAGGCCGGAAACACCATCGACGTGAACACCGGACTGTGATAGCACGCCTCATCAACGCTCCGAATCTGTTCGGAGCGTTGTTGTTTTAAGTCGGGGACCTTCGGGCCCTATTATCTCGGGGACCTTCGGGGCCCTATCAATCGCGGCGCGTAAAGTGCTGCATTTATAACGGAAGACAGAAAGCATGGCACTCAAGTCGTATAAACCGACGACGCCAGGCCAGCGTGGGCTGGTGCTGATCGACCGTTCGGAACTGTGGAAGGGTCGTCCTGTTAAATCTCTTACTGAGGGTTTGACAAAATCGGGCGGCCGCAACAACACCGGACGTATTACATCCCGCCGCCGCGGTGGCGGCGCGAAACGCCTGTACCGTATTGTTGATTTCAAACGCAACAAACTGGACATGTCTGCAACTGTTGAGCGGATTGAATATGATCCCAACAGGACAGCGTTTATTGCTTTGGTACGATATGAAGACGGCGAACAGACGTATATTCTGGCGCCTCAGCGCTTGGGCGTCGGCGACCAAGTGATTGCCTCTGCCAAAGCTGATATCAAGCCCGGTAATACGATGCCGTTTTCTGGTATGCCAATCGGTACGATCATTCACAACATCGAGATGAAGCCAGGCAAAGGCGGTCAGATCGCGCGCGCTGCTGGCACGTACGCTCAGTTTGTTGGGCGCGATGGCGGCTATGCTCAGATCCGTTTGTCCTCTGGCGAACTGCGTATGGTTCGCCAAGAATGCTGTGCCACGGTTGGTGCGGTGTCAAACCCCGACAACAGCAACCAAAACTTTGGTAAAGCCGGTCGGATGCGCCATAAAGGCGTGCGCCCGTCGGTGCGTGGTGTGGTTATGAACCCGGTTGATCACCCCCACGGTGGCGGTGAAGGTCGGACATCGGGTGGACGTCACCCAGTTACCCCTTGGGGTAAGCCGACCAAAGGGGCACGTACCCGGAACAAGAACAAAGCGTCAAGCAAGCTGATTATCCGCTCGCGGCACGCCAAGAAGAAGGGACGTTAAGATATGTCTCGCTCTGTTTGGAAAGGTCCATTCGTCGATGCTTACGTGCTCAAAAAAGCCGAAGCGTCACGTGAAAGTGGACGCAATGAAGTTATCAAAATCTGGTCGCGCCGGTCTACTATTTTACCGCAGTTCGTTGGCTTGACCTTTGGTGTGTATAACGGTCGCAAACATATTCCCGTAATGATTTCGGAAGATATGATCGGTCAGAAATTCGGTGAATATGCCCCGACCCGTACCTATTACGGGCATGCAGCCGACAAAAAAGCGAAACGGAAGTAAGTCATGGGCCAGGATAAAAACCCCCGCCGCGTGGCCGACAACGAAGCGATGGCAAAACTGCGCATGCTTCGGACCAGCCCGCAAAAGCTGAACCTTGTAGCCGCGATGATTAGGGGCAAGAAGGTGGATAAAGCGTTGACCGACCTGACGTTCTCTAAAAAACGCATCTCTGATGATGTGCGCAAGTGCCTGCAATCAGCGATTGCCAACGCCGAAAACAACCACAACCTTGATGTGGATGAATTGGTTGTCGCCGAAGCATACGTTGGTAAAAACATGACACTGAAGCGCGGACGGCCGCGTGCACGTGGGCGGTTTGGCAAGATAATGAAGCCATTCTCAGAGCTTACGATCAAAGTGCGTCAAGTTGAGGAGCAAGCCTAATGGGTCAGAAAGTCAATCCAATCGGCATGCGTTTGCAGATCAACCGCACGTGGGACAGCCGCTGGTATGCCGATACCAAGGATTATGGTGATCTTCTCATGGAAGACATTAAAATCCGCGAGTTCGTCAACGAAGAGTGCAAGCAAGCCGGTATCTCGCGGGTGATCATCGAGCGCCCGCACAAAAAGTGCCGGGTTAGCATCTATACTGCCCGCCCCGGTGTGATTATCGGTAAAAAAGGTGCTGATATTGAAACGTTGCGCAAGAAGATCGCCGCAATGACACCATCAGAACTGCACCTCAACATTCTCGAAGTGCGCAAACCTGAGATGGACGCGCGTTTGGTTGGCGAGTCGATTTCTCAGCAGCTTGAACGTCGGGTTTCGTTCCGTCGTGCGATGAAGCGCGCGGTGCAGAATGCGATGCGCATGGGCGCGCTTGGTATCCGGGTGAATGTTGCGGGTCGTCTTGGCGGCGCAGAGATTGCGCGCACCGAATGGTATCGTGAAGGTCGGGTGCCACTGCACACGCTGCGTGCCGATATTGATTATGCCAATATTGAGGCGGAAACCGCTTACGGCATCATCGGTATTAAGGTCTGGATCTTTAAGGGTGAGATCATGGAACATGATCCGCAAGCCCGGGATCGCAAAGCCCAGGAACTCCAGGACGGTCCGGCCCCACGTGGTGCCGGTGGCCGTCGCTAAGGAGATAGAGATATGCTGCAACCAAAACGTACCAAATTCCGCAAGATGCACAAAGGCCGTATCCACGGCATGGCAAAAGGCGGCTCTGATCTTACCTTTGGCACTTATGGCCTAAAAGCCACCCAGCCAGAGCGGATCACCGCGCGCCAGATCGAAGCGGCGCGGCGGGCGATGACCCGTCAAATGAAACGGCAGGGCAGGGTCTGGATCCGGATTTTCCCCGATACGCCGGTCACGTCTAAGCCCACCGAAGTTCGGATGGGTAAAGGAAAGGGCTCAGTTGATTTCTGGGCTGCAAAAGTAAAACCTGGTCGGATCATGTTTGAGATTGACGGGGTTGACGAAAATGTGGCAAGGGAAGCACTTCGGCTTGCTGCAATGAAATTGCCGATCAAAACGCGTATTGTTGTACGCGAAGACTGGTAAGAGTTTCCGCGCACCCGCACCAGTTTGCGGGGGGCGCGGTGTTTGTTGGAAAAGCGCGGACGGTTGTGTCGTGACTTCTGATAGAGGGATAAGGCGATGAACGCCCAAGAACTACGCGATAAGACCCCGGACCAGCTTCGTGAGGAGCTGTCTAATCTGAAGAAAGAAGCGTTTAATCTTCGCTTTCAACAGGCCACGGGGCAACTTGAGAATACGGCGCGCATGCGGTCCGTTAAACGTGATGTGGCCCGGGTCAAAACCGTGCTGACACAGAAAGCCGCGCTTGCGGCTGCAGAATAGGAGCGGCTGAAAGATGCCAAAACGTATCCTGGAAGGCACTGTTACCAGCGCCGCAAACGAACAGACAGTCACGGTCTCGGTCGAGCGTCGCTTCAAGCATCCTGTGCTGAAAAAGATTATTCGTAAGTCCAAGAAATATCGGGCGCATGACGAACAGAACACTTTTAAGATTGGTGACTCTGTCCGCATTATCGAATGTCCACCAAAGTCGAAAACCAAACGCTGGGAGGTCCTTGAGGCGTAAGCTGAAAGACCCTTCAGTCACATCGAAACCCTGGGGACTTGGCACGTATGCCCCCCATAGGTCGGGAGACACTATATGATCCAGATGCAAACCAATCTGGATGTCGCTGACAACTCTGGCGCCCGCCGAGTTCAGTGCATCAAGGTTTTGGGTGGTTCCAAGCGCAGATATGCGTCTGTAGGCGACGTTATCGTCGTTTCAGTCAAGGAAGCCATCCCGCGGGGACGCGTTAAAAAAGGCGACGTGCGCAAGGCCGTTGTCGTACGCACCGCAAAACAGGTTCAACGTGCCGATGGCTCTGCTATCCGCTTTGACCGTAACGCGGCCGTTATACTGAACAATGCCGGCGAGCCCGTCGGAACCCGGATTTTTGGTCCGGTTGTTCGCGAATTGCGCGGTAAGAACTTTATGAAGATCATTTCGCTTGCTCCGGAGGTGCTCTGATGGCTGCTAAATTGCGCAAAGGCGACAAGGTCGTCGTGCTGGCCGGTAAGGACAAAGGCAAAGAGGGGACGATTTCTTTGGTGGATCCTTCGGCCGGTAAAGCCGTGGTTGACGGTCTGAACATGGCGGTGCGCCATACGCGTCAAACCCAAACCGCGCAGGGCGGCCGTATTCCAAAGGCCATGCCAATAGCCTTGTCGAACTTGTCGTTGATTGATTCTAACGGCAAACCTACCCGGGTCGGCTTTAAGGTCGAGGACGGTAAGAAAATGCGGTTCGCAAAGTCCACAGGGGAGACGATCGATGCTTGATGACGCAAAATACATTCCCCGCCTAAGAGCTGAATACGATGGAACCATCCGTCCGGCACTTATGGAAGAGTTTGGCTATACCAATGCAATGATGTTGCCAAAGCTCGACAAGATTGTGGTGAATATCGGTTGCGGCGCGGAAGCGGTGCGCGACTCGAAAAAAGCCAAATCGGCGCAGCAAGACCTGACTTTGATCACCGGTCAGAATGCCGTTGTTACGAAAGCAAAGAAGTCGATCGCTGGCTTCCGGGTGCGTGAAGATATGCCGCTTGGAACAAAA
>Ga0257126_1002632_pt1 | contig 11711 bp, 7 predicted proteins | sample SI060_120mmetaG_FD_190151 | JGI IMG/M metagenome (GOLD analysis project Ga0257126, IMG submission 190151) | Marine microbial communities from Saanich Inlet, British Columbia, Canada - SI060_120m | ecosystem: Environmental > Aquatic > Marine > Inlet | place: Canada: British Columbia | collected... | reverse complement strand
AGGTGAATGGATTGAACTAGCTTTGGACCTAGAGCCTAAAGAGATGAAGAATAAACAATTGTTAATCGATGGAAGAGAAATGGAATGGGAATCCATTTCACAATCAGATTTTGTAGGTCCTCTTAGTGATGTTGGTTCGGGCCGTCAAATTATCAGTGGCGCTAAATTAAACCAAGCCGAAACAGTGAGGTACATTCCAACAGGCGAATTCCTTTACGATTCGGATGGTGTAAGATACAAATTCAAGAAGACTACAAAGGCAGGAGACTCACTGAAATTGAGACTCAGACTTCATGAAGATATTGAGAAAAGATTAGATGATGATCGAGATACAAACCCAATGGATATTTTGTTCTCTCCTGATTCGGTGTATAATGAACTAATTGTCGATTTCAATAGAAAAACACCAATTAAAGATTTAAAGAAATTGAAGATATTATCAAGAGATGTCAACAGTAAAACAATCACAATAGCAAAACCAATGCACAAGCGCAGACCTTTCAACCTTGGAAAAGAGGCTATCTTGAGCCTTCAACCCAACTTGTTCTATATTGAACGCCAATTAGAGATGCTTCAAATTCTTCGAGACTATCCTCTACCGCACCATGATGCTTTACTCAGACTTACAGAAAAAGGCTCAGAAGATAAAAGGAACAAGTTATGGGAAACATTCGAATTAGAAGATGAACCTGAATGGGAGGTGCTAACCAGAGATACTGACGGCACTCTTGATCAACGTGATTTCGTTCGTAAGGCTATTTCAACTCCGGATTTTGCAATTCTTCAAGGCCCACCAGGTTCTGGTAAAACTACTGCAATAATCGAATTAATAGCACAACTTACACGACAAGGAAAGAAAGTTCTACTTTGCGGTTCTACTCAAGCATCAGTAGACAATGTTTTACTTAGAATCAAAGATAATGAACGTTTACATCATCTTGTATCTCCACTTAGAATTGGAAATAAAGAAGGAATCTATGATTCTGGAATTCATGATGTCGTGCTGTCTGAACGGATTCAGCGTCTAATGGAAATAGGTCTATCTGAAGAAGAATCTCAAGATCTAATTCTTAGGCAAACTAATCTTACCTGTGGAACTATGCAGGGTATCATCAATCATCCATGGATTCGTGATAGCAAATTCGACCAGGGGAGGAACTTGAAGACACCACAACCTCATTTCGATGTCCTTATCGTTGATGAAGCAAGTAAAACCACATTCCAGCAATTTATCATTCCCGCAGCATTTTCACGTAAATGGGTTCTAGTGGGAGATGTTAGGCAACTCCCTCCTTTCCTTGAAGCATCGGAATTGATGACAAATCTTGAGATGATGAAGGACTCAGAAGGTAATCCTTTCACTAATTCCTCCCAAAGAGCTAGCCTAATACTTCGAAATCTTAGCAAATACAATTCCCCGAAATCAGGGCATCCCATTGTAATGATTGAAGGCGAAGGCGTCCCTTCATCTTTCACAATTGAAGCAAATTCATGGAATGAAAGGTCGTTTAAGAACTGCCAAATATCAATAATTGGCCGTAATAACGAAAAATCTGAACATACCGTAATTCAATCATTCACACCGGAAGAAATTTCTGATTCAGCTGAGGCAAATATCTTTCTACATTCCAGTCACATCATTATTGTTGGTTCAGATTGTTATCCTGAAATTGCAGAATTACTCCCGATTCACTCGATCATCAGGAATGGAACGATTGATACTGAAGAGGTCACAGTAAATCGTATGGCATTGTATCAAGAACGACAAAGTGAGAAGTTTTTTGCGAGCCATCACCCTATGCATAAAGATAATTTGTTGACAGAATGGACATACCAAATTTCTTGGCGACTTAATCGTAGTTATGAATTGAAAACTTCGAACAATGAACGACAGAAAACGAGTTTAGATACGCAAATAAATGAATATCTGCCAAAAAGCCAAGATATTCGTAAGCGACTAGAAGAGGTTAGAAGCATTGCCCTCCCATCAGTTCTAGAATGTCTACAATTTGGTTTCGCTACCGGAAAGGCCCAACAATTGTTACCCGAGACAACTTTAACGCAGGGCTTTCCCGAAAAGGCACTTCTTTCTCGTTTCAGCCGAATAAATTTCCAACATCGCATGCACCCAGATATCTCTTCATTCTCAAGAAAGGAATTTTATGACAATGAGGCACTAATAGATGCGAACACACTTCAATTGAGAGATGAAAGTTTCCCATTCAATTATCGTTCTGGAAAATCGAGAAAGACTTGGATAGATGTTCCAGGAGAAATCGGTTCATATACAGTGAACAAAGGGGAAGTTAATGCAATAAAAACTGAACTAAAACGATTTATCGAATATTCTAGAAATAAACCACCATCTGATCCACGGCGAGACAATCCCACTCAATGGGAAATCGCAGTGCTTTCTCCATATCAAAGACAAAGAAAAGCTCTTGTGGCGATGGTCCAAGAATTAACGAGTTTGGAACATTCTATGCGTTTCAATCTTGCAGAAATGGAAAAACCTGCACCAATTACCATAATTGTCAGCACTACAGACCGATTCCAAGGACAAGAAGCCGATATTGTATTTATCAGTCTACGTAATTCGGGGAAAATAGGATTTCTTGATAGCCCTAATCGGATGAATGTTGCTATCACTAGAGCGCGCGAATGGCGAGTAATTGTTGGGAATTGGGATTACTTCGCTAGACATATAGCAATGAAAGATCCCATGCTCCGTAGTCTTGCACAAACACACTCTAAGCATAAACAATTGAGGGGGAAATAATATGGATATTGAATTAACAACTAGTAGCCAAGTAAAGGCTTATGATTTACAAACTAATTTTGCCAGTTCAGCGATAGCTCCTGGAATGAAAGCCATTTGCAAATACGCAATTTCCAATAATAATCGAATAGATCAAGAATCTATTATCGAACAAGGATATGCTTCAAATCAAGCGGGAGCTAGAAACTTAATCACCAGTGGAATTGAGAGCGGGGTGTGGGATTCTGACGGTTTGCTCACTGAAGATGGTCACGAGACTGCCAAAACTGGTGAAGTACTCAATGGGGAAACTGGGCCTCTCCGAATTTGGACATTCGACCATGAAACCACCGGAGCAGTTCTGTTGCATGCTGACCGTTTAGGTTTGTTACCTCCTGCTGATGCTGAACCTTCAAGCCATAATCCTCCTGAAACACTTCAACTCATTTCGGATGGAAAGACCTCAAAAAGCATCAAACCGGGTGATAACAGACGTTGGCGTATTCAATACACCAAAAAAGGTAGTTCTTGGGCTCTACAAAAGAAATTTTGTTCATCGGCTAAACTATCTTGGTCTTGGAAATACGATGAGGAATGGATACTTGATGAGAATATTTTCCTAAAAGGAACAATTTCTGGAACCAGTAAGAAATCTGAAAATGACAGGATTAATGTGAATAAAGCCTATCCGCAAACCGGTTCATTAAATCCAGATCATCTAATCAGAGAATGGCTTAGCAAAGGTCGTTTTTCATCTGGACCATGGGTTAGTAATTTAGGCGGTTTAACACGTCCTTTTGCTCAACTGAGTGATGCAGAAAAGTCAATGCAGATAACTAATGAAGTATTAGAAAGCGAAATCGAGGAGTGGGATCATATTTCAATTTCTGAAATTCCTTTATTTGCTAAGAATTTAGATGATGCAAGCGAATGGGTAATCTATCTCATCAATGAAGAGACACCAGGATATACAACAACTGAAGATACAAATCGCAAATTAGGGGATATTCTTGAGCGTCCGTTCATGTGCCAAGATTCGGAAAAAGTTCGAGCAAGAGTTGAGGACAGTTTATCGTCTAGCCGTGCAGACCCACGCCTTTCCAAGTTGCTTCATGCAGGTGATGATTTGGACAGCATAGCATTAGTTCCTGAATGGGTGCTTTCACAAAAGCGTGATGAAAATGTTGCAATACATGATGGTTCAGATAATTATTCTGAGTTTGTTAAACAAATTTCACAAAATATGAAGGGTAAAATTAAGAAAGTCACATATGTTAACAATTATCTCCACCAAAAATCGGTTAGAAAACGTTTGTCGTTATTTGAAAATGCATTAACATCATTTGATTCAGCAATTAAATTAGAAGTTCTAACAAGTCATTATCCATATACAAGAAACCATGGTGACAATAAAAGTTCAGCAAATGAATTCAAATCAAAGATTCAAGATGAAATAAATGCAAATGTAGTTTTCATGGATTTTGGAAAATATGGCCAGGATGCACTGCAATGTCAGACTGCTCATGATAGAGTGCTCATTATCGAATCAGATAAGGAAACTCGGTACTGGAAGATTACAACAAAAGGAATTCACATTAAGGATAAAACACCATGTGTAAAGGTAGAATTGAATGAACTAGAAAAGTGGTTGAAAAATCACATTCTAACCAAAAATTCAACACCAAAGGAGGCATTACAATGAGTCAAACAACAATTTCCGCAATCATTAATCAAGCAACATTAGATCGAACAACTGAAGAGCTAGGTTCTACTTGGAGTTCTACCGAATCTTCGATGAAATTAGTTACAAAACAAGGCCCTTTCCATTTTACAGGTGAAAACTCCGAGATCCCTTCCACAATCTCTGCGTTAATTGATGCGTCTAATGAAAGATTGTTGATTTCCACTCAGAACTTTTCAGATGCCTCAATTATTCAAGCGGCAGAAAGAGCACTAGAGCGTAGCGTTCGTGTATACATAATCGCCGACTCCATAGGTTTCGATTCTATGTTGAACGACCCATCTTGCAATGCATTGCTCGGTAACGTGCTTCTACGTGAACGTCAAGAGCGCGGTCTTGATGTCATCATTGCCGATTGGCATCTTCCAAACCGTATTGGATTCTTACTTTCCACACCTTTAGATGGTACACTAACCAGAAATACTGGTGGTTGGGCAATGGAACTTTCCAAGAATCAGATAGATGAGTTTTCTAATCACATCCAACATGAGTTTTGGTCAATCAAAGAAGGTCGTGAAGTTCTTTCTCCAGAAGAAGCCAGAAATCCCAAGCCGATTGCTGAAGCTCCATTTACTCTTAGAACAATTCAGAATAGAGATCACATTTTACGCTCTAGTCTTGCTAGTGACGGAGATGGCTCCATGGCCGAAGTTTCTCTCCGCAAAGAGAAAAAGTGGGAAGGCCAAATTATTGGTAAATCTATCCAAAGTTCCATGGTTATTCATGGAGAATCATTGGCGGTCGGTACAAATGCTTCTCAGGTAATCTATTGCTCTCCAATTGATACGAATCCATCGACAGGTAAGTTTGCTCATTCCAAGATTTCATTATTATTGGCCATTGGCACAGAGAGTTATCTGGCCGGTTGGGATAGAAATGCGAATGGAGATTGGCATAGTATCCTTCGCCTAACTTCTGAGCAATCTAAGGCTGCCAAATCTTTACTTCAGAAGTACAGTAAATCTCCTGAATGGATTGGCCATTCCAAAATTAAGTTGGGCGAGGCTGGAAACAGAATCATTCGTAACGGAATTGAGATGGAAATCTCAGATTCTCAAACCCAAGATTTAGGAGTAATTCATCTTGATGAAATGCCAGATTCATCAGAAGTACTCCAGTCCCATAAACCGGAATTGATTCCTCCGCAAGACAAGTTGTCTAGAGAATGTGAATTCAAGTGGGTTTCTGCTCCACCTGTACCATCAAAATCGGCATCTGAAGATCAGCTTCATGATGATTGGGATAATGCTAGAGATGAAATTTCAGCACGTTTGAATTCCTTGGATAAATTGAATGTGGTTCCTAAGTTTCCTGGATTTGGCCGTAAAGCGAAAGAGTTACAGAAATCAATCAATGTGGCAATTGAAAAATTAGAAACTATCAATGACCTAAAATCCCTAACTGACTTAGTAGATGAGGTCAAGAAACTTACCGAATCAGTTGGCGGCAACTTAGACGCAATCAAGGCTGCTGAGGATGAAGAAGCACGCCAGAAGTTGGAAGACGAACAACGTGAATCATACGAGTTGGCAGTTGATAATGCCAAGGCTTCAGTTAAGAGTCTTGAGCCGCGTCTCAAGAAGATGAATACTGAATTACAAAAGCTCACGAAATCATCCAAGAAAGCAAAGGGTGTTGAAAAGGATAAATTGGAGAGCGACATTGAACAATTAGTACCCAAAATAAAACAGTTAGAATCGGATATGAAAAGTGCTAATGAAATCATTAAATCGAAGTTTGAATTCAAAGCCCCACCAACTATACCATCTTCTAGGAAGAAGAATAGTAACTCCCATAAATTCTTGGGAGTTACAAGAGAATCTAAACTTGAAGTAAAGATTCCAAAAGAAGGTCTTCCTACATATGGAATACTGTTCAAGGATAGTGAGATTCGTTACCTAGCAGTTTCTGACTGGAATCATGTTGAACAAGGCCGTAAAGACGCCAAGCGACTAAATGCAACCTTGTGCGCATCTAGGGAGGTATTGAAATGAAAGAACAAAGAATTACTGTCACTATCGATGCTGAAGGTAAAATGTCCGCTAAAACTGATGGTTTGAAGGGCGAGACATGTATTGAGGAATTAGAAGCTCTGCTCTCTGAATTAGCGGAATTAGATGATGTAAAACATACCCGAGAATACAAGGAGAAGGACTCAAGAGTCGCTCAAAATATTTCAACAAAACAGAGGCTTGGAGGGAATTAGATGAGTGGAGTTTGGACTGAGAGAAGTATACCTATGACTGACCACGAATGTGCAGTTGAGGCACTGGATGAGGTTGGCGCAACTATCTTAGCTAGTAATCAAAATCAAATCCGTATTCGAATAAATGGTCAAGAATGGTCAATGCAAAAAAGCCATGGCAGGTATTCAATTAGAGTAAATCGCCGTGTCGGGAATTCGCTAAATTGGATGAACAATTTAGGCCCAGTTTACGAACAAGCAGTTCAAAGGAAACTACGACGACTTCGCACAGAGGAAGAAACCGCGCAACTGGAAAGCGAACGTGCAGAGATTCAAGCACAAAGAGAAGCGTTTGAAAATCAAAGACTAGAACTTATTGAACAAAGAAAACAGGAGATTCTTGAAAAAGCTAAAACATTAGGCTATCGAGTAAAACAAACCGAACAAAATGGACAAATCCGCATGGTTTTGGTGCGCACAGCTTGAGGTGTAATCTTGTCTGCTACAATACGTCTAGGACATCGCTTAGACCGTAGTGAGATCTATGGGCCAGGTGTAAGGTCTGTGTTTTGGACCCAAGGTTGCACTCTTGCTTGCAAAGGATGTTGGAATACCCAATACTGGTCTAGCAGGGGTGGTCAAGAAATTTTGGTTTCTCAAATTCTAACAGAATTAAAGGAAATTGAAGATATCGAAGGAATAACTCTACTCGGTGGAGAGCCATTTCAGCAATTAGATGCTAGTTTTGAATTAATCAAAGGCTGCAAAGAAATGGGCCTTAGTGTCTTTTTGTATACCGGCTATGAACCCTCTGAGTTCAATGAAAAAATGCAAACTTGTTTTGATTTAAGTGATATTGCCGTAACAGGTAGATTTGTTCAAGAATTACGAGATACAACACTTAGATGGCGAGGTTCCTCCAACCAACAAGTTCATTTCATATCTGACTTGTACAATGAATCAGTGCTACAGGAACAGACCGAAGTTGAATGCCATATTTTACCTAATGGCGAAATTAGAATGGTAGGCTACGCAGACACAACGTTTCTGCTCGAGGTGGGTGATTTCAAATGAGTGATATATCAAAAAACCAAATTATAGAATTTTTGTCTGCCTACTGTAGTAAAGAATATCCACAAATTGATTCTGTTTCATTCGAAGTAGAAATGAATAAACGCATTGTGATTCTTGATGCAGGTAACAAAAATGGTATTCTAATAGGCAAGAAAGGGAAAAATATTGAACAACTTAGACAAGTTTTTGTAACAAAATTTGGTAAAGGATGGGATGCACAGGTGAAGGAATCAAAAGCGGTCTCAGGGTCAAGTCAAAGAGGCAGGGGCGTTGATAACAAAAGGTCAGTAATCGGTAAATTGAATCTGCCTCTAACGGTTCCATATTCATCCCTAAAAGAGCCAAAAATGGTCTCTATGTTCCAAAAATACCTAACTGAGACAGGCCCAATTTTGGTGACACTATTTAGAGACACACTAGAGATTTCCGAAAGTGAATTGTTAAAGACAATTAAAGGAGATATGAACAAAAAAATGCTCAATTTCACGTTTAAGGTGATGGAAAAATTTCAAGGAAAAAAAGTCAAAAGATTTGACTGGCCGGACAGAATTAGAAGTGCTGATGATATTTACAGATCTCAGCACCCCTACGTGTCTTATTGTTGTCGAGCAGCAGTAATTGTATACAATGATGAGCAAGATATTCAAGATGAAGAACCTTTCAAACAATCTTTATTCTTAGCAGTGCACGATTGGACTCTGCTAAAATCAGAAAAAAAGTGGGTTATTTTAGGTGATGAGACAGGAAGCTTAGATGATTTTGACGGAAAGAGTTCAAATAAATCTAAATCAACAATGTGTTGGGTAGTAGTACCTCCCAAATGCAAGTTACCTCAATTACCTGTTGACTTTCACTGTGCCGGTAATTTGGAAAATTACAAATTAGGCAGGTCTAATTTGATTGCACATAAAGACATACTTTACTTTACATTCACATATGAACAAGGAGATAGATTAGAAAACTCCAACACCATGGGTAATGACCCACACATGTTATTTTGGCAGGATACTCTGCCACTGGTTCTAGAACATGTCGTTCATCTAGTAAAACCCAAAGAAAAAATAGATTTATTTGTTGAGCAAGTGGGCCCACTTGAAGCAGGCTCAGGACTCATAGTTCCTATTGTAAGCAACATATTGACAACCCTTCGGTCCAGAAAAAGTTGGAAAAAAATAAGTTTTGATGAACAATGGGTTATTTCGAAGGGTGAACATCCATGGATAGGATACCCCGATGCATTGGGAGCGAATGTCCGTAGAATGAATCCAAAAAAAACCTCTGAACTTATTGATTTTGATTTGTTTTCGAGAGTTAAGAGTTCAGTATACAGGCAGAATAGCCTGTCTCAATCAATAAAACAGGTATTTACTAATTCGTCAATACCTCTAACATTTCTTAAGTCCATTTATGATTTGGAAGCAGTTGATATCAAGGATTACATAGTTGAATTCTTTTCCAATGCAATTATAGAATCGATTGAACAACTTGATTCGGATCAATGGGAAGATTTGTTGGAATATATCGACTTAAATTCAAAAGGCAAAAAAGGACAACGCGTCAATACTTTGATTCATAACCATGTCTCAATTGGGTTTGTTCTAGAAAAATTAGATCACCCATCGGTTAAATTTGATTTCTTAAGAATGATGCTTGGAACAGCTAACCATAGAGGCGCTATAAGTGAGGGTTTACATTGCGCTAAACTTTGTGAAGATATTTTGAATTCAGGGTTTATACCAACAGCAAATAAATTCAAGAAATTTCAAAATTTATTACCGGGTTTGAGAGATAACATGTTTGATTTCAAACTTCACGATGTAGACATACCCGAATTCTCTAAAACAATGACTGAGGTTGAAATACATAATTTAGGTACTATCGCTCAATCATTAGGACTAACTGGTACACAGAAGAATCTAGACCTGGCAATCCTAATTGAAGTAAATTTGTCCAATTATGGCCATGATAGAAGACATATTGCTAGACATTTGATTCTATTGGCAGAATTGTTAATCGATAAAAAAGAATATTCCAAGGCAAAAGATATTCTTGATGGAATTCAATATAATTCTCAGAATTCATATCTTTTTGCCGCTCAATTAAAGTGCTACTCACTTGGGGAATTTGAATTACTAAAACATGAAAATTATGTTGAAGACTTCATCAAATTACTTGATGAAGACCATCCATCTCAAAGAATTGCTTATTGGTATGCTAGATGGGCTCTAGTAAATGATAAACAAGCAGCAGAATACACACAACAATGTATCAAACATTTGTTGAGTTTGACCGATGTACCACTTTTTTCACACGACGCACCAGGTGTTATTCTTGCTTGTGAATTGATTGACTTACAAGTCCGTGGCTATGAATTAGATTTTGATACATCTCAATTTTATGAAATGGTCAAATCAAACTCCCAACCTTCTACGTTAGAATGGTTAGAACAAAACACTCCAAATGAGGATGATTGGCTAGCTCCACTAAACTTTAACTATTGTTAATTCCCATATAATTAGACTGTTTTATTATGAGCAAAGGTTACAAAGAATAGAGCCAACCGTTACTTATGGCAAAGATGCAAGATGATGATGGGAATCGTTTTCTTTTGTCAAGTATCAAAAACCGAGTGAGTCATTCATTATTTAACAATTTATTCAATCCGCTAGAAGTTTTAAACCTCCATTCAAATGGAGTTATTTCGGTTGACAATAATAAGAATGAATCCTTACTAAATAAGTCTCACTTTGACATAATTAATGTCCATGAGACTAAATCAATAACATATAGTAATGCTAGGTTCACTAATCGTATTGCATATGTTTCTCTTCAATCTTTGACCGCGATTCTATGTTTTTGCTTTATATTATATTTTGAAGAATTCTATTTTTTCATTTTTGGTAATTATGAACCAAGTAATTGGGAATTGATATTTTTCTGCGCACCTTTGGTATATCTATTCTCAGACTTTTACAGAGATAAATTTGCTAAACCCTCATTGGTAACTATTCAAACAGAAGATGGGGCTACCAAGTATTTGATTGGAAGGCTACCAGATCCACAGATGCACACAGCATCTACAGTCATGATTGCTATAGCAACATATGGAATAATGATTTCCGCTATTGATGTGCTGACTTATACAAAATTTGGTTCAATATTTGAGACAATATTAGGGTTAGGTTTTATCTTCATGTGTATTTATTTGATTTATACTGGATATATTTCTAAGAGAGAAATTAATGGAGTTAACAAAACAGAAATTTCAAATGACATGATTCATTTTTATTTTGCTTTAAAGTCAATTAAGTACAGTTCGAATAATGTAATTAATCCATCAAGTAAAGAAATTTCTGATGAGTTGAAAGAAATTAAAAAAGAATTACAGCAGTATAATAATCTAATGCAATCTGTTGTTTCAGCCGAGCAAATTTTTACGGCTTCGGATCCTTCAATGGGGGTTTTAGCAATTGGTATATCTACCGAGACTATTATGAAACAGGCTTGTGAAAGAATCGGTATTAATTTCAAACCAAATGCGAGATTAACTCTTGATCCATTGATTAAAAAATATACTGCGAATGAAGGAATAGATAGCCGAATAAAGTCTTATTTGGAAATAATCAAGCAGATGCGAAATCGAGCGGCTCACGACTTTAATATCAACTGGCAAGAATTCAAGACTACATTAGACCAGTTTTGCGAGATTGTCAAATGGCATTACAGTGCATTTGACGAATTAGAGTAATTAATTTGCAGAACTAGCGGACTTCTCTCCAAGTCCGGAATTGGAACGAAAGGTTTGCTTGTTTTTCGATACTGGCTACTGTGATGATTTCACAAAAAAGTATTAGTAAATCACAACAATGATTTATGTTCTCTAAATAGATGAATCAGCATTGTCTAGTACCCATTCGAATAATGCCTCAAGACTAGGTTTTAATGAAATTGCT
>Ga0257126_1002631_pt1 | contig 11714 bp, 8 predicted proteins | sample SI060_120mmetaG_FD_190151 | JGI IMG/M metagenome (GOLD analysis project Ga0257126, IMG submission 190151) | Marine microbial communities from Saanich Inlet, British Columbia, Canada - SI060_120m | ecosystem: Environmental > Aquatic > Marine > Inlet | place: Canada: British Columbia | collected... | reverse complement strand
AAATACTATAAAAACAATTGACGAATTAAAATCAAATACAAATGAAATTTAAAAAAACAGGTGCTGAAAAATCTACAATTACTAGAGAAGTAAATGATTTAACTGAAAAGACAGGAAATGTTTTTAAGGCAGTTTCTATACTTGCGAGTAGAAGTAAACAAATAAATGAGAAAATGAAAGAAGAGTTGCTTTCAAAACTTGAAGAATTTGCTTTAGATCAAGAACAACTTGATGAAGTTTTTGAAAATCAAGAACAAATTGCTGTTTCTAGATTCTATGAAAGCTTGCCAAAACCTTGGGCTATTGCTATGCAAGAACTAATGAAGGACGAGATATATGTTCGTCAGATTGATGAAGCTGAAGAAAATGATGCTGAATAATTAGCATATTATGCTAAATGGAAAAAATGTTCTTTTAGGTGTTACTGCTAGTATTGCTGCATATAAAGCAGCAAATTTAGTTAGATTATTGAAGAAATCTGGAGCTAATGTTCAGGTTATTCAGACACCAAAATCTTTAGAATTTATTACTCCTTTAACTTTATCTACTCTTTCAGAAAATCCTGTTTCTACAAAGATGATTAACGATGAGGAGAAGACTTGGAATAATCATGTTAAATTGGGCTTGTGGGCTGATTTAATGATTATTGCCCCTGCATCTGCCAAAACTTTATCTAAAATGGTCAATGGTGATTGTGATAACCTTCTAATTGCAACTTATTTATCCTCAAAATGTCCAGTATATTTTGCACCTGCCATGGACTTAGATATGTTTAAACATAATTCTACTAAAGAAAATATTAAAAAATTAGAAGAAAATTTAAATATATTAATTCCTCCAACCAGTGGAGAGTTGGCAAGTGGTTTATCCGGTGTTGGAAGAATGGAAGAACCTGAAAATATTATTTCATTCATTAAAGAAAATTTAAATCTAAATCTTCCTTTAAGTTCAAAAAAAGTTTTAATAACTGCTGGTCCTACTCACGAAAAGATTGATAATGTCAGATATATTTCTAATTATTCATCTGGAAAAATGGGTATATCTCTAGCTAGAGTTGCTGCTGAGCTAGGTGCTGATGTTAAGTTAATAATTGGACCAACAAATCAGAAAATTAATCATTCTAACGTTGAGATTATTAATGTGATTTCAGCTGATCAGATGTATGATAGTGTTTTAGAAAATTTTTCTTCAACAGATATTACAATTTGTTCTGCTGCTGTTTCAGATTTTAAACCTAAGAATCCTGTAAATAAAAAAATAAAGAAAGGAACAGGTTTTAATAATATAGAACTAATACCCAATAAAGATATTTTATTAGATATCTCAAAAACAAAATCTTTATCTCAAATTCTTGTTGGTTTTGCACTAGAATCTGATAATGAACGAAATAATGCTATCTCAAAATTAACAACAAAAAATCTTGATTTAGTTGTATTAAATTCTTTAAATGATAAAGATGCTGGCTTTGGTATTGATACAAATAAAATTACACTTATTTGTTCTGATAGAAATATTGATGAATTTGAGAGTAAAAGTAAATATGATGTCGCTAAAGATATTTTTAATAAAATATTAAAAATTAAAAAATGAAATTACTCCAAATAATATTTTTAATGATTATATCACATTTTTCTTTTTCTCAAGAGTTAATTTGTAATATAATGGTTAATTCTAACCAAGTACAAACTAGTGATAGACAGATTTTTCAATCATTACAAAAGTCGCTTTATGAGTTTGTAAATAATACAAAATGGACAGATACAAAAATTGAAAATGAAGAGAGGATTGATTGTTCAATTATGATTAATATAAGCAAAATGATTTCTAATGATGTTTTTGAAGGAACATTGCAGATACAAAGTAAAAGACCTATTTATGGAACATCTTACCAATCTACTATTTTAAATTATCAAGATCAAAATTTTAAATTCCAATTTCAAGAATTTCAACCTCTTGAATTTACTGTTAATACCCATTTAGATAATCTAACTTCTGTAATTGCATTTTATATTAATATTATTTTAGCCTTAGATTTTTCTTCGTTTTCTCAAGATGGAGGAATGGAATATATTGGTAAGGCTCAAAAGATTGTAAATAATGCTCAAAATGCACCTGAAAAAGGATGGAAGGCATTTGAAAGTGATCGAAATAGATATTGGTTAGCGTATGATTTGGCAGATCCAAGATATTCTTCTTTCCAAAGTAGTTTGTATGCTTATCATAGACTTGGTTTAGATAAATTATCGGAAGAGCCAGATGATGCTAGATTTGAGATAACAGAAGCACTAGAGTCATTGAAAAGTATCTACAGAGAAAATCCATCTGCATTTCTATTAAAATTATTCTTTGACGCTAAATCTGATGAAATAGTTAAGATATATTCTGAAGCTTTTCCTAATGAGAAAGCAAGAATTGTAAAGACGCTAGTTGAAATTGACCCTACCAATTCAAGTAAATATCAAAAGATTAACGAATCTAATCAAGGCAGGTAGATGTTGCTAAATCTTAAAATATATAATTATGCACTTATCGATAATCTTGATATAGATTTTACTGATGAATTTACTGTTATTTCAGGTGATACTGGCTCTGGTAAATCAATCATTTTAGATGCTATTAATCTCATATTAGGGAAAAGAATTGATAAGAAAAAATTAAATTCTAAAAAATGTATCGTTGAAGCATCTTTTAAAATAAATGATAAACATTTAAATTTCTTTCTTGAAAATGATCTTGATTTTGAAAATATAACATTGATTAGAAGAGAGCTTAATATAAATGGTAAGATTAGAAACTTTATAAATGACACTCCTGTTTCAGCAAATATCTTGTCTAAATTTTCTTCTTTAATTATTGAAGTTCATGCTCAACATGAAAATTTATTAATTAAAAATAAAATTGAACAATTAAATTTAATAGATAAGGTTGCCGATAACTTTAATATCATAACTAATTACCAAAAATTATTTAATTCTTATAATGATTTAAAAGACAGATTAAATAGTTTTTTAAACAAAAGACTTTTAAATGATGACGAATATAATCTTTACAAATTCCACTATAATGAAATCATTGATTCTAAATTACGGATTAATGAAGATTTAGAGTTAGAAAAAGAAATAAGCTTTTATGAAAACTTAACTCATAATTTAGAGATAATTAAAAACTCTAATCATTTAATATCTTCTGAAGACTTAATTTTAGATAATCTAAATATCATTAGAAATTATTTATCAAAATCAGATAAATTTATTGATTTAGAGAACAGAATTTCATCAGTTATAATAGATTTAAATGATGTTTCTAATGAATTAAATATCTTTAGTGAAGAGCTGATTTCAAATAATACTAATATTCAGCAGTTAAATCTTAGATATGATGTGATTAATGGTTTAATGAGAAAACATAATGTTAACACAATTTTAGAGTTATTTGAAATTAGAGATTCTATTAAGGCTAGTATTGATAAATATGAAAATTTTGAAAATGAAAAGAATATTATTACAGATAAATTAAATACATCATTTATCGATTTAGAGAATGCATCTGTTAAATTATCTAAATCTAGATTAACTATCATTCCAAATTTTGAGACTCAGATTAAAAACACCCTTAAAACTCTTGGCATGCCACATGCTATTTTTAAAGTTTGTTTAGAGAAAACAAGTAATTTTAATATAACTGGCAGTGATAATATTGTTTTTAAATTTAGTTCTAATCCTGGCGTAAATGAACAAGAAATTAGTAAAGTAGCATCTGGTGGTGAAATATCAAGATTAGTTTTAGCTTTAAAAAATATTATTTCAAGTAAAGTTGGAATAAAGACATTAATATTTGATGAGATTGACACTGGTGTTTCAGGTAAAATAGCTAGCTATATGGGTGATATGATGCGTTCTATTAGTACGACAACACAATTGATATCTATTACTCATTTGCCTCAAATTGCATCAAAATCTCAAAAGCATATTAAAGTTTACAAAGAGGTACTTAATGGTTCTACAAGAACAAGAATTAAGATTCTAAATAAAGAAGAAAGAATTATTGAAATTGCAAGGTTATTAAGTGGAAAAGATATCTCAAAAGCTGCTATTACTAACGCAAAAGAATTGTTAAATCAATAATCCTATATTTGTAAAAAATATTTTTCATGAATAATAATTTATTAAAGGGTAAAAGAGGAATAATTTTTGGAGCACTAGATAATAAATCTATTGCTTGGAAAGTTGCACAACATGCACACTCTGAAGGTGCTAAATTTGTATTAACAAATGCCCCTATTGCGTTAAGAATGGGTTCCATAGATCAATTAGCTAAAGAAACTAATTCTAAAGTTATTGCTGCTGATGCCACTAATATGGAAGATTTAAATAATCTTTTTGCTGAATCTATTAAAGAATTAGGTGGAAAAATTGATTTTGTTTTACATTCAATTGGAATGTCGGTAAATGTTAGAAAAGGTAATCAATATTATGAGCAAAACTATGATTATACAATGAAAGGTTTTGATGTTTCTGCTTTATCTTTTCATAAGGTCATGCAAGCTGCATGGGATATAGACGCAATGAACGAATGGGGTTCTATTGTTGGTCTTTCTTATATAGCAGCGCAAAGAGTATTTCATACATATAACGATATGGCTGACAATAAAGCTGTATTGGAATCTATAGCACGTAGTTTTGGATATCATTATGGGGTTCGTAGAAATGTCAGAGTAAATACAATATCACAATCTCCTACAGAAACTACTGCTGGAAGTGGTGTAAAGGGGTTTGATATTTTTTATAGATTCGCTGATGATTTAGCACCACTTGGTAATGCTTCTGCAGATGAATGTGCTGCCTATACAATTTCATTATTTTCAGATTATACAAAAAAAGTAACAATGCAAAATTTATTCCATGATGGAGGATTCTCATATATGGGTATGAGTGAAGAGTCTATGTCAAATTACTTAAATGATTCTAAAAAATAATTTTGTTTTATAAAGTTATTTTTTTTTTAGTTAATCTTTTTCCAAATATTAAAAAGTATTGCTGGAAACTATGGTATAATTTTATTTCAAATAAATTTAAAGATGATTATTTTAAATTTATGAATTATGGATATTATAATGAAGAATTAGTATTAGCTTTAGATAAAAGTGATGAACTTGAAAGATATCCAATTCAATTATATCATCATCTTTGTATACAAGTTGAATTGAAAGACAAAGTTATTGTTGAAGTTGGTAGTGGTAGAGGAGGAGGGGCACATTTTATTGCAAGATATCACAAGCCTAAAGTAATAACAGGCGTTGATTTATCTCCTAATGCTGTTAGTTTATCCAATAAGAGTTATAATTTAGATAATCTTAACTTTTTAGTAGGAGATTCTGCTAAACTACCTTTTGAAAATAATAGTGTTGATGTTATTTTGAATGTTGAATCTTCCCATTGTTATCCATCAATACCAGATTTTATTTCTGAAGTTTGTAGAGTTTTGAAGCCAGGTGGGCATTTTTTATATTGTGATTTAGTAATTGATTCTAATTTAGATGATCATCTTAATAAATTGAAAAACAATAACTTACCACATTTTGATTACATTGATATAACTGAAAACATTATTATAGCTTCAGAACTAATGACAAATGATAGAAATAATATTATTGATAAAGTAGGTTCTGGTTTCTTAAGAAAAGTGTTAAAATCATTTGCTTCTGTAAAAGGAAGTAAAATCTATAAATCTTTTGTTGATAGACATTATAGATACATAAGCCTTGTAACTCAAAAGAAATAATTATTTTTTGTGTTTAAATAAGAGTTGCTTTTTATCTTTTGTTACTGAAACATTAATTGTTTCACCCTTCACAATTTTAGAATCAATAATTAATTCTGATATTGGATCTTCAAATAAGCGTTGTATAGCTCTTTTTAATGGCCTCACACCATTTTTTCTATCATAACCTTCTTCAGCTATATAAACTTTAGCAGATTTTGAAATTTTTGCTGTATAACCTAATTCTTGAATTCTTTTAATTATAGTATTAATTTCAAGGTCAATAATTTTTATAATATCTTCTTTGTTTAAAGTTTTAAATAGTATTGTTTCGTCAATTCTATTTAGAAATTCTGGGCTGAATTGTTTTTTTAATGCTTTTTCAATAATTGACTTTGACTCATCATCAAAACTATTATCTTTGGCAGTAGTATTAAATCCTATTCCATTACCAAAATCTTTAATTTGTCTAGAGCCAATATTAGATGTCATGATAATTATTGTATTCCTAAAATCAATTGTTCTTCCAAGACTATCAGTTATTTTTCCTTCATCTAAAATTTGAAGGAGAAGATTTGATATGTCTGGATGTGCTTTTTCAATCTCATCTAATAATACTACCGAGTATGGTCTTCTCCTAACTTTTTCGGTAAGCTGCCCACCTTCTTCATATCCAACATATCCAGGAGGTGCACCAATTAATCTTGAAATGGCAAATTTTTCCATATATTCACTCATGTCTATTCTTATTAAAGCATCTTCAGAATCAAACATTTCTAGCGATAATGCTTTAGTTAAATGTGTTTTTCCAACTCCTGTTGGTCCGATAAACATAAATGAACCAATTGGTTTATTAGGATCTTTTAATCCAGCACGATTTCTTCTTATTGCATTAACAACTTTTTTTACAGCTTCATTTTGACCAATAATTGATTTATTAATCTTATTTGCCATATTAGATAACACTTTCTTTTCCTTTGATGCTATTGATTGAACTGTAATTCCAGTCATAATACTTACAACATCTTCAATATTTTTATCCGTTACAATTTCTCTTTTGCTTTTTGTAGTTTTTTCCCATTTCCTCTTTTCTTTTTCAAGAGTTTGGATAAGTAGTTTTTCTTCATCCCTTAATTTGGCTGCAACTTCAAATCTTTGCTGTTTTATAGAATTAATTTTATTTGTAGTAGTTTCATTAATTTTAATTTCCAAATCTGAAATTTTCTTTGAAACTTTTATGTTTGTAATATGCACTCTAGAACCTGCTTCATCTAAAGCGTCAATTGCTTTATCTGGAAAGAATCTATCACTAATGTATCTATTGGTTAGGTGAACGCATGACTTTATAGCATCTTTAGTATAAGTTACATTATGATGATCTTCATATTTGTGTTTAATATTCATTAAAATTTCTATAGTTTCATCTACACTTGCAGGATTAACTATTATTTTTTGAAATCTTCTCTCTAAAGCACCATCTTTTTCAATATGCTGTCTATATTCATTTAGGGTAGTTGCCCCTATACATTGAACTTCTCCTCTGGCTAACGCAGGTTTGAACATATTTGATGCATCGAGTGACCCAGACGCTCCACCAGCACCAACTAGAGTGTGTATTTCATCAATAAATAAGATGATATCTTTATTATTTTCAAGTTCGGTGATTATACTTTTAAGTCTTTCTTCAAATTGACCACGATATTTTGTTCCAGCAACTATAGCTGCTAAATCAAGCATTATTATCCTTTTATTAAATAAATTTCTTGATACTTTTCTATCTACAATCCTGAGAGCAAGTCCTTCAGCAATAGCTGATTTTCCTACGCCAGGTTCTCCGACAAGAATTGGGTTATTTTTCTTTCTTCTACTAAGAATTTGTGAAACTCTTTCTATTTCCTTGTTTCTTCCAACAATTGGGTCTAGTTTCCCATCTTTTGCATATAACGTTAAATCTCTACCAAAATTATCTAAAACTGGAGTAGTTGATTTTGGTAAATGTTTTTTTGTTTGAGGTTCACTGCTTGTTGGCCCAAAAATATCATCATCGTTAAGATCCTCTTCACTATATGGATTTTTATCCTCAGATGATATATTAATATTTAGTGATTGATATTCTTCTAAAATTATGTCATAATCTAGGTGTAGATGTTTTAAAGTAGTAGTTACAATATTATTATCATCCAGTAAGATTGATAGTAAAACATGGATTGTTTTTATTTCATCTTCAATAAGATTTTTTCTTTCTAAAATAGATTTTTTAAGAACTCGTTCAGCTTGTTTACTGAACGAAATTTCATTAGAATTAACGTTTTGATCAGTTACACTAGTTTTAATAGTGTTTTCAATGATGGTTTTTAAATCTTGAGGGTCAACATCAAGATTTTTTAAAACCATAATAGCAGAACCACCTCCGTCTCTAAGAATTCCTAAAAAAAGATGTTCAACTCTAATTGAGCTGTGTCTAAGTCTTATTACCTCTTCTCTTACAAAGGTAAAAACGTCTTTCATTCTGTTTGAAAATCCTGTCTTCATTTAATTAATTTTTAACACCTGCAAGATACTTCAAAAAATCTAATTTTTAATGAGTAAATACTTACTATTTTCTTAACAGATATTGTTCATAACTTATCAACGAAATACTATCATTTTTATTACCCAAAAGAGAGTTATTTTATTTAATTTGTTGAATATAATATTAAACAATTAACTACATGATAGAAGGAGAAAAAATCATTGCAATAAATATTGAGGAAGAAATGAAATCTAAGTACATTGATTACTCAATGTCTGTTATTGTTTCTAGAGCTTTACCTGATGTAAGAGATGGATTAAAACCTGTTCATAGAAGAATTCTTTTTGGTATGCATGAGTTGGGAATTAGATCAAATACAGCATATAAAAAATCTGCTAGAATTGTAGGAGAAGTTCTTGGAAAATTTCATCCTCATGGAGATACTGCAGTTTACGATGCTATGGTTAGAATGGCTCAAGAATGGAGTTTAAGGTATATGATGGTTGATGGTCAAGGAAATTTTGGCTCAATCGATGGGGATAATCCTGCTGCCATGAGATATACAGAAGCAAGAATGAGAAAAACTACTGAGGATATGCTTCTTGATATAGATAAGGAAACAATTGATTGGAACGATAACTTTGATGATACTCTTAAAGAACCTTCTGTTTTACCAGCAAGACTTCCCAATTTATTATTAAATGGTACTACAGGTATTGCAGTAGGAATGGCAACAAATATGCCTCCTCACAATTTAACTGAAATAGTAAATGGTACAATAGCTTATATAGAAAAAAGAGGTGATATAGAAATTTCCGAAATAATGGACCATGTTAAGGCTCCAGATTTTCCAACAGGAGGAACAATTTATGGTGTAGATGGAGTTAAATCTGCTTTCGAAACAGGCAGAGGAAGAATTGTTGTTAGGGGTAAAGTTAGGTTTGAGGAAAATAATGGAAGAGAATGTATTATTGTAGAAGAGATTCCTTACATGGTTAATAAATCTAACTTGATTAAACAAACTGCAGATCTTGTAAATAGTAAAAAGTTAGAAGGTATCTCTGACATTAGAGATGAGTCTGATAGAAATGGTATGAGAATTGTCTATGACTTAAAAAGAGATTGTATTCCTAATATTGTGCTTAATAAGCTTTATAAATTTACTTCATTACAATCTTCTTTCAGTGTAAATAATATTGCTTTAGTAGCAGGAAGGCCAAGATTATTAAATTTAAAAGAATTAATTAAATATTTTGTTGAACATAGACACGATGTTTTAGTTAGGAAAACAAATTTTGAATTAAAGCAAGCCGAGAAAAGAGCTCATATATTAGAGGGTTTATTAATTGCACTAGAAAATCTTGATGCAATTATTAAGCTAATAAGATCTTCCAGAACTCCTGAAGATGCCAGAAATGGTTTAATTTCAAACTTTACATTATCTGAAATTCAAGCTAAAGCAATTTTAGATCTTAGATTGCAAAAACTTACTGGTCTTGAAATGGATAAGATCAAAACAGAGCATGAGGAAATTATGAAAAGAATTGAAAGATTTAAAGAAATTCTTTCTGATGAAAATTTAAGATTTACTCTTTTAGTTGACGATTTAAAAGAAGTAATGGAAAAGTATGGTGATGAAAGAAGATCAAATATTGAATTTTCTTCATCAGAAGTTAGTATTGAGGATATGATTCCAAATGACGAAGTTCTTATTACCATATCTCATCTTGGTTATATTAAAAGAACAACTCTTTCTGAGTACAGGGCTCAAGGCAGAGGAGGAGTTGGGTCAAAAGGAGCAACGACCAGAGATGAAGACTTTGTGGAGGAAATGGTAATGGCAAATAATCATGATTACATGCTATTCTTCTCAGAACAAGGAAAGTGTTTTTGGTTAAAGGTTTATGAAATTCCTGAAGGAAGTAAGACCTCAAAAGGTAGAGCAATTCAAAATATCATTAATTTACCAAAAGATGATAAAATAATGGCTTATATAAACACCAAAGATCTTAAGGATGAAGAATATATTAACTCTCATTTTATTATGATGTGTACTAAGAAGGGTGTTGTAAAGAAAACTTCTTTAGAAGCATATTCTAGACCAAGAACTAATGGAATTAATGCAATTACAATTAGAGAAGGAGATCAATTATTGGAAGCAAAAATGACAACAGGTAATTCTCATATAATGATGGCAGTAAAATCTGGAAAGGCAATTCATTTTGAAGAAGAGAAAGTCAGATCTATGGGAAGAACAGCAGCTGGAGTAAGAGGTATTCGCTTAGCTAATGATACTGATGAAGTTGTTGGAATGATTTGTATTGAAGATACAACTTCAAGCGTATTAGTTGTTGCTGAAAATGGATATGGTAAAAGATCTGCAGTAGATGATTATAGGATAACTAATAGAGGTGGTAAGGGGGTCAAAACAATAAATATTACAGAAAAGACTGGTCATTTAATCTCACTTAAAAATGTTTCAGATATCGATGATTTAATGGTAATAAATAAATCTGGGGTAACAATAAGAATTGGAGTTGATACTCTAAGAGTAATGGGAAGAGCAACTCAAGGAGTAAAATTAATTCGTTTAAGAGAAGATGATTCTATAGCTTCTGTTGCAAAAGTTTCAAAATTTGAAGGAAACGAAGAAGAACTAGATGCACTAGAAACTGATGAAAATATTAATTCTGAACAATTAGAAAATAAAGAGCTTGATTCAAGTTTAAATGATTCTGACAAAGAGATATCTAATGACTCAGAGCTTGATGAAACTTCTAATGTAGATGATAAATCAGAATCTGAAAAAACAAAAAATGAGGACGAAGATTCTCCTGATTTGTTTTCAGATATATAATTATCAGATAAATTCTTTCGTAATACACTAGAAAAATATTTTTTTTAATATATTTTTGTTGACCTTAAAAACAAAATATATTCAAGATGTCAAAATTTAATTTTTTTCTTATTACATTTTTATTTGCTAGCTTTAGTCTATTATCCACTAATGACAATGAGCCAGTATTATTAAAAAGTGCTAGTACAAATCCTATTGATATTCCTTTTGAGAAATGGCAATTTCCAAATGGATTAAAAGTATTGATTCATGAAGATAATTCTGATCCTCTAGTTCATGTTCATGTTACTTATCATGTAGGTTCCAATAGAGAAACAGCTGGAAAATCTGGTTTTGCACACTTTTTCGAACATATGATGTTTCAGGGCTCAGAAAACGTACCTGATGAAAAACATTTTAAGATTATAAATGATGCAGGAGGCAATATGAATGGAAATACAACTTCTGATAGAACAGTTTATTTTCAGACAGTACCATCAAATTATCTTGAAACTGCACTTTGGTTAGAAGCTGATAGAATGGGCTTTTTATTGAACGCAGTAACTCCTGAAAAATTTGAAAATCAACGAGATGCAGTAAAAAACG
>Ga0257126_1002630_pt1 | contig 11719 bp, 12 predicted proteins | sample SI060_120mmetaG_FD_190151 | JGI IMG/M metagenome (GOLD analysis project Ga0257126, IMG submission 190151) | Marine microbial communities from Saanich Inlet, British Columbia, Canada - SI060_120m | ecosystem: Environmental > Aquatic > Marine > Inlet | place: Canada: British Columbia | collected... | reverse complement strand
TAACAGTGAAATTAGAGGGTGTGTAATAGTAACTTCCTGAATTTACAGTGTGAAGGGTTTGGGCGAAAGTACTAGCGCTAAAGGAAAATAATAGGGCTAATACAAAGTAGATCTTTTTCATGTGTTTGGGTTTTAGTTAGAAAAAATAATTTAAATTAAGAATTGATTGTGTAAGTTCCTTCTGGATAAAGATTTAACCAAGTTTTTAATTGACTTTTGTTTCTAAGAGTGACAATCAAGTTTCTTGCCTTAAACACAATTGAAGGAGTACTATTTTTTATTTCGTTTAAAATTTTTTCTCTTTTACTTTTAGCGATTCTTCGTGTAGTCATTAGTATATAATTTAAATTTGTAATAATTCTTCAAAATTAAATAAAAAAATTACAAAGCATAACAATTTTACAAAAAAACTATACAAAAAAAAATAATACTTATTTTGATAAACTATAAAAAAACAATAATTTACTAGATTTATAAAACTTATTTACTCAAGACATAAGTTATTAAACATAATATAATTTATATACCTTTTTTCTAAAAAAGATATATTTTATCTTGTTTGTAAAAAAAAATATATAAGTTTGTTTTAATAAAATTATATATTATGAGAAATTACAAGAGCACAAAATTATTTGAAGGTTACAGCACAGCATTTCGACAATGGAGAGCAAATCACTCACATTGTAAATTTGTTCACGGATATGCATTAAAATTTAAAGTAACATTTGAAGGAAACCTTGACGAACTAAACTGGGTGTGTGATTTCGGATGTTTCAAAAGAAATGGGATTAAAGAACACATGAATTACATGTTTGATCATACAACTGTTGTGGCAAAAAATGATCCAGAATTAGAATCCTTCAAATTATTAGCAGACAAAAATTTAATACAACTTAGAATTATAGATCATGTTGGTTGTGAAAAATTTGCAGAATACGTGTATAATTATATTGATAATGAAATAAATAAAGAAACAAACGGAAGAGTAAGAGTTAATAGCGTAGAAAGTTATGAAGGTGGAACAAATAATTCAGCAATTTATGAACCCTTGAGAATTAATACTGCTGTAAATAACCTACGAAATTCACATAAAAACAAATTAAACTTAAAACAATTAGTATAAAATGAATAACTACTTTATAGATAATGATACACAAAACACCATTGAGATTGAAGATTTTTCTGAAAAATTAGATATGAAATCAAACAAAGTTAATAGAACCAGAGTTGCAGTTAATGATGAATTAGAAATTGTTCAAACAGGATTTGCCAATGCAGTAGCTGAAGGATTTCCTTTAAGTGAAAATGAAAAATTAGATATGATCAATTCTGCTGAACATGCATTTGGTATGTTTTTAGACGCTTTAAAATGTGATTGGAGGAATGATCCTAACTCAATGGAGACTCCAAGAAGAGTTGCTAAAGCATATGTTAACGATTTATGGTCTGGAAGATATACAGCAATGTCTGAAATAACCTCTTTCCCATCTGATGGTTATGACGGAATTATTATTGAAAGAGATATTCCATTAACTTCAATGTGTTCTCACCACCATCAAGTAATCGGAGGTTTAGTTCACATTGGATACGTTGCAGGCGAAGGAGGACAAGTAATTGGTTTGAGTAAACTAAATAGAATCGTTGAATTATTTGGTAGAAGAGGTGCGATACAAGAACAACTAACTACAGCAATTCACAATGCTGTAGATAAAGTATGTGAAGACAATAAAGGAGTAATAGTAACTATTGTTGCAAATCACAATTGCGTAAGCTGTAGAGGAGTAAAACACCAAGGTGCATCCATGGTTACCACAAAAGCTTCAGGAGTTTTTAGAGACAACAATAACTTAGCAAGAAAGGAATTTTTCGATAGTATTAAAATAAGCTAGTAAAAAATCTAACTTATTATAATCTGTTTTTATTTACAATATCCAAAATTATAGATACAACAAAAATAAAAATTCCGTAAATAAAAGTTGTTAACGAAGTTTTGACACCACCAGCGGCAATAGCTGGAGAAGCATTACCCAATTGTTCTATTACGGCAATTGCAGAATAAATCCCTAAAAAAAATTGATAATAGACCAACTACAAAAGCTAATAATCCTAGAGATCTAACTAAGTGTTTACGCTTATTTGAAGCTATTATAACAAATACAAACAACACAATGTCAAAAAAGTCATTGTAACTAAACCTCCATTTAAAAACAAATCAATTAAAGAATTACCACTCTCTTAAAGAGCTAATTGTTGAAGTTACATCATAATTAATTTCCATACCCATTTCACTTTCGCTTTCAATAATATTTAAACTCAGTGACACATTATCACGATCAATGGAATTTACTGTTAAAACTAAGATAGTATCGGGTGTATTAAGTGTTAGTAGGTTTCCAGCAACTGACCAAGTACCACCCTCAACTGGATTATTAGCAACATCATATTGAGTATACGAACCATTTTCAGTCATTGTAAGTTTATATGGATCTAAAGAATCAGGATTTGTCTCTATATAATTAATTGTACTATCTAAAACAGGAAACCCGCCAAATGTTACACTCATACTTCCAGTGGTAGTAATTGACTGAGTAAGCCATGAACCTCCTGCAACTCCAAATTCACAAGACCCATCATCATTCTCTGCGTCAATATTAAAATTTGTAGCAAAAGAATCAGTACAACCTTCCTCTTTAGTACAAGATGTTGATATAATGCTAAAAGCAAAAAAGATATATATAAATTTTTTCATTTTAATTATTTTTTTGGCAATTTAGTTAAAATAAAAACTATGTGTATAATTTATTTACAAAACAATTTATACAAAAAAAAGAGTCTATAATAAAACTAGACTCTTTTTAATAAACAAAAATTTAACTATTAATGGTCGTGATCAGCATGTTCTTCACAATGAATTTCAGTATAAGTTCCTGCAGGAACTGTATCATTACCTACAATTGTCTCATCAATTGTATGTGAATAGCCAGGAGTTTCAACATCAGCTAATTCATCTCCACAAAACTCTCCGATCTCAACTTCAACTTCTGCACCAGCAGCATTCATATATGCGATATGACATTCATGACAGTCATCTGATGATGAACATGAACTCATAAATCCAAATACAGCTATCATTAAAACAGATAGTAAACTAAAATTTTTCATTTTTTGATAATTTAAATTAATACTGACTCCTATAATTAGGAGTTTCGCTTCATAAAAGCTCATCAGAGTATTTTGTTAAAATTCATATTTTAAATTAATATTAAATGACCTTCCAGGATTAGGAACCCCTCCAGCAACACCTCTAATTCTTGAAGTATGTGGCGAGTATTCTTTATTAAATAAATTATTTATACCTATTGTACATAATAATTTATCGCTTAGCTTTAATCCAAATTGGAAATTTATTAAATTATAAGATTCAGTTAACTCTTCATACTCAGCAAAATCTTCTTGACTAAATCTATAAACATGATAAAAAGAGAGATAATCAAACTTATATTTTACTAGTTTTTCATAGTCATTTAAGTCAAATAATATTTTTGTTTTTATACTATTAGCAGGAACTAAAGCTAACCCATATTTATCATCCTTATTTTTTGTTTGTAAGAAAGTATAGGACTGTTCTATGTGTAAATTATGTAATTGATGTGGGTGATAATGCAAATTCATTTCAATACCTTTAATTTCAACATTATTATATTGTTTGTAATTATAAACTCTATAAGAATCTATAAATGCATCGGTAGGAACAATAGAAATAAAGTCTGAGATATTTTGTAAAAATGGGTTGAAAACAAAACCAAAATGCTCATTAGCCCATTGGTATTTTAATTCAAATTGATCAGCATATTCAATATCTAAACTTTCATTTCCCAACTCATATCTATTAGTTCCATGATGAACACCATCTGAAAATAATTCTGAAAAGTGTGGTGCTCTGTATGCACCAGAATACGTAAATCTTAAAATATTTTCTAAGAATTTATAATAAATTCCTGATGAAAAACTTGTATTCGAAAATTCATTATCATAATTCACATTTGAAATATTATCCTCTGATTTTAAATGCTTATAGTCGTAACGAATTCCAGAATTGAATCCAAAATTATTTTTTTCATAATCTAATATTACATAAGGACCTACATTTAATGTTGAGGCATCAGGAACTAATCTTTCATCCTCATTATTTTTATTATCTAACACACTAATTTGAGAGCCTAGATTAAATGTTAAATCTTTTATTTTATATCTAATATTTGGTGTGATTTGTGTATTTGAAATTGTTAAGTCAAATGCGGGCCTAGTCCACTTCTCATATTCCTTTAATTTATTTATAAAATGACCAAAATGTAGACTTAATTTTAAGTTATTAGATAAGTAATTTAAATTATAATTAAAGAGCTGATTGTTTACCAATTGATATGGGGTAAGTAATTTATATGCATCATTAAAATCAAATGAAGAGGATGTAATATCTTCAATGTTAATATCGGCAGGGTCGACATGAGCATGAGCAGGAATACCAGGATTCTCGTTATGATATTGATACCTGAAAATGTTTTGTAAATTTTTATACCTATGAGCTAAAGAAAACTTAATTGCATTTTGATTAAAGCGAGAGTTAAAAAGATAATCGTTATTTGGAAGTCTGAAATCTGAAGATATAGAATACTGTCCGTAAAGGTTGAAGAAAAAATTATTTTTGTTCCAATTTAAACCAAATTGACTACTGCTTAGATAACTACTATTATCAAACTTTGAGGCAATATATCCATTCATTTTTTTATTTGAAGTAAAAGGAGAATCTTTAAAAAACAACAAACCACCTATTGCTTCAGAACCATATTTTAATGCACTTGCTCCTTTAATTAGCTCAACTTCACCTAAACCTAAATCTGTAAATCCAATACCGTGATCATTAGCCCATTGTTGGTTATTTATTTGCATCCCATTTAGATAAGTAACAACTCGCATACCAGATAAGCCTCTGACAACTACTTTCTGAATTCCTAATCCAGAAGAAACTATATCTACTCCACTTAATTTAGTAATACTTTCAACCATTGAATTATCTTTTAAAAAAACATCTTCTAATGATTTTTTTTCAATATTAGTTAGCTTAGTATTACCTAGATCACTATAAGATTCTACAACACCAACTTCATCAAGAGTAACATGAAGTTTTTTAAGAACAATTTTAAATTCATTACTCTCTTTATATTTTACAAGTTGAGAAACATATCCATTCTTGTAAAAATTTAGATAACTATTGTTAGGTAATTTACTTTGAAAAAAGAATTCTCCTAATTCATTTGTTTTTAAAAGTATATTTTGATCTGCGACAAAGACACTTACATTATCAATAGGTTGATTTTCTAAATCAAGAACAGAGCCAGAATTTTGAGCAATACTTGAAAAGCAAAAAACAAATAAGAAACTAAAAATTAAAGTTTTAAAAAGAGATTTTAAATGCATGAAACAAATTTTTAACAAACCTAAGTATTATAACGCAAATGAGTTGCGTTTAATAGTTTTTTATTTAAAAAGTTTAAGCATCCATAGGCACCTCCATTAACAGAACTTTAGTTCCATTTTTAGCAGAAATATTTACAGAATCAGTATTCCAAATCCCTATAGCATCTCTTCTACCTAAATCACTGCCATTAACACTTGCTTTTCCTTCAATAACAAAACAATACACTCCATTATTTAAACCTTTGATATTATAATCTATAGTTATTACAGCATCAAAATCACCGATATAGAACCATGAGTTTTGGTGTATCCATACTCCTTGGTCATTCTTATCAGGTGATAAAATTTGAAAAAACTCATTTTTAGTGTAAATATCATTTAGAGATATTTGTTGATATCTAGGTTCAACATAATTCTTATTGGGATCTAACCAAATTTGTAAAACTTTGACCTCCTTATTATTATCTGCATTAAACTCACTATGATAAACACCCTTACCTGCACTCATTACTTGAATATCACTATCAGAAATAATTCCCTCATTACCCATATCATCCTTATGTCTTAACTTACCTTCCAATGGAATTGTAATAATCTCCATATTTTTATGTGGATGAGTATCAAAACCTTTTCCTGGGGCGATTACATCATCATTTAAAACTCTCAGAACACCAAAGTTCATCCTTTCAGGATTATAATAATTAGCAAAACTAAAGGTATGATTAACCTTTAACCATCCAAAATTAGCACTGTTTCTGGAATCAGCTGTGTGGATAACTGAATTCGCTAAAGTATTTTCTATATTGAGCATAGGATTAAATACTATATTTTTTTGGATTTTGATAGATTAGCAATAAATCTTAGAAAAAAATTAGGTACTACTTCTATAACTAATTTTCCTCATTCTTAAAGAGTTAGGAGTTATTTCTAAATACTCATCAACTTGAATATACTCCATGCTTTCCTCTAATGAGAAATCAATTTTAGGCGCAATTTGTACAGCAGCATCTGTACTTTGAGTTCGCATGTTAGTTAATTTCTTTCCTTTAACAACATTTAAATCTAAGTCATTATCTCTGTTGTTTTCTCCAATAACTTGGCCTTTATAAATCTCAGCTCCTGGTGATATAAAAAACCTACCACGATCTTGTAACTTGTTAATTGAAAAAGCAGTTGCACTTCCTGCTTCCATTGAAATTAAAGAACCTTTCATTCTTTCAGGAATATCCCCTTTTACTGGAGCATATTCTCTAAATCTATGAGTCATAATTGCATTTCCAGAAGTTGCAGTTAAAATATTATTTCTTAACCCTATTAAACCTCTAGATGGAATATCAAATTCTAAATGCAATAAATCTCCCTTGGGTTCCATTACTAACATATCCCCTTTTCTTTGACTTACTAATTCAATAACTTTTCCGGAAAATTCTTCAGGAACATCAATAACAAGTACCTCCATTGGTTCACTTTTAATTCCATTTATTTCTTTGTAGATAACTTGAGGCTTACCCACCTGAAGCTCAAAACCTTCTCTTCTCATTGTTTCAATAAGTACTGATAAATGAAGTATTCCTCTACCAAAAACATTAAACTTATCTTCACTCTCCCCATCTTCAATTCTCATTGCTAAATTTTTCTCGAGCTCTGCATATAGTCTATCTCTAATATGTCTTGATGTACAATATTTCCCTTCTTTACCAAAAAAAGGAGAATTATTAATTGTAAATAACATACTCATAGTTGGTTCATCAATTGCTATTCTAGGTAATTCTTCTGGTGTATTAAGATCTGTAATTGTATCGCCAATTTCAAAATCATCCATTCCAACAATTGAACAAATATCACCACACTTAGCCATTTTTACTTGGACCTTACCCATACCTTCAAACACATGCAATTCTTTAATCCTTACTTTTTTTCTTACACCATTAGATTTGCAAATCGTATAGTCTTTTCCTTCTTCTAAATCTCCTCTAAAAATTCTTCCGATTGCTATTCTTCCTACAAACTTGGAATAATCTAGTGAAGTAATCTGCATTTGAGGTGTTCCTTCATTATATGGTGCTTCAGGTATTTCACTTATAACAGCATCTAAAAGAGGAAAAATATCAGTAGTCTTTTCTTTCCAATCTAAACTCATCCACCCTTCTTTAGAGGATCCAAAAATTGTAACAAAATCTAATTGATCTTCAGTTGCATCCAAATTAAACATTAAATCAAATATTGCTTCCTGCACAATTTCGGGAGTACAGTTTTCCTTATCAACCTTATTTACAACAACTATTGGTTTTAAACCTAATTCTATTGCCTTGCTAAGCACGAATCTTGTTTGAGGCATTGCACCTTCAAATGCATCAACTAGTAGTAGAACACCATCAGCCATTTTTAATACTCTTTCAACTTCTCCACCAAAATCGGCGTGACCAGGGGTATCAATAACGTTAATTTTTATGTCTTTGTAATTTACAGAAACATTTTTTGATAGAATGGTAATACCTCTTTCTCTCTCAAGATCATTATTATCAAGTAACAACTCAGTTCTTTCTTTGCGTTCATCAAGGACTTTACATTGATCAATAATTTTATCTACAAGAGTAGTTTTTCCGTGATCGACATGAGCAATGATTGCAATGTTTCTAATAGATTTCATAAGTAGAATTTAAGGCTGGCAAATGTAATCTAATTTATTAACTATAAAACTATTTTGCATTTTTGTAAAAAATGTATAAAAAAAAGCCTTTGTAAAAAGATACAAAGGCTTTTCAAAAAAAAATTTTAATACTATTCTTGCGCAGCTTGAGCAGAAACTGCCATTACCATTCCAGTTGCATCAAAGTAATCTCCTGATGCAATTATCTGTCCATCTTGAATATCAAAATAGTGGTATGAGTCTACAGAAAAACTATTTCCAGTTTCCTTGCTTTCTCCTGTCCATGTACCGTAAACTCTAACACTTCCATCATTTGTATATGATGTTGTGTCAACTCCAGGTAACCAAACAGCATTTTCAAAAGCCACATTAGAAAAACCTTCCATATAAAACTTAGCTTGTCCTAAAACACCATCATATCCAACTTTTCCTTGTCCATAAACAGGAGATTGGTGTTCAACATCAGCATGAACTAAAGATGCAAAAGTTTCATAATCTTGTGGAGTTTCATAGCAAGCCATTGCTTTTTGTACAATCTCTAAGTTTGTTTTGTATAAAGCTAAATCATCTGTTTGAGTACATGCAGACAAAATAACCATTAGTGATAAAATAATATATCTCATTGTTTTGTTTTTTTAATTATAAGTACGCTAATCTAAAATTAATTTATTACTTAAAACTATAACTAATAAAAAAAGATTACTTACAGATAACACTAATAATTGCAACTCCAGGAACAGTTTCTGATGGTTGAGATTCCATTTGATCTAATGCCTCACCACAATATTCTATAGGATCTGAAGTTCCGTCAAGAAATTGTGAAGTGTACCAATCTTCGGCATTCATACCGTACAACAGTTGAAAAGTAGCATCAGTTGCATCTATTTCTGCTTGACTCATTCCATCGTCCCAAATCCAATCAATATCAGGCTCACATGTTTTACAATCCTCACACGAGGAGAACAGGAAACAACTAATTAAAGCTATAAATATATATTTTATAAAATTCATTATTTATTTTTTTCTTTAAAGATAATATATTATTCGAAATTTCAAATTATTGCAAAAAAATTAATCTATAATAACTCTCTTTTCTACCGACCCATCATTATAAATCATAAACTTAGGAATATTTTTTCTACTCTTTATTTTTTGACCTAATAAATTAGTTTCATAAATTAATTTTCTACTTAAACCTATTGTATTATCAAAAATAGAGCTAGCAAAAGATGTATTTTCAAGAACAATATTTTCATCACCAATCTCATAATCTAAAAACTGAAAAATAAAAACAAACATTTCATCATCTGTATTAAGACCAGACTGAACAAGTACTGGATTTGGATTGGTAATTGAAGCTGTATTATCATAACTTCCAAAAGCATAAATTATACTACCAGCTGGAATTTTAATAAACTTTTTATATAAATATGCTCCTTGCCACTCAAAATCCCATTTATTTATTCTAATCAAATTAATAGTATCATTTGTTGGAGTTACTGCAAAACATTCCATATCCTTACCCAGAAGATGCATATGTGGAAAAATTGACATTAATGACATATCATTAATGATCGGACCATATGAAGATGACATTTGAGTAATTTGGTTAGCAGGAATAGAAAAAGGAGGACCTGGAGGTAGACCTTCAGTAATTAAATACTCAGTATATATTTCTCTTATAATGGTATTTTGAGGATAAAAATAAAATTTAACTTTTGTACTATCCAATTGCCCAAAAGTACCTTCAGGATAATGCATTCCAAGCTCAATACTGCTATTTGCTGGAATCTCTATACCAAATTTATTTAATGAATTAACCGGGAATTCAATTGGAAGTGAACCGGGAGCATAAGTATAAACTTGATCTCCACCCATTGGAGCCATACAATTTGGTGTTATAGTTGTTGATGGGCTACCAAACTCGTTAATAGCAACAAGAACGTGGTGTACTATTTCAATATTTCCAGGTATAACTTCAATAGCTCTAACTTGTCTATCTTGAAGTAATCCAGAGGGAATAGATATACACACATAATCATCAGAATTTGAAGTTGCAGTACTTGAGTAAGTAGGTATTTGTATTTCTAAATCAGCTGGACCAAAATTTGAATTATTAGAAAAAGTGGGCATCTGCGGCAATAAATTGGTATCACCAAGAGGAACGCCTGCGGTAATCCAGTCTGTAATTTTTGCAATTTCATCTATTGATAAGATATTTTCGTAAGCAAAACGTTGATAATTAGTATCTGGAGGCCATGGAGGCATCTCACCAGTTGAAACAACATGTTGAATTAATCCAGCATTTGAAACAGCATTAGGATAAGTTTCTAATGATAGTGGACCAATTCCACTTGTATGATGACATTGTAAACATTTATTATAGATAATTGGAGCAATATCTTCCGAATAATTTGGACTTTGACCAAAAACATATGATGATATAAAAACTAAAATTATTAAAATTCTTTTCATTTTGTAAACATAATATACAAACTATTAATATTAGATAGGTTATGTAAAAAAAACTTATGTGCTTTTACAACTAACGCAGGTTCCCTCCATTATAACTTTCAAATCATTAATTAAAAAACCATTATGATTTTTAGTTGAAGGTAATTTAAAGTCATCTAGGCAAAAGGTTTCTTCACAAACAGAGCACAGAAAGTGAGCATGGTCATGAGTATGCTTATTGGGTGTGCATTCGCTCTTACAAAGAGAAAATCGCAAAAGATTATTTTTATCTGGAACCTTGTGTATCAGGCCACTTTTTTCAAAAGAATCTAAAGCTCTATAAATGGATACTTTATCAGCTGAAGAGGAAAATCTCATAGAAATTTCTTTTGCAGATAATGAATTCAAGGAATTATGAAATAATTCAAATAAATTTTTTCTAAAAGATGTTTTCTTTAATCCATACTTTTTAAAAGTAATATCTACCAATTTATTATTAACCATAATCATTGGCAAATTAAAAAAAACATATTTAACAAATAGCATTTACATACTATTTTTAGTTTATGACGCAATTCAGTTGCGTTTAATATACTTATTTTTGCATTCCTTAAATTCAGAATAATTTACCAAATACTATAACCCAAATGAAAAAAATCTGTTTTATTTTAATCTTGTTTCCAAATTTAATTTTTTCACAATCTTGGTTTAATGTTGCAAACTTTATTGGTGATGGTAGACACCATCCCATTACTTTTTCTAATGACAATTATGGCTTTGTAGTTTCAGGAAGTTATTTAAATGATGTTTTTAAATATGATAAATCTTCAGATTCATGGTCACAGCTACAAGATTTTCCAGGGGCTGGAAGAGGGTATTCTTATGGCGTATCAATAGGAAATAAAGCATACCTAGGTTTTGGCTCAACTGATAACGGTACATTCCCAACTGATTGGTGGGAATATGATATGTCCAATGACACATGGTTACAATTATCAAGTTTTTCAGGAAATGGAAGAAATCATCCAGCAATGATAGTTGTCAACAATAAAATATTTGTAGGATGTGGAAGTAATGACAATGGTAATTTGGGAGATTGGTGGCAATATGATATAAGCTCTGATAGTTGGAGTCAAA
>Ga0257126_1002621_pt1 | contig 11756 bp, 11 predicted proteins | sample SI060_120mmetaG_FD_190151 | JGI IMG/M metagenome (GOLD analysis project Ga0257126, IMG submission 190151) | Marine microbial communities from Saanich Inlet, British Columbia, Canada - SI060_120m | ecosystem: Environmental > Aquatic > Marine > Inlet | place: Canada: British Columbia | collected... | reverse complement strand
TCGGTATTTAAATCGTGCGGTACGTCTGATGCTCCGGTTGGTGCTGGTTGGTTTTTGTGTTGGTGGTACTGCCTTGGCCCGCGCCGACAATGAACTCTCGCCGGGTATGCTGGCGCCGGGATTTGAGTTAGCAAACTTAGTCGACGACACACAAAGGCGCGCCTTGAAGGATTATTCTGGGCAAGTCGTGTACTTGGATTTTTGGGCTTCCTGGTGCGGACCTTGCCTAGTTGCGATGCCCAAAATTGAGGCCTTGCGGCAATCTGTTAATTCCGATGAGTTTGTTGTCTTGGCCATTAACGTGGATCGCGACCTTAAAAAGGCCCGGAAGTTTCTGACTAAGATTGGCGTTGGCTATGACAGTTTGGTTGATGAGCAAGGACGGGTGTCAGCATCCTATGGCTTAAACGCGATGCCAAGCTCCTTCGTGATTAATCGATCCGGCGTTGTTACCAAAGTTCACGAAGGATTTCGCGAGGGTGATGAGGACGAATTGCGAGCCCATATTCAAGGGGTGATCGACAGTGGTGCCTAAAGCTTTAAAAATAGTTACGGGGCTTATTGTTTTATTGCTAGCGAGTTGCCAAACGGTCGAGCCTTGGGAGCGCGACCGGCTTGCTAAACAAGATATGCAGTTGACGCCGAACGTTCTAGATGCGCGACTTGCAGATCAGGTCTTTTTCAGTAAAGAAGCCGCCAGTGGCGGTGGCGCCAGCGCCGGTGGCGGTTGTGGGTGCAATTGATGGGGCCTAAAAATCAACTCACTCCGTTGGCCCTGTTGTCAGCCGCCGCCTTGTCTTTGCCCGCTTTTTCTGCGAGCCAACCCACTGAGCGAGTGGTGTCTGTAAATACCTCGGTTTACCAAGAAGGCGATACCAACGCCGCAGAGGTCGTGTTTGGCGATCTGCAGCGGTTTCGGGTCAAAACCAATCAATTTAATTTGAGCGCGCCAATAGGGCGTGATTGGTCGATGTCTTTGGGGTATGACAACGAAGCGATGAGTGGTGCATCGCCCTGGGGAACGGTAGCCGCAAGCGATGGCAGTGGCGATTTAATTATGTCTGGAGCAAGTATCGATGATTCGCGCAACGGGGTCGATGTGAACCTAACTCGACATTGGCGCGGGCAGTCTCTTGGAGTTTCAGTGGGTTATTCTGGCGAGCACGATTATCATTCCCGCTCGGTGGGACTGAACTACGAGCGGGATTTCTTCAAGCAAAATACAACGCTTGCTTTGTCGCTTAGTTATGCAAGTGATGAATTAACGCCTACAGACGCGCAATTATTTCAGCGATTGGAAAAAGGCTCGAAACACACACGGTCATTTTACGCCTCGGTGAACCAGCTCTTGAGCCCGGTTTCGATGCTCAATCTGGGATTTGGCATCACCAAACGGACGGGCGAGTTATCAGATCCCTATAAGCTGCGGGATGTTCGGCCGGGGAAACGGGTTGAGAGGACTCTAACAGCGAATTACCGGCGTTATTTCGATTGGCAGACCAGTAGCCTTGCCGTCGACTATCGGTATTTCTGGGATTCCTACTCGGTGGGGGCGCACACTCTTGCGATGAGCTGGATGCTGGGCGATGAGGCGGGCGTGCAATGGGGCCCGATGCTGCGATATTACAGTCAGAGCGCAGCAGCCTTCTATACACCTTGGGACCGCTATGATCAGCTTGAGACAATAGCGCAGTCGAGTGATTTCAGACTCTCGACTTTTGGGGCGGTTAGCTACGGGTTGAAGGCGCGGTATCGCATAGGCGCCGTGCAAATATCAATGCAGTATGAGCGTTACGACAGCGGCTCGGGTTACGCGTTATCCAGCGCTAAAACAGAGCATCCGGGATTGGTAGATTTTGAGGTGCTGTCGCTTGGCGCGGAGTACCGATTCTGACAAGCCTACAGGTCTTTCGATTTACCGCTATGGGGAGCCCCTGCGAGCTGAAACTATCCGGCGACCCCGCGCTCTGTCAGCAAGTTGCCGCGGATTGCCAGCACGAGGCGATGCGTTTTGAGACGCAATATTCAAGATTCACCACCAACAGTATTACCGCAAAAATCAATGCGGCTGCTGGCGAATCAGTTGTGCCGATTGATGTCGAATGCCGCGCCATTCTGGAATACGCTGGGGTTTGTTGGACGTTGAGTGATGGGTTGTTCGATATCACCTCGGGGGTGCTGCGCAGGGTATGGACAAAAGACCGAACACAATTGCCAACGTCAGCTGAGCTGCGCCCTATCTTGGCCTTGATTGATTGGCGTAAGGTAGAGATCAGCGATGCGGGCGTACGGCTTGGCGTGTCTGGCATGGAGATCGACCTCGGCGGCGTCGTAAAAGAGTACGCAGCGGATGCTTTGGCGCAGCGCATCCGTTTGGCGGGCATCGAATCTGGCGTCGTTAATTTAGGGGGTGACATTTTCTGCGTTGGGAAAAACCCTGAGGGGATGCCCTGGCGTATCGGCATCAAAGACCCAGATGGCAGTGGCGCCATCGCGCAGGTTGGCATTGCCAACGCAGGTTTAGCAACCAGTGGCGGTTATGAGCGTTACATTGATATTGAAGGCGAGCGCTTCAGTCATTTGCTCAACCCGGCGACGGGAATGCCCGTAAAGAGTCTTGCAAGCGTCAGCGTGATCGCTGAACAAAGCGTTGTTGCGGGCTCGATCGCAACCATTGCATTGCTTAAGGGACAAGCGGCCGGACTGCGCTGGCTTAGGGCCCTGGAGTGCCCCTTTCTGGCAATTGATGCGAGCGGGAAGTTTTGTACGCGTTCAGGTCAGGAGGGTGATGCAGGACCAGGAAGTGACCTGGATCAAAAATTTACACGTTTAACCTCTATTAAGCCAAATTAAGGACGCATCTCAATGAGTCGACGCCTGCTACCGCTACTGCTCGTTTTTGCATCCCTTAGCGCATTGGGCGACGATGCGGCGCTCTTTTCACTTTATAAAACCGGCGTGGCGCCGATCATTCAAGGCACCTGTATTGGGTGTCATGCTAGCGGCGGCGCGGCCAGGTCAACCAGGCTTGTTTATGCCTCCGGCTCGTCAACCTCGGTTCAGGAAGCAAACTTCAACCTGGTCCGGTCTTACATTGAAGCTAATATCAAAAATGGTTCGCAGTACACGTTTTTAAACAAAGGGCAGGGGCAGGGCCACGGTGGCGGTAACCAGCTGCGTCGAGCGGAAGATGTCCAAGCGATCAGGGAGTTTATCGACGCCATTGCATTGACATTAAGCGATGCGGACGAGGATGGCGTCACAAACGATTTAGACAATTGCCAGGACGTGTCCAATGCGGACCAAGCAGATCTCGACCAAGACGGCAAAGGCGACGTCTGTGATGCGGATATCGATGGGGACCAAATATCGAACACCGATGAAACTGCGCAAGGCACGTCGCCAGATAAGGCTGATTCCGACGGCGATGGCGTTTTAGATGGCATCGACGCATTGCCTTTGGACGCCAGTGAAAGCAGTGATCGCGACGGCGATGGCACGGGCGATAATGCCGATGCTTTTCCGGATGATTCTGCCGAGACCCAGGACAGCGATAACGATGGAGTGGGCGACGTTCGGGATGCCTTTGATGATGACCCCAACGAGTTTGAAGATACGGATGGCGATGGGGTGGGGAACAATGCTGATGTCTTTCCCGATAATTCTGCCGAGACGCAAGATAGCGATAATGATGGGGTAGGAGACGTTCGAGATGTCTTTGATGACGATCCCACTGAATTTGAGGATACGGATGGCGACGGGGTGGGCGATGTCGCGGACCTTGATGATGACGGCGATGGATTTAGCGATGCGCAGGAAATTGCCGACGGCACCAATCCTAAAAGTCGTTTTTCATGCGGATCATGCCCGTTCAGTTTTGATGTGGATGAGAGCCAAGCGGCGCAACCGTTGACGGATGGCTTATTAGTTATACGACACTTGTTCGGGTTCAGTGGTGATGCCCTGACATCGGGCGCGGTCGCAGGTTTGGCTGACAGAGCGTCCTCAGAGGGTATTACAAGCTATCTAACGGACGCTGATGCTGAACTCGACATTGACGGCGATGGTGAGTCTAAGCCGCTTACAGATGGCCTATTATTGATCCGGTATTTGTTCGGGTTTCGGGGTGATGCTTTGATCTCTGGCGCGATTGGTTCTGACGCCGAGCGGGATACGGCGGAGGCCGTCGAGGCGTATATCAAGGCGCGGGTGCCCGCGCAATAACTTGGTTTCGAGCCAGCGGCAATTGGCGCACGTTATGGTTGATGGCGAAAGCAGCGTTAGACCGAAATTCTGAGCGAGTCATAAAAGAGACAGCAGGCAGGCGGACCTAATCTGGTTGGGAAGCCTGCGATAGACGGTGGCAGTCGGGCTGTGCAATAACCAGTCTTAAATGTTTAGCAATTCTTTCTCGGTCGGTTCTGAATTGCTGAAATCCACAAGCACGGCTCGCAAAGCAGAAGGGCTTGATGACATGCTGTGCAGCATCGCTATAACAGCCCTCAATGCCGACCAGCGCTTTAGGACCGCGGCTAGTGGATGATGTCCTGGCGGATGGTGGCGCTTTCGTTTGGTTCCAGGACGACCTTGAAGCCGGCAGTTACTTCAAAAGGCCGTCAGGAAGTTTGAGCACTCAGGGCGCTTTAATGTGAACCGAGCCTTGATCAGGGATGACGTTGCTGAGACCTTCATAGATATCATCGGTCCACCGGGTGTGCCCAACGCCAGCTGAATATCCGCCATCGACGGGTAAGGTGATGCCGGTGAGGTAGCTACCCGCATCCGATGCCAGCATCAATAGCGGTCCGGCCAGCTCTTCGAGGGTACCCAATCGGCCTAACGGCGTTTTGTTATTGATATAGGTCTCATATCCCGGCACGGCGAGGTAAGGGCCCGTCATTTCGCTCGGGAAGTATGCAGGCGCTAGCGCGTTGACGCGAATGCCGCGGTCTGCCCAGCTGCAGGCCAGATTCCGCGTTAAATTGATCACGCCTGCCTTCGAGGTTTGATACGCCAAAGGGTGATCGCCACTACCGCCCATTCCGAGTACCGAGGTTAGATTGATAATGGCGCCGCCTTTGCCATCGGCCAACATTCGTTTGCCAGCTTCCTGGCAGCAATACCACAGGCCTGATAAATTGGTCTTCAATGTGGCCTCAAACAGTTCATGGGGAAGCTTTTCAGGTACAAAGCCGCCATCGCCAACTTGGCCTGCATTATTCACCACAATATCGATGCGACCGCATCCAGCCCAAGCTTGTTCCATCATCGCCGCAACTGCGTCGGGCTGGTCAACATCGCAGGCAATGGCGATGGCCTTACCGCCGGCGTTATTGATTTGCTCCGACAGGGCTTCTAGCCGGTCGAGCCGACGAGCGGTGATCACAACCGTTGCGCCTTGATTGGCCAAAATCTCTGCAAAGTAAGCGCCAAGGCCGGAGGAGGCGCCAGTCACAAGGGCGGTTTTACCCGTTAGATCAAATAGTTTGTTTACGAGGTCCATGGGCATCTCCAATAAATGAGGGGTTCGGTTTAGCACCTATAGTTTCTCGAATTGCCCGTGAGTGCAAGGCCTATCCTTGTGTTGTGGGTGCGTACAAGACGCCGGCTCAAGTCGCACATAACACTTATTGAATTAGACGCCGCTAAGCAGGCGTGCACTCGATCGTCTTGCCTAACCAACTACCGGCAGGTGGGTGCGGCGCAATGTGTCAAAGCACTTGACAGAAAACCGTCAGCCGTGCTTTTTTATAACCAGTGATCGTCACGACAGTTTTATTACACGAGGATTTGATATGAACACGCCAACGAAGGGTTCCGTTCGAACGATGGATGCCGCGTTCCAAAAGCTGCTCGATGCCGATACCCATCCTGAAAATATTTCCGATGCTTTGAAGCGTAATGCGCCCATGGCGCCCGGACCAACCTTGGTCCCGGTGAAGCGCTATACCTCACGCGTGTATCACGAGCTTGAGAAAACCCATTTGTGGAAAAAAAGCTGGCAAATGGCTTGCCACGAGGACGATTTTAAAAATGTTGGGGATGCCGTGCCTTATGACATCACAACGATGTCTTTTTTGATCGTGAAGGTCAGCGAAGATGAATACAAAGCCTATTACAACGCCTGCTTGCACAGAGGGCGTAAATTGCGTGAAAACCCTGGTCGATCGCTCGATGAGTTGCGCTGTCAGTTTCATGGCTGGTCTTGGAACCTTGATGGCTCGATCAAGCAGATACCCTGTGCATATGATTTTCCGGGTCTCAAACGCGAAGAAGAGTCGCTCCCAGAGGTGCGTCTCGCGCGTTGGGGACGGTTCATCTTTATTAACCCTGATCCCGATGGCGAATCACTCGAGTCGTTTCTTGGGGATTTAGACAGCCATTTTCCGCTCCTGGCCTACGACAAGCGTTACAAGTCGGCGCATGTAGCAAAGGTCATTAGAGCAAATTGGAAAGTGGTCCAGGAAGCCTTTATGGAGTCCTATCACGTGCTCATGACGCACCCCCAGATTTTGACGGGCGGGGCCCATGACCTGTGCACCAAGTATGATGCGTTTGAAAATTACTCCCGCGCGATTCGGTGCGGCGCGCTGGAAAGTGAAGGCATGCCGGCTTGGGAACCAGTGCAATTGGATGGCGTGCATAAAGTGCAGCACCCGCTAAATGGTTGGGTCTATGAAGATTTGGGTGATGGGGTGGTCGAGGTAACAACGCCTAAAGGCCTATCAGGAAAATTCACGGAAGACGCGGTATGGCTCGAAGGGGAGCTGACGGACGCCAATCCCCATTTGTGTAATTGGGTGGGCGGCCTACAATTGCCTGCGAAAGCAACAGCTGCGATGCAGGATCCTAAGGCGGTTGGCCGCATCAAAGACAAGCTTGGCGCGCGCGGCAGCAGTCGTGCGGTTGGCGCCGAGATTCAGCGCCAAGTGCTAAAGGAGATTATCCCGTCTATTGCGGATACGATTCCGGATGTCGAGCTCACCGCATCGATCTTTTTCACCGTGTTCCCGAATTGGCATCCCTGGGGCTCGTTTAATCAGATTAATTACCGATTCCGGCCGAACGGCGACAACCATGAGGAATGTATCATGGAGTGCATGTACTTTACGCCGATTCCCGAAGAAGGCGATTACACGCCCGTTTCTGAAATTCATTGGCTGGGCCCCGATGATGATTACACCGAGGCGTCTGAGCTTGGGATGTTAACCAAGATTTTTAATCAGGACCTGCGGAACCTGCCCTATGTCTATCAAGGCATGAAGGCCACGGCGCGCGAGCACTTGAGATTCGGCGATTACAATGAGTTGAAGCTTCGCCACTGGCATGAACTGTATGCGAAGCTGATTCAGGATCCGATAACCGAAACGGGTTGATCAGAGCAGTTTTTGCCTTCAGCGCAGGGTAAAAAGCCTTGGCCTTCAAAAGGCACAGCGGTCAGCGCGGCTAAGTGCGTTTTCGCTGAGTTCTTTCGGCGCTGAGTCTCTCGGCTAAGGGGTGCTGCACTTTCTGATACTGCGGCACTCTGAAATCTATTTATTAGCCATGCGGCGGCTTGAATGATTTTAGGATAAAGCAGGAGCCTGCAGACGCCTGTTTGCAGGCTTCTGTTTGCAGGCTATGGTTTGGCTAAGGATTTTGAAAACGGTGGAGCAACAATGGATTTGATCGATAAACGAGTGGTGCTCACGGGCGGCGCCAGTGGGATTGGCGCAGCGGTTCTGCGGCGTCTTGCAGCAGAGGGCGCACGCAGCGTACACGTAGCGGATCAAAACCAGGCTGCACTGACAGCGCTTATCTCAGAGCTTTCGCCGCACTGCGATATTCAGGGCGCAACCCTTGACGTGACCGATCGCGTGGCGCTTACAAAATGGTTTAGCGCCGCCGATGCGGCAATGGGCGGCATCGATATTGTGATCAACAATGCGGGCATCATGTCTGGCGCGATTACGTTTCCAGAGACGCCAATTGCCGCAATGATGAAAGTTATCGATGTCAACCTCATCGCCATGATGTTAGGCACTCGGTTAGCCGTAGAATTGATGCAGGCTCGGGGTATTGAAGGCGTTGTGATTAATACAGCGTCGGTTGCTGCGTTCAACGCCATGCCGGCGGACCCAGCTTATGCCGCATCCAAAGCCGGGATTGTTAATTTCACCCAGTCTTGCGCGCCACTGGCGCAAAGCCATGGGGTTCGTGTGGTTGCAATTTGCCCTGGGGTGACCGATACCGCCATCGTGCCCCATGATGCAGAGTGGTTGAAGCCTGCATTGGCCAGCGTGCGATTTTTAACACCGGATGACATTGTCGATGCCATGGTGCAGGTGATCGGAGAGACTGAGTTGACGGCATCTTATATTCGGGTCGACAATCAGCGGTTGTAACAATCGTCGCCCATTCAATTTAACGAGCTTACTGGAGGCACTATGACCCCATCTTCGCCGATAACCTTCGGGATAATGTGTGCCGCAGATAGAATGACTCAGACCGGGCTGCAGCGTTTTGCGCAACAGGTTGAAGCGTCGGGCTTGGATCAGATTTGGGTGCCGGAACTCTTAGGTCGGGATCCTTTTTTGACGGCTTCTGCACTGCTGTCGGCAACGCAGAGGGTTCGAGTGGGAACCGCCATTGCCAACGTCTATGTGCGCGATGCGCGGGCTACAAAGTCAGCGGCCTATAGCCTCACGGATGCGTTTGGGGACCGATTTGACTTGGGTCTTGGGGTTTCGAATCCGCTCGGCAACGAGCCAAGGGGACATGCTTGGTTACCGCCGGTTACGAAGTTGCGGGATTTCGTTGATCGTTACGATGCGGCCGATCTGTATTTTCAGGCGCCAGAAGCGCGCATCCCCAGATATCTTGCGGCCCATGGTCCAAAACTGATGAAGCTGGCGGGCGAGCGGTTCGATGGTGCGTTTAGCTACCTGCAAACTCTTGCGTATTCGAAGATTGCGAAAGGCCTTTTGGGCGAGGGTCGCCTTAATTTAATGCAGCCCACCGTATTTTTAGAAGACCCAGAGGCCGCCCGGTCGTTAGCTAGAAAGGCGATTAAAATTTATATGCCACTCGAAAACTATCATCGTGCTTGGCGCGAACGGGGATTTGAAGACACTGATTTTAATAACGGCGGGTCCGATACGTTTATCGATGCGCTGATCCCTTGGGGCAACTTGGCGACGATCAATGCAGCCTACCGTCAGCAATTAGCGCAAGGTGTGGGTCACATCATCATGACGCCGCTGGGTTTGGATTTAGATCATGACAGCGGCTGGCAAACGATCTCGGAATTAACTCAAAGCGTGAGAGCGAGTGATGCGACAGCATGAAGCAGCAGGGGCGTAATTTGACTGCACGCAGCAGGCTGTCAAAGCATGCGTTGGCACCAAAGAAATCTGTCGGCGCAGGCTGAAAAAATGCCGGGGTTGGATAAGACGATGCGCGCCACGGTCCTATGGTGTTATCTTGTTGTCATCGAATTAATTGGATAGGCAAAAAATGAAAGCGGTTTTGATGCAATCTGGCCGGCTTTGGCAGCAAGACTTGCCGATTCCAGAGCCGCAGCACGGCGAGGTCTTGGTGCGTACTTGTGCGTGCGGCATTTGCGGCACCGATCTGCACGCGGTGAAGCACACAGAAACCTTGATTAAAACCTCTCGAGAAGTGGGTGGCGGCTTCAAGTTAACCACCGACCAACCGGTGGTGCTGGGCCATGAGTTTTGCGCTGAAATCATTGATTATGGCCCGGGTACGGCCAAGACCTTTGCAACCGGTCAATTGGTCTGCTCGATGCCTGTCTTGCTGCGTGCCGAGACAGTCGGGTTGGGGTACAGTGATCAAGCGCCCGGCGGGTTTAGTGAATACATGGTGTTGTCTGAAGCGCTGCTCGAGCCGGTGCCTGCTGGTATTTCGGCAGAGCAAGCGGCGTTGACGGAACCCTTAGCGGTTGGCCGGCATGCCGTTGCCAAAGCGCGGCTCACAGGGCGGGAAGAGGTCTTGGTCGTCGGGTGTGGTCCTGTTGGTCTTGCTGTGATCGCAAGCCTCAAGGCGCAGGGTCATGGCCCAGTGTACGCGGCGGACTTTTCACCCGCTAGACGGATGATGGCGGAGCAGCTGGGGGCAGATGTCGTGCTGGATCCGCAAGCGGGGGATCCGCTGACGACGCGGACATGGCCAAAAGGCGGTCAGACCGTGATTTTTGATTGTGTGGGTGTCGCCGGCATGATCGATCAATTATTCACCAAAGCGCCCCAAGATGCGCGCTTGGTCATTGTGGGCGTTTGCCTTGAAATGGATTATGCCCGTCCGCTTATCGCGGTGAACAAGGAACTCAATGTGCAATATGTTTTGGGATATTCCCAAGTGGAATTTGCTGAGACGCTCAAAGCCCTGGCGGATGGCGCGTTTAACGTTGAGGACTGGATTACAGGCATTGTGGGTTTAGACGGGGTCGAGTCCGCTTTTGAGCAGTTGTCGTCACCGGAGGCTCAAGGCAAGATATTGGTAGACCCAAGGCGGTAATAGACCGTGCTCAGCTTTCCTGCTTTGTGGAATTTGCCTTCATCGCCTAATCGATTTTAAGCGATGGGCCGCGCCTCTTGTTTTAAACTTACGCATTACTCGATTGGTTTTGGTTAGCACGGCAGGGTAGAACTATGCATGACAAACCCGTAAATCCCGCCTGTCTGAGAAATCAGGGGCCGATTGAGGCCGCACTATCGAGTCGATTACGCGCTGGCGCCAAGGTGCTCGAGCTGGGGTCGGGAACCGGTCAACACGCGGTGTTTATTGGTGAGCGTCGGCCGGACCTTGTTTGGCAGGCCTCGGAGCAAGCCGATCATATGATTGGGCTGCAGCAATGGATTACGGAGGCGGGTTTGCCGAATTTGTTACCGCCTAAGGTTATCGACCTCAGGGATTGGCCGAAGGCGTTGTCTGGGTTTGATGCGGTCTACACTTCAAACCTGGTGCACTATGTTCCGGCGCCGTTGGTCGCTGCGCTTATGGCTGGCATTGCAGCCGCAGTCGTGCCGAGCGGGCGAGTGTTGTTTTATGGACCCTACAATGAAAATGGTTTTACCAGTGCCGGCAATGCCCAGCTGGATGCGTGGCTAAAGGATTCTGTGGATGCCGATGCCGGTTTGTGGGAGCGCGCGGCATTAGCAGCCCTCGCTGCAAACCACGATCTTGCGTTTGAAGAAACGGTCACTATGCCCAATAACAACGTGATGCTGGTGTTCAAAAAGGGTGGGTGACTCTGGTCGCTAAAGGACGCCTTCAATCACCAAAACCTGCCGCTTGTGAAAGTTGCCAGATAAGCGGCTCACAAAGTCTAAGGCCTTCATTTGCCAGCCGTATTTCGCATATAGCGCTTGATAGGCCTCAGCGCACTCGTTGGCATCGGTGGTTAAACGCGCAGCACCGGGGGCCGCGTCGCCCAAGGGCTTACCGCTTGCAGTACAGGGTTTGATCTGAATCTCTGAAAAATTACGAAGGCGCTTAACCTTGCCGGCTTCGCCCGCTGAAAAGCCAACGAGCGCGCCGCTTGCCACCTGCGCGAACCAAATCGGGGTCCAAACCCACTGTCCATCGCGTTTTTTCGTGGCGAGCGACAGATAAGCGTGTTGGGCTATGGACGTTGGCATGACGGTTGGTCTCTTTTTCAAATGCCCTTCAATTTGACCATAACAAAAGCGCTGAAGGTAGATCTAAGCGTTGATGCGGACCCCAGCTCGAAAGGGCTATAGATTGTGGGCGCA
>Ga0257126_1002618_pt1 | contig 11763 bp, 9 predicted proteins | sample SI060_120mmetaG_FD_190151 | JGI IMG/M metagenome (GOLD analysis project Ga0257126, IMG submission 190151) | Marine microbial communities from Saanich Inlet, British Columbia, Canada - SI060_120m | ecosystem: Environmental > Aquatic > Marine > Inlet | place: Canada: British Columbia | collected... | reverse complement strand
GTGCTACTGTTGTTGGTGCTACTGTTGTTGGTGCTACTGTTGTTGGTGCTACTGTTGTTGGTGCTACTGTTGTTGGTGCTACTGTTGTTGGTGCTACTGTTGTTGGTGCTACTGTTGTTGGTGCTACAGTTGTTGGTGCTACTGTTGTTGGTGCTACAGTTGTTGGTGCTACAGTTACCTCACTAAAATTTTCTATATTATTTTTATTTAAATTAACTTTTGAATATAATAATTTATTCATATGTATATATATATATATGAATTATGAAAAAAAATACTTAAAATATAAAAAAAAATATTTAAATTTAAAAGGAGGTGATGGGTTTCAATATGAAACAATGAGAAGATAACATAAAAGAGAATCACAAGATCCAAAGTGTACTTACGAAAATATGACTAATCCAATTAATTTTTTACATAAAGGAGACCCTGTTAAATATTTTATCTAATCAAAATATTAAACAAGGAGATAAAATTTATTATCAGGCTGATCAGTGGTCAAGTTTTGAACCTGCAATATTTATTGATCAATATCATATACCTACAATTATGATACCACATGAATTAATTGAACCTGAATGGGAAACCCCATATGAATTAACTCCTAGCCGACCTGATCGAGACGTATTATTACCTGGACAGACTATGATGAAATGTAACAAAATAATTTCATTATTACATGGAACAAAATTAGATAATTTAATGAATATTTTATCTACTAATACAATTAAGTCAGGAGATGGTTCTAACACAAATGTTCGTACTACGCCAAGAGTATCAGTATATCCTATTTTAAATTGTGATATTAATAATTATTTTCCTATTGATACAACATATGCACAATATTGTGGTATCTTTTTAAAACCAGAACTATTAACCGGAAAAAAATGGAAAGTAAGGGTTGATTTACAATTTGGTCCTGGATCATTAATCACCCAGCATGATGAAAATATATATACTTCAGGTAAATCAATGCATTCTTATTATTTTAAACAATCTAATATTAGAGAACGTATATATCATAATCCAAAAGTTCCTCTTCAGAATCCTTCACGCAAACGTCAGGAAATTGAAAATTTAACTGGTGAATTAGCTATTGATTTACAAGGTCTGCCTCCAAGTCAACAAAAAATAACAAATATTAAAGATTATATACAATTTATAGTAATAAAAAAAGAACCAAATACCCCTCTTGTATATCATAATCAACAAGTAAAAGCAATTAGAGATATGGGAATTAGAGTATTTGAATTTACTAAAGATAGTCTCTTTTTGGAAGATTATTTTTTTCGTTTTGAACAATTTTTAAATTAATTTTTACTTAAATACTATAAAAATTGAATTATACATAGAATAATATTAATTATAGCTTAGTAATGTCTACTCAATCAATTGATATGAATTTATATGATCGTATGACGCGTACTTATGGACAAGATGCAATGAAAAAAATTACATCAAGTTCTGTTTGTATTTATGGTCTAGCTGGAGGTTATGGAACAGAAGTCGCAAAAAATTTAGCTCTTAGTGGTATTAAACATTTATATCTTTTTGATAATGAAAATATTAATTATCATGATATTATTAGTTCTTATTATTATACTGAAAATGATATGAATAAACCAAGAAATGTTGTTCTTAGTGAATATATTAAAGAGCTTAATCCTTATTTAACAATTGAATGTATTGATGAGTCTAATATTAATGATAAATATTTTGATACTATTATTGTTATTAATCAAACGATTGAAACATTTACAAAACTAAATAATTCTTTAAGATCTAAAAATATTAAATCAGTTTACTTAAATTCATCTGGAGTATCTGGTTATATTTTTGTTGATGTTTGTAATGATCATACTGTTTTAGATACAACTGGTGAGATTTATGATCCAGTAATAATTACAGATATTAATACTGATGGAATAGTTACTTGTAACACACATCCTTTTATGAATGGTGATAAAATAAAAATTTCAGAATTAGAAGGCGATATGTTATATTTTCTTGAAGATAAAGAGTTTATTATAAAAAATGTAACACGTAATTCTTTTCAAATAGATATTGAAAATAATAATTTTACTTTTAAAAATGGAGTTGTAAATTATGTATATCAACCACAAGTATTTAATCATGAATCTTTTGAAATACAAAATTCTAATAGAAGTATTATTGGGTTTGATCAAGCAAAAAGTGATATGCTTATTAATACACTAAATGTTTTAGTAAAAGCTGATAATTATCATCCATGGGGAGATGAAATGGATCAACGTATTAAATTGTTTAATACTAATATGGAAATGATTGTAAGAAGTTATGGTATTGAAATACCACCAGTTGTTTCATTAATGTCTGGTATTGCAAGTACAGAAGTTATGAAACTTGTAATGAATAAATACACACCTTTTTCTCAATGGTTTACATGGGATGACACAAGTATTTTTAGAAATAATAAAGTTAAAAGTTATAGTTCTTTTGGTATTGGATCATTCTTTGGTAAAGATTATGTACTAAAATTAAGTAATTTAAATGTTTCTATGGTTGGATGTGGAGCACTTGGATGTGAATGGTTAAAAAATCTAGCAATGTTAAATACATCAACAGATAAAGGAGTTATTAAAATTACTGATCCAGATCATATTGAAAAATCAAACCTTTCTAGACAATTCTTATTTAGACCTAATAATATAGGACAAAGTAAAAGTAATACTGCTCGTGAATCAATAATTAAAAATTATATTTCTAATATAGAATCATATGAGGAAAAATTATCACCAGAAAATATGGTATTTACTCAATCATTTTTTAATGATTGTAATGTAGTTATTAATGCTCTCGATAATATGGAAGCTCGTAAATTTGTTGATAAATTATGTTTTGAATACAATTTACCATTATTTGAAAGTGGAACAATGGGTATGAAAGGTAATACACAACCAGTTATTCCATTTATTACAGAAACATATAGTAATTCACAAGATCCTGAAGATGAAAAACAATTTGCAGTTTGTACAATTAAAAATTTTCCTAATTCAATTGTGCATACAATTCATTGGGCCCGTGATTATTTTGAATTTTTTAATCGTGCACCAAATAATATTAATAAATATAATGAAGATCCATCATATCTAGATAGTTTAGAAGGTATTGAAAAAACATTAGCAATTAATGATATTAATGATTATTATAGTAGAAATATTAATACGTATGAAGATTGTATACTATGGGCAAAAGATATTTTTGAAAAAGAATATAATCATAATATTAAACAATTACTACATTGTTTTCCAGAAGATCATATGGTAGATGATAAGTTATTCTGGTCTAATGGTAAGCGTTGTCCTACCCCGTTAACATATGATAATGATGATGTATTATTATTTATAACAGTTACAGCACACCTACTATGTAAATGTTTTAATGTTCGAGATACTTTTACAAGTGATATTGTTGAACATATTTTATCATTTAAACCATTAAAAGAATTTGTTCCAAATAATGATGTTAAAATTGCTAAAAATGATTCAGAAATTAAAAAAGATACGTTAGAAGTAAAATTATTAGATAATATACAAATAAAAAATATTGTATGTAATCCTCAAGAATTTGAAAAAGATGATGATACAAACTGGCATATTGATTGGATTACATCTGCATCTAATTGCCGCGCAATTACATATGGTATTAAACCTATTAATAATTATGAAACTAAAGGTATTGCAGGAAAAATTATTCCTGCTGTTGCAACAACAACATCAACAATCGTTGGTTTAATTAGTTTTGAATTAATGAAATATTTAAATGGTTGTGATAAATTAGAAGATTATTCTTCGTGGTTTGTTAATATGGCTGATAATACAACAATTGCTGCAGATCCAATTAAAGCACCAATTATTAATATTGGAGATACTGAATTAAATAGTTGGACAAAGTTTCAATTTTCAAAAGAAAAAACTTTATCTGAATTGATTAAATATTATTCTAATTTACTAAAATTAACTATAGAGATGGTATTACATGATACTACAATTATTTATTCTAGTTTTATTGAAACAAATATGGATATCAGTTTAAAACAATTATTTAGTGAAGATTATGATATAGACATACTCAATACTAATGTAATGTTAATTTTAATGGGTGATGATGAAAATATTAATATCCCATTAGTTGAATTAATTTAAAAGTTGAATATTAATAGTTATTGATAACTTTATTTATATTATCTTTATTAATTTTTATTATAAATAAAAATTGATAATAAAAACATTTAAATATTTTTTATTATTTATTTTAATGGAACATAATATAACTTCCCCATATAAAAATACATATCAATATACAAAAATTCAATTACTACCACATTTATTAAATAGTGATATTAAAAATAATATGGAAATTACATTAATTCAAAAAGTAGAAAAAAAATGTAATAAAAATGGATATATAGATAAAATATATGAAATAACAAATTACAGTGATGGTTACATGCCTCCCGAAAAATTATTAGGTGCAGCTCAATACGATATTCAATATCATTGTAGATTATGTATACCAATTGAAAATACTGTTATCATTGCACAAGTAAAACGTTTTAATCCAGAATTAATAATTCTTCATAATGGACCAATAACTATTTTTATTCCAAAGATTGATATTGACACAAATAATTGGAATATCAGTAATACATTTGTCAATAAAGATACAAAAGAAGAATTACAAAATGATAAATATGTAAAAGTATTAATTAAAAAAACTAGAATAAATCAATTTGATATTAAAATTAAATGTATGGGTAAATTAATTGATTTTGCAACAAATGAAGAAACAGCTACATATTTTGGTAATGTTGTAGATAATAAAGAAGAAGAAGAATATAATTTTATTATATAATTGTATTTAATACATTTTCTTCTATTTGATTAATTATATTTTCATCATGTGTTTTTAACATCCAATCATCAATATTTAAATTATATTTTTTTAATTCTTCATCTCTTAATATTGTTATTTTTGTACTAAAATTACGTATTAAATTTTTAAACTTTATATTTTTAAATTTAATAATTTTAATTAATTCTAAAACTAATTTTTTTTGTTTTATTTTATTATATTTTATTCTCATAAAAGCCCACCATATACACCAAACTGCACAAAATCCATTTGGATCTCCTATTTTTGAACATGTATTTTTTTCTGTTATTTCAAGTAATTGGAAACCAACTATAGGTAAGTATTCTTTTGGTTTAATATATTTATAATTTTCAAGTAATATTTTAAATTTATTATTTAGAATATCATCTAAGAGAGTTTCATTATATTTTATACCTCTTGGTTCTTCGCTTCCATTAGGTTCAAAACGTTCAATTGTTTTATTTATATTATCAATAATTATTATATTTGCGTGTGAACCAACGGGTGTATCTATTCCTAATGGTATAATAACAAATTCATAATTATTATTTATTTTATTTTTTAATATACTATCAAAATTAGTTGGATATATTATTTTTTGATAAACCCATATTATTTCTATATTTGAAAATTCTAATTTATAATTTTCATTTATACCTAATTGTTTATAATAATCTAATAATTTATTATTATCTATTAAAGGATATTCTAATATAAAACCAATATTTTTATTTAATGTATGTAAAAAAACTAAACCGTATAATATATCTAATGTTGATCCTGTATAATAACATCCTGTCATAGCTATTCCTTCATCTACTTGTAAATTTATATATTCTATTTTTGGTATTGATCGTATATTATCATTAATAAGTTTTCTAATTTGATCTTTACAATATACTTCTAATTCTTTTCCTGGTTGTTTTTTTATAGTTTTTAGTAGATTATTTAAATCATTTACAGAACAATATTTTTCCCAATCTTCTAATAAATTTTTATTTTTTTTTAAATTATTATAATAAGAGTCAATTACAATATCAATAAATTTTTCTTTATTTGTTTGTGTTTCTATTAAATCTAATGGTGTATTATTATTATTATTTTTTATAAAAATATTAATTGGGTAATTTCCTTCTCTTAAAATAGTTTCTATTTCTTTATTTTCCCAAAAATTATTTTCAATTAGTAAATGTACAGGAGTATTTCCTTCATTATTTAAATAATTTATATTACTATTTTTTAATATTTTTATAAATATTTCTAAATAATTATATTTACCATCTAAATTATTAATATTTATATTATCAAAACATATATGTAACGGTATATTACCATTTGAATTTGAAAGATTATAATTTAAATTATCATATTCTAATAATTTATTTAATACATCAAAATTATTTTCATATAATGTATAATGAAATGACGAATTTCCAATTGAATCAGATAAATTTATATTAATTCCTTTCTTTAATAATTCATGACTAATAATATTATTATTTATAATAATACTTTGTTGTAATGCATTTAATCCATATTCTTTTTCTTTGTTATTAATAACTTCTTTTGATAATTCTAAATTCATTAAAAATTTTAATATAACATCATTTTCATATGTTAGTGCTAATTGAATAATACTTTCATGTTTAGAATTATATATATCTAAGTTCTTTTTTTTTGAATATTCTTCTTGTAATAAAAATAATAACATATTAGTACGTTTATAGTTAAAACATATTTCATAAATAGTTTCTTTTTTTTCCGTTGTTAAATAAATGTTAGCTTTCTCATAGTATAAAATTTTTAAAGCATCTAAATTATTTAATCTACAAGCATAAAAAATTGCTGAATATCCTGAATTATCTAATATATCTAATATATTTAATCCTATTGTTTTACTATTATATTTAATTAATAATTTTAATAATTCTATATTATTAAATTTAATAGGATTATATAATATATTTCTTCCATCTGAATCTAATATATCAATTCTAATATCAGTATTATTTAGTAGAAAATCTATTATTTCATATTTATTATCATTAACTAAATAATTTAAAATATAATTATAATTGTTATCAATAATATGTAAATTTATAGTTTTATTATTTTTTATTAAATTAAATAATTCTGTATATTCTTTATTTTTTACTAATTGTATTATTTTATTATCATACTTTTCTTGTTCCATTATAATATATATTATATAATATAATAATATATATATATATTATTAAATTATATAAATAAATTATCTACAGATCCTTTTATAACTACACGATATGCAGTACTTATTCCGCTATTAATATTGTATCTTTTAATTTTAAATATATCATTTATTTTTGCACCATAATATCTAGACATCATATCTGTAGTATGAATCTTTGATAATTCAGTTATTTTAAAAGATTCAAGTAGTTCTTTTTTTTCTTCGTCATTTAATAAAATATGTTCTGGAATAATATCTTTAGTTGAAATATCTTCATAAAATTCATCAACAAAAAATATTTCTACATTTTTATAATTTGTATTAATTTGTTTAAATACTTTTTTATTAAATGATTTAACAAAAATAAATTTATTATAATCTATTTTTTTACTACAATAATCGTCTACATTTGATCCAGAAGAAATATTTGTTATTATATTATTAATAATATTTATACTTACTTTATGTGGTTCATCAATATAAATCATTTTATCTGTTTTTAAATCATTATATTGTGAGTCTGTAAATTTTTTAATCAACTTTCTTCTTTGAAGCATTTTTTCTACATTTAAAATCAATATATCTAAAAGTTCTTTATTGTTATAACCTTCCATTAATATTTATATATATATTTTACTTTATATATTATTTTCAAATTTTTTAAAAAATTGATATAATATTATTTATAGATTATTTTCCTATTAATAATAATGTATAAACCTCAATTATATTCAATTAATACAAGTAATATTGATATTAATTTTTTAGATGAGACTAATTCAGATACAGTACATATTTCAACTAATATAACACAACCTTCTATTGATATGGGGTTTCATTCTTTTTTGCATAGAACTAAAAATTCTATGTCAATCACAAAAGATTTAGAAACTAAAAATAAATTTTATTATATAGTTAATCCTTTTGAAGATAATATTGAAAATTATGATAAAAGTATATCAAAAATAGCAACAAACTTTTTTAATATAACTAAAGATCCAGAAATTTTATCAAGAGCATTTTATAAATTATGGGAAATATTATTAGTATTTAATATTGCTAATAATAGTAAATTAACATGTGCTACACTTGCTGAAGGACCAGGGGGATTTGTTCAAGCTATTATACAATATCGTAAAAAATATAAATTTAATATTAATGATGATAAAATTTTTAGTATTACAATACATCCTGAAAAAGGAAATAATATTCTTATGAATAAAAAATTTATGGGATATTATAAACAAACTAATCCAAATTTAATTTGTCAATTTAAAACCTGTACTAAAAATACATCTAAAAAATATACTGGTAAAAGTAATGGAGATTTAACTGAAATTAAAACAATTAATCTATTTCAAAAAGAAATTGCAAGTAAATCAATTGGTATTGATCTTGTAACTGCTGATGGTGGATTTTTATGGACAGATGAAAATTACCAAGAACAAGAAGCATATAAATTAATATTAGGTGAAATAATTACTGCTCTTAAAGTATTAAATAAAGATGGATCTTTTGTACTTAAAATTTTTGAAACATTTACAGTAACAACAAATAAAATGTTATATATTTTAGGATCATTTTTTAAAGAAATGTATATTTATAAACCATACTTTTCTAGAAATTCTAATAGTGAAAAATATATTGTATGTAAAGGTTTTAAATATGCTTTTAAGAATAAGGAGGTATCATCAAAAGTTGGTATTTTAGAAAAAGTATTAAATAAAATGGATAGTAATCTTTTTGTTAATGATATATTTACAGATTTAATTCTACCACAAGATTTTTTAAATAAGATTAAATTTATTAACATTAATATTGCTAATAATCAACAAATTATGATTAATAAAATTATTACATATATTAAAGGTAATAATTATTTTGGTGAAGCATATCATGAATATAAAGATCAATCAATTGAAGCATCTAAATGGTGGTCAAATGTATTCTTTAATGATAGTAATAAAAATACTTTTATGCAAGATAATGCCGAATATTATGAAAAAGAATTTGAAAATTTTAGTAAAAAATTAATTTAATACTTTATTTTATCTATAAAAATAAAATTGATAATTAATATATTTAGATACATTTCATATAATTATTAATGAAATCAATTTTAACAGTTATGTATCTATTTATTATTAAATTCTCGTTTATTGAATCTAAATGTTCTACAATTAGTCTTCAAACGAATCCTCCTATTAATGTAACAGAATATATTAAATCATCATGGTATATTCAGGAACAACAAATTAATGGTTATCAAAAAGAGGAAGATTTAAATTGTGTTGTTGCAACATATAATATTGATAATAAATCAAAAGTACCATTTTTTAAAGGAAAAGTATTTTCAGTCTATAATTATGCTAATAAATATAGTGTTAATGGTAATGCAACAAATAATTCTACTGTTTTATGTGGTAGAATTCCTAATACAAATCATTCTGAAAAAATACTAGTTGCACCATGTTTTTTACCTAATATTTTTGGAGGACCATACTGGATTGTATTAGCAGGTCCTTATCAAAACGATTATAAATGGGCTGTAGTTTCAGGAGGACAACCAACAGTTCAAGTTACTAATAGTACATGTACAACAAAAACAACTGGAGTAAATGGTTCTGGTCTATGGATATTTTCAAGAACTAAAGTTCTTGATCAAGATACATTAAAAATGATTAAACAAAAGATGATCAATAAAGGTATTGCCATTTCTAAACTATTACAAGTTCAACAAAAAGGATGTAAATATCAAGGTGTCATATTAAAATAATAATTATTTTAACTTTAATTTTTTTATATTAAACTGATATGAAAATTTAATAAAATAATTATATCTATATATATTTAATGTCTGAAAATTTTAGGGGGAAAAATGTAGTTATTTGTGGATATGATGAGAATAATAATATTCAAAAAATAAAAGTTAATAATAAAGGAGAGTTAGTAATATCAAATAATATTTCTTTTTCAGATCCAAGTAATCAATTAAATAATTCAAATATTAATAAAAAAACATATTATGGAGGTAATTTATTTGATCATAAAAATTTAAAAAAACATCAAATTACAAAAATGATTGATGTTGAAAAATATCAATATTGTAATATTTTTTATGAAGATCAGTCATGTAGTAATTATAATTATATATATGTTATGGGTATGTTAGATAATTATTCTTATTATGAAATTGATAAAATTAAATTAAAACATATACATAATTGTCGAAAAGGAGTTTTATTTAAGTTAAATATTATTGGTATAAAAGAATTATATTTAGAAAATTATTCAGATGATGAATTTAAAGATATAATAGCGAGTGTATATTGTTATTAAATATTTTTTATATTAAAATAAATGTTCTCTAAAAGTTAAACTATATCTTTCATTTATAGAATTATCTTTTAATAGTTCGTGTGAATAATTTTTTTGGCTATCACCTGACATTATAAAAATAGAATTATCTTCAAGTGTAAAATCTATTTTTATATTATCTTTATGTTTTTTTGTAAGTGATATATTTTTTTCATTTAATTCTGTTTTGGTAAAACGTAATACTCGTTTTTCTCCAATAGATAAGATACATATAACTGGTTCATCACCAAATGATAATTTAGAATCACGATGTGGTGCTATATAATCATCCCCATCTCTATATTTATTTATAAGACAACTATTTATATTTATATTATGATTAAGGTTATTAATTTTATTTTGTACTACTTGTTGAATTTTTAATATGGTGTCATCATATAAAAATGATGTCCACCAGTCATATTCTACTTTCCATTGTGGACAGAAATATACTTTATTTATATGAAACCATTTTTGAAGTCTTCCTTGTTTATTACTATCAGAACATTTAGGATTTTTTTTAAAATCTGATGTATTATTTAAATACTCTTTTAGAAGTTTATGATAATGCTCATCTAAAAAGTTTTTTTCATATAAAAACATTATTAATAAATAATATAAATATTAATTATTAATATTCAATTTTTATAATTCGTATTAATATATGAGTTTTAAAATTAGTATAAAAAAATTAATAAGAAATAATAATAAGAATTTATTGATATATAAGAGTATTTATATTATTAGCGCTATACATATCCTTTTATTAATACTATTTAATGATACCATTTTATGATAACATTTATTAGTACTTTCTATTATTACTTTCATATTGATATATTACATATGAAATAACTATTATATTTTTATAATTTTGTTGAATATGTGCTTCTATTCTTTCTTAAGATTTATAATTAAATTTGAATCTTTTATTTATTGTTGATCCGTTGTATTTAAAACTATTAAAACATGAGTACTGTTGTATATCGTCATAATCAATCTTACAACTTTAAAAAAAATGGAATTAAACACGTCATCAAAGAAGATATAGTAGTTTCTTTTTCAAACTATTTTAAAGCATCTTCAAAAGATTCAAAAGATTCAAATTCACCAATACATTATTGGTCATGATCGGGTAAGACATACACTTGATATAATTTATAACGCATATATTTTATAATTAAATATTTTTATTTCCAAATATTTATATTTTAATTTTTTTAAACATTTTTTATTTCCAAATATTTATATTTTATTTTTTTTAAACATTTTTATTTCCA
>Ga0257126_1002607_pt1 | contig 11794 bp, 9 predicted proteins | sample SI060_120mmetaG_FD_190151 | JGI IMG/M metagenome (GOLD analysis project Ga0257126, IMG submission 190151) | Marine microbial communities from Saanich Inlet, British Columbia, Canada - SI060_120m | ecosystem: Environmental > Aquatic > Marine > Inlet | place: Canada: British Columbia | collected... | reverse complement strand
CTCTGCTCAGAAAGAGCAGCGCTCAAATGATTTAAAACAAAGGCGTTTTTATTGGCAAAGTTGGGCGGGTTTGCCACTTCAATAAAATCAATGTTAACCTGGAATTGATCCCAGTCACTTCTAAATTCACCAACCGTAACAGAAGATCCGACTGATTTTTGCGCATAAGATTCCACTGCATTTTTAGCAATGGTATCAAACCAGATTACTAAAGAGATAATCGCAACAAGTATTAACGCCAATAAATAATAAAAGATTTTTTTCATGTTTAATTAGGTTGTATTTCTAAAAAATATCTATGGTCAGACACATATGGAACACTCACTTGATGGGCTTGAATTGTAAAGTTTTCAAGCGCCTCCTCTGCAAAACGATTTCCCTTCATGAGTAAGTAATGACCATTATCACACAATAAGTGCTGCGTTAGACTTAAGGTTTTTTCAACCTCTGCAAATGCTCTAGAGGTAATCTGCCCAAAGCACTGCTCTGGTTGAAAATTCTCAACACGTTGGTTGATCACCGTTAAATTATTTAAACCCAGCTGAACTTTGGCAAATTGCATAAAACGGCATTTTTTGCCAACCGTATCTAATACGGTCACGCTCAACTCCGGCTTCATAATACTAATCACAATACCGGGCAATCCAGCACCAGAACCCACGTCCAATAATGGCGTTTGCTGGATATAGGAAACCACCGAAAGACTGTCTAACAAATGCTTTTTAATCCCATCTTCAGTGTGACGAATAGCGCTCAAATTATAAGTTTTATTCCACTTAATAATGAGTGCCAGATATTTTAATAATTTTGATACTTGCTCCTGGCTAAGATCAATATCCATTTGTTTTGCACCCTCGATGAGCAAGCTTTCATCAGTCATGATCTTTTATAAGTTTTAAGATAAACCAATAAAATTGAGATGGAGGCAGGGGTAACCCCTTGTATTCGACTCGCCTGACCAATAGTTTCTGGTTGGTGCTGTGTGAGCTTTTGGCGCACCTCCGCAGACAAGGCTTGAATACTCTGGTAATCCATCTCAGCTGGTAAGATGGTATTTTCATTTTTACGGTATTTCTCAATCTCGTCCATCTGGCGTTTAATATAGCCTGCGTATTTAATCTGATTCTCCACCACGCCAATTAAAGTTTTATCAACCAAATAAGGCTTGCCAGAATCAATTTGACTCAAAATTTTGTAATTAACTTTTGGACGCTTAAGTAGCTCTAATAACGAATATTCATGGTTAAGCCTCTGACCTAGCACTTCACCTGCTTGTGTATCACTCGCTTGGATCCAGGTGCTTTCTAGACGTTGTTTTTCTTGAGCAATCGCCTCATATTTCTGCTCGAATGCCTGATATCTATCCTCACCAATTAACCCTAACTTTTTAGCCACAGGGGTAAGGCGCTCATCTGCATTATCCTCTCGCAAAAGCAGTCGATACTCTGCACGAGAAGTAAACATACGATACGGCTCATTCGTACCTTTGGTGATAAGATCATCTACCATCACACCAATATAGCTTTCATCACGCTTTGGTAGCCAAGCCTCTTTACCTTGAACGGCACAGGCTGCATTAATACCAGCCAACATGCCCTGGGCAGCCGCTTCTTCATAGCCCGTGGTGCCATTGATTTGACCAGCAAAATACAAATTAGCAATACGCTTAACTTCAAGGGTTTGCTTTAAGCCGCGCGGATCAAAAAAGTCATATTCGATGGCATAGCCAGGGCGCACAATTTGGGCATTTTCAAAGCCTTTGATTGAGTGAATAAAATCCACTTGAACCTCATAGGGTAATGAGGTTGAGATGCCATTAGGGTAAACCTCATTCGTGGTTAAACCTTCTGGTTCAACAAAAATTTGATGAGAATTACGTTCTTCAAATCTCACCACTTTGTCTTCAATAGAAGGACAATAACGCGGTCCAATACCTTCAATATTGCCTGTATACATTGGCGAGTCTTTTAGACCTGCACGGATAAAATCATGTGCCCGCTCATTTGTATGAGTAATAAAACACGAGATTTGCTCTGGATGATCAGAAGGTTTACCCATAAAAGAGAAGCTTGGCAATGGGCTATCTCCTGGCTGCTCCTGCATAAGTGAATAATCCAGCGTACGTCCGTCTAGCCTTGGAGGTGTGCCTGTTTTTAAACGTCCAACACCCAAATCATATTCGCGTAACTTTCTAGACAAAGGGTTAGAAGGTGCATCACCTGCTCGACCTCCTTGAAAATTTTTCTGACCAATATGAATAACACCGCCCAAAAAAGTACCTGAAGTTAGAATAACTTTATCAGCTTTAAAGGTGAGCCCCATTTGTGTGACCACACCAGTGACCACATCATTTTCAATCACCAAATCATCAACTGCTTGTTGAAATAAAGATAAGTTTTCTTGATTTTCAAGTGCGTAACGAATCGCGGCTTTATACAATACTCGATCAGCTTGAGCACGCGTTGCTCGAACCGCAGGACCTTTTGAGGCATTAAGTGTTCGGAATTGAATGCCCGCCTGATCAATTGCCTTAGCCATTGCACCACCCATAGCATCAATCTCTTTAACCAAGTGCCCTTTGCCAATGCCACCAATAGCTGGGTTACAACTCATTTGCCCCAGCGTTTCAATATTATGAGAAATCAACAAGGTGTTAACACCCATACGAGCTGAAGCAAGCGCTGCTTCCGTGCCTGCATGACCGCCACCAATAACAATGACTGAATAATGTGGTTCTTGATTCATCTATTTCCTTGCCAATAAAAAAGGCTCGTCATAAACGAGCCCTTCTGATACTTGCTCTTTAGACTGCTTACTTAATTTGCGCGTCTAATTCACCTGATGCATACTTTTGACTCATTTCATCTAAAGAAGTCACTGTAATCTTATCAGCTTGACCTGCAGCACCAAATGCTTCAAAACGTGCTGCTACAATATCACTCATTGCATTAGTCGCTTCTCTGTAGAATTTACGTGGATCGAAGTTAGCTGTGTTTTCAGCCAAATGCCTACGAATTGAACCCGTAGATGCCATACGTAAATCAGTATCGATGTTTACTTTACGCACACCATTCTTAATACCTTCTTGAATTTCACTTACCGGAACACCGTAAGTTTGACCCATGTCACCACCGAAGTCGTTAATAATCTTCAACCAATCTTGTGGCACTGAAGATGAACCATGCATCACTAAATGAGTATCTGGAATACGCTCATGGATTTCTTTAATGCGATCAATACGCAAGATTTCGCCTGTAGGCTCTTGAGTAAATTTGTAAGCACCATGAGAAGTACCAATAGCAATTGCTAGTGCATCAACATTCGTTGCTTTAACAAAATCAGCCGCCTCTTCAACACCCGTTAACAGCATATCAAGGTCTAATTTACCTTCAGCGCCATGGCCGTCTTCTTCACCCATTTCACCCGTTTCTAATGAACCTAGACAACCTAACTCGCCTTCAACTGATACACCACCAGCATGTGCCATTGCAACGACATTTTTAGTCACATCTACATTGTACTCAAATGAAGATGGTGTTTTACAATCTGCTTCTAATGAGCCATCCATCATTACTGATGAAAAACCTGACTGGATTGAACGTAAACATACTGCTGGCTCTGAACCATGGTCCTGATGCATTACCACTGGAATATGTGGGTACATCTCTGTTGCTGCAATAATTAGATGACGCAAGAACGGTTCGCCTGCATAACCTCGTGCACCTGCAGAACCCTGCATGATAACGGGTGAATTAGTTCTATCAGCCGCTTCCATGATTGCATGAACTTGCTCCATGTTGTTGACATTAAACGCTGGCATACCGTAGTTATTCTCTGCAGCGTGGTCTAGTAATTCTCTTAATGAAATTATCATATTTTCTCCTTTTCTTATTGCTTTTTAATAGTTAGCATCACCCACACGAAGAATCTTCATCATGTTGGTTCCGCCTGATTTATCTTTATACATTCCCTTGGTTAATACTACCAAATCTCCACTCTCAACAACACCACGATTTGTCAGTGTATCGACAACTTTTCGATTAACTTCTGACCACTCTGTGTTGGTATCTTTATCAATGCCGCAAGGGTATACGCCACGATATAAAGTAACTTTGCGCAGGGTCTGAACGTTATCAGACATTGCATAAATTGAAACATTAGAACTAATTCTTGACATCCACATGGCTGTCTTTCCTGTCTCTGTCAACGAGGCTACAACAGTTGCACCTAAATGATTAGCCGCATACATAGCACTCATGGCAATGGTTTCATCAACATACTCAAATGATTCATTCAATCGATGATGTGACATCTTGGCAATTGGATTTTTTTCAGCCTCAAGACAAACCTCTGCCATCGTCTCCACAGAATTTTTAGGATAGTCACCTGCTGCAGTTTCTGCTGAAAGCATTACCGCATCAGTACCATCAAGTACCGCGTTCGCCACGTCAAACACTTCAGCTCGTGTTGGAATTGGGTTTTCAATCATTGACTCTAGCATTTGCGTAGCAGTTACAACAATTCGGTCGTTAGATCGTGCTAATTTAATCAAGCGTTTTTGCTGTGCTGGTAATTGCGCATCGCCAATTTCAACACCCAAATCACCACGAGCAACCATAATACCGGCAGACTCTTTAATGATATCAACAATAGTTTCTTCTACTAAAGATTCAGCACGTTCAATTTTTGAGATAACACCCGCTTCACAGCCTGCTTGAATCAGCAAAGCTTTAGTTTCACGCACATCATCACCGCTAATTGGAAAAGACAAGGCAACGTAGTCAGCTTTAGCTTTGGCCGCAATTAAGATATCTTTTTTATCTTTTTCAGTCAGCGCATTCGCAGACAAACCACCGCCACGTAAATTAATGCCTTTCTTGTCGGATAAAATACCACCTTGGGTTACGATCGTGTTGATCTTGTTGCCCTCGATATTGCTCACTTCTAAGACAATCTTGCCATCATCAAGAATTAAAATATTACCCGGCTTAACTTCCTGGGGCAGTGTTTTATAAGCAATACCAACTGACGCTTGATCGCCAGATAACTCATCCTGATCAGCATCTAGAGCGAAGCTGTCACCATTATTTAGAGTAATTTTAATGCCGTCTTTAAAAGAAGCGATTCTAATTTTTGGACCCTGAAGATCCATCAATATACCAACATAGGTATTGTTTGAATGCGCCCATTCACGAACCGCCTTAACTCTGCCCAAATGCTCTGCTTCAGAGCCATGAGAAAAGTTAACACGGACAACATTAACACCTGCTTCTAAGATACTTTCTAATACACCAGGTCTATCCGTTGCCGGACCCAGTGTTGCTAAGATTTTAGTTCTTCTAATCAAGTATTACTCCGCCGCTCTTTGCTCTAGAATTTCTACTGCTGGTAATTTTTTACCTTCAAGGAATTCTAAGAAAGCGCCGCCGCCTGTTGAGATATAGCTAACCTTGTCTTCAATGTCATATTTATCTACCGCTGCTAGTGTATCACCACCACCTGCAATTGAAAATGCATCCGACTCAGCAATCGCCATTGCAATTGTTTTTGTTCCACCTTCAAATTGATCAAACTCAAATACACCCACTGGGCCATTCCATACAATTGTGCCTGCGTTTTTCATAATATCTGCTAATTCTTGAGCAGAATCTGGACCGATATCAAAAATCATGTCGTCGTCAACTACTGCACCTGAAGCTTTAGTTTCGGCAGCTGCTGTTTCAGAAAATTCTTTGCCACATACCACATCTGTTGGCACGGGGATTTCACAATCTTGCATTAATTTTTGCGCCGTTGGGATAAGGTCATCCTCACAGAGTGATTTGCCCACATTGTGGCCTTGTGCTGCAATGAAAGTATTAGCAATACCACCACCAACAACCAACTGATCAACAATCTTAGACAATGATTCTAAAACAGTTAATTTTGTTGATACTTTTGAACCACCAACGATCGCAACCATTGGACGCTTAGGATTGTCTAGTGCCTTTCCTAATGCTTCAAGCTCACCTGATAGCAATGGACCAGAACATGCAACTGGTGCATACTTAGCCACGCCATGTGTAGAGGCTTGTGCACGGTGTGCCGTACCAAAAGCATCCATAGCAAAGATGTCACACATCGCCGCCATACGTTTTGATAAAGCGTCGTCATTGGCCATTTCACCTTCGTTAAAACGTACATTCTCGCAAAGTACAACTTCGCCATCAGCCATTTCAACACCGTCTAACCAGTTCTTTTCTAAGCGCACTGTTACACCTAGAATTTCCGTTAAACGATCTGCAACAGGTTGTAATGTAAATTCATCACTGTACTCACCTTCAGTTGGGCGACCACGATGCGACATAAGCAATACTTTAGCGCCTTGTTTCATGGCCATTTCAATGGTCGGAACAGAAGCTTTAATACGCTTATCACTCGTTACAACGCCATCTTTGATTGGTACGTTTAAGTCTTGACGAATTAAAACTTTTTTAGAGCTAAGATCTAGATCTGATAAATTGATAACTGACATTATTTTCTCCTACTTGTTTATGCAATTGACTGATCAATAATATTGATCAGTGCTTGCTCAACAGGTTCTATCAATGAAGATACATCTTCACTGGTTAGTTGAGCAATATGTTTAGAGGGTGACGCCATTCCAACTTTGGTGGCGCCATCCAGTGTATATACCGAAATTCGACAAGGTAAAACACTTGCCAAATTCATATCCTTCTCGAGGATATTTTTTGCTACCACAGGGTTGCAAATTTCAAACACGTGACATTCTTCTTCTAATGTCTGGCCTTTTCCGGCTAGTGTTTGTTTAATATCGTAAGAATGCAAAATTCCAAACTTATTGTTTGGAACGGCTTCTTTCAATTTTTCAATAACTTCTTCAACACTAAGCTGAGAGTCTTTGATAATTAAATCTGGCATAGTTAAAAAGACGGCTCGATAAACGGAGCCATCATTTTTAATTATTAAGCGATGTGCTCAACTAAACGAAGCATGTTACATGTGTAACCATACTCGTTATCGTACCAAGATACTACCTTAACAAATGTATCGTCAAGTGCAATACCAGCGCCAGCATCAAAGATTGAAGATTGGCTAATACCACGGAAGTCAGAAGATACTACAGACTCTTCTGTGTAGCCTAATGTACCTTTCATTGCACCTTCAGAAGCTTCTTTCATTGCTGCACAAATTTCTTCGTATGTTGCAGGCTTATCAAGCTCACATGTTAAGTCAACTACTGAAACGTCAACTGAAGGAATACGGAAAGCCATACCAGTTAGTTTGCCGTTAAGCTCTGGTAATACAACGCCTACTGCCTTAGCAGCACCCGTTGATGAAGGAATAATGTTTTCAAACACTGCACGTCCACCTCTCCAGTCTTTCATTGAAGGACCGTCAACAGTTTTCTGAGTTGCAGTAGATGCGTGAACCGTCGTCATAAGGCCACGCTTTAAGCCCCAGTTATCATCGATAACTTTCGCAATTGGTGCAAGACAGTTAGTTGTACATGATGCAGCAGAAACGATTGCTTGACCAGCGTACTCAGAGTGGTTAACACCGTATACAAACATAGGTGTACCGTCTTTAGAAGGTGCTGATTGAACAACTTTCTTAGCGCCAGCATCAATGTGAGCTTGACAAGATTCTTCAGTTAAGAAGAAACCAGTACAATCGATAACGATTTCTGCACCAACTTCGTCCCACTTAAGGTCTGCAGGGTTGCGCTCAGCAGAAAGACGTACTTTCTTGCCATCAATAATAAAGTTATCGCCTTCAACCGCTACTTCACCGTCAAAACGACCTTGTGCTGTATCGTACTTAAGCATGTATGCTAAGTAATCATTTTCCAATAAGTCGTTAATACCGACTACTTCTAATTCTGGGAAGTCCTTTTTAATTGCACGAAATGCCATGCGACCAATACGACCAAAACCGTTAATACCTACTTTTATTGCCATCTTTCTACTCCTTTTACTTGTTTAATAAATTAAGAACAACTGCCACAACAGCCGTCTTTAAAAAGCCCATCAATAGTGTTTACAACATTCTCTACTGTGAAGCCAAATTCTTTAAATAATTGATCTGCTGGTGCAGATTCACCAAATGATTTCATGCCAACGATAGCGCCTTCTAAGCCAACATACTTATACCAACCGTTGTCAATACTCGCTTCAATTGCAACACGCTTAACACTTGTTGGAAGAACGCTTTCTCTGTACTCATCGCTTTGCTTGTCAAATCTTTCAGGACAAGGCATTGAAACCACACGAACATTTTTGCCTGATGCCGCTGCGGATTCAACTGCTAAGCCCACTTCAGATCCTGTTGCAATCAACACAACGTCTGGCGTGCCAGCGCAGTCTTTTAATACGTAACCACCTTTTGCAATGTTAGCCACTTGCTCAGCCGTTCTCTCGTTTGGCGCTAGCGCTTGACGTGAGAATACTAATGCAGTCGGGCCATCTGCTCGTACAATTGCCTCCTTCCATGAAACAGCAGATTCAGTTGCATCACAACCTCTCCATGTTTCAAAATTAGGAATAACACGCATTGTTGCTAATTGCTCAACTGGCTGATGCGTTGGACCGTCTTCACCCAAACCGATTGAGTCATGCGTGTAAACATAAATCGTACCAATTTTCATCAATGCAGACATGCGTAACGCATTACGCATGAACTCCATAAACATGAAGAATGTTGCGCCATAAACTTTAAAACCACCATGTAGAACCATTCCGTTCATCATGTGTGCCATACCGAATTCACGTACACCCCAAGAGATGTAGTTACCCTCAGCATTGTCTGCATTTACTTTAACTGTGCCTGACCAATTCGTTAGGTTAGAGCCAGTTAAGTCAGCAGAACCACCAAACATCTCTGGTAATAATGGACCCATTGCTTCGATTGCTTTTTGTGACGCTTGACGAGATGCAATTTTTGGCATTTCTTCTTGAGTCTTAGCAATAAACTTATCCATTTCCATTTCAAAGTTCGCTGGCAATGTGCCTGCCATACGACGCTCAAACTCTGCTGCATCTGCAGGGAATTCAGCCTTATATGCTGCGAAAGCATCATTCCAAGCTGCTTCATCTGTAGCGCCTTGAGCTTTATGATCCCAACCTTCGTAGATGTCAGCAGGAATCTCGAACGGAGCTGAAGTCCAGCCTAATTCTTTACGAGTCGCTGCAATTTCTTCATCACCTAATGGTGCGCCGTGACAATCATGTGTGCCACATAAGTTTGGTGAACCAAAACCGATAACTGTCTTACAACAGATTAATGAAGGCTTATCTGTAATCGCTTTAGCTTCTGTAATCGCCTTACTGATTGCATCTGCATCATGGCCATCAACTGCAACAACATGCCAATCGTATGAATTGAAACGTCCTGGAACGCCTTTTTCCATCCAATCACCAATATGGCCGTCAATTGAAATATCATTGTCATCCCAAAATGCGATTAATTTACCTAGGCCTAATGTACCAGCCATTGCACATGATTCATGTGACAAGCCTTCCATTAAACAACCATCACCCATAAATACGTAAGTGTTGTGATCAACAATTGTGTGGCCCGGCTTGTTGAATTGTGCGCCTAATGTGCGCTCAGCAATTGCCATACCAACAGCGTTAGTGATACCTTGTCCTAATGGACCCGTTGTTGTTTCAATACCCTCTGCATAACCATACTCAGGGTGACCAGCAGTTTTAGCGTGTAATTGACGGAAATCTTTAATATCGTCCATGCTTAACTCGAAGCCTGTTAAATGTAACAATGAGTACATCAACATTGAACCATGGCCATTTGACAAAACAAAACGATCGCGATCAGCCCAATTAGAGCTAGTTGGATTGTATTTCATGTGATCGTTCCAAAGTACTTCAGCAATATCTGCCATACCCATTGGTGCGCCCGGGTGGCCTGAATTTGCTTTTTGGACTGCGTCCATGCTTAAAGCACGAATTGCGTTTGCGAGATCTCTGCGTGATGGCATATTGAATTTCCTTGAATGCAAAAAGGAGCAATTATACTCAGAAACTGAAAAAATTTCAAGGCTGGCATAAGCCTTTGTTTTAACATTAAAAACTATTTTTACTCAAGCCATTAATTTACGTGTATTTCTAAGTTTATTCATACTATGAAATTTCCTTATATATAAGAATATTATAATATTCTGTAAAATATTGATTTAAAACAACTTATTTAAAATAAATCGTAGTACAATGAACAATAACTGACTAAACATGAGGGTTATTTTTTAAGAATTTATACAATAGGGTTCACTTTGAAAAAAATAAAAATTAATTATATTTTTAAAGTTTCATAACTTGTATTTAAGACTTAAAAAATAAGAAATAACTTAACAATAGGAAGAAAATCATGGATAAGATCAAATACGTAAACTTAGTAAACCGAATTAGAGAAATTAAATTGTCACTCGTACCTGCAGCCATTATTGCAACTTTGCCATACAGCTGGCTCTCTAACAAAATCGAAAAAATAGAGCGTAAATTCCTCTAGCACCTGAAAGAAACAATAAAGAATAAAGAATAAAGAGAATAAAGGGGACGCTACCCTTTTTTAGGCCTACCTATAGATTTAAAGGCTAAATCCTTACCTACATGTTTACTCAGTTTGGCAACAAAGCTATCATTGCCACATGGCAGGTTTTTGTTAATATTACGCCGTAAAACCCCAATATTTTTCTGACCGCTGGACTCTATTAAATAATCTTTATAATTATTTTTACTAATGCCAAAATCATAATCCGAAATCATCTGGTCATTGACCAAGCCGCAATGATGCCTCGCACTTGAATACTTATAGTCTGCCGCATTTTCAACCATCTTAGCCCGCACAGGATTGTTTTCAACATACCTAAATGCATAATAAGTGTATTGCTCATCCAGTGCGGAAGAAAAATACCGCCCTTGCCACAAATGACCAGACCAATTTTTTTTCTTATTAATATACTGTGAATAACGCATATGCAAAGGCTTCAACACCTTTTGCAAGCCCTCCTCGGTCGAAGGCTTCAAGATAAGGTGAATGTGGTTTGTCATTAAACAGTAAGCCAACACCTCAACTTCATGCTCTTGAGAATATTGTTTTAAGAGTTTTAGGTAATAGTCTTTATCGATATCAGAAAAGAAAACGTCCTCTTTACGATTACCCCGTTGAGTAACGTGGTGGGGAATATTGGCAAATACGTTTCTAGCTTGTCTTGGCATGCAGGAATTATAACAAAACTTTATAATAAAGGGTACCGTCCCTTTTTATTCACTTACAAAATCAATTATTAGTAACAATTCTTATTCATACAAACCGTAATCTAAAACAATGTCGTTAATTACATCGTAATCACAATAATATTTGTATGGAATCCATGCTCCGAATATATTCTGAAACTTAATTTTATCTCCAACTATTGTTAGAACTCCGTCTTCCTTTACACTCCTTTCATAATATGGAAACCTTGAATCTAGAAAACCATCTACCCACTTATGCCCATACTTTGCCAACATTGGTATCTTCTTATGGCATTTAATCTCGGCATCAACATGAAAATTATCTTTCATCCATTTTGCGTTGTTCCCATGTTTTTTAATAGAGTCAACCTTCTTTTTTCTCAACTGCTCTTGTTTTTCCTGTTGTTTTTTCAACCTCTCATCTTCAATCTTCTTTTCATTTGCTAGTCGTATTTCTTTATCTTTGTTTGATTCGACATCAACAAATGTTATCCTCTCAATATCAGGAGTTGTAAAGTTTTCTTCGTCTACTGAGCCATGAA
>Ga0257126_1002591_pt1 | contig 11822 bp, 19 predicted proteins | sample SI060_120mmetaG_FD_190151 | JGI IMG/M metagenome (GOLD analysis project Ga0257126, IMG submission 190151) | Marine microbial communities from Saanich Inlet, British Columbia, Canada - SI060_120m | ecosystem: Environmental > Aquatic > Marine > Inlet | place: Canada: British Columbia | collected... | reverse complement strand
TTTGGTTATAATGCTGGACAAACATCTGCATCTCCATCAGGACTGATTAATCTGACGACAAGTAGCAATTGTATTGTTATGGGTAATGCAGATCATTCATGTGCCGCAATACAAGTAGCATGGACAGTTATTTCTGATATTAGAGATAAGTGTGTTTATGGTGATGTACCTCATGGAAGAGGATTCTTACAGAATATTAATCCTATCAAATATTCATTCAAGAATAGAGAAACGAATGAGGTTACTGATGAAAGAGTCAGATATGGATTCAGTGCTCAAGAGGTTGCAGAACTTGAAGGTGATGAAACAATCATTGCATCAAAATCCAACATAGATAAGTGGGGTGTTACTCATGAGCACTTACTTCCTGTTCTTGTAAATGCAATCAAAGAACTTGATGTCGAAAACCAAGAACTCAAAGAAAGATTATCTTCACTGGAAGAAAAAGTTAATTCTCTACTGAATAATTGATTTTATGGTATAATATATAATAGTATTGAATGATAAATGAATGAATAAAACTTTTTACTTTATGGCAGGGCTTCCCCGTTCGGGAAGCACTTTGCTTTCTTCAATCTTAAATCAAAATCCAAAATTTTATTCTGGACCATCAAGTCCAGTTCTTGGTGCAATGTTTGCCATAGAGCAAAACTTTATGGGTAATGAGTTGTATCATGGATATCCAAAACCAGATCAAGTCAGAGAGATTATTGGTAATATTCCACATCATTTTTACAGTGATGTTCAACAACCAGTTGTCTTTGATAAAAATCGTGCATGGACTGCAAGAGTTCCTTATATTGAAGGATATATTGGAGAACAGGCAAAGATTCTTGTTCCAGTTCGTAGAATAGATGAGATTCTAACTTCTATTCTGACAATGATTCATCGAAATCCTTTTGAGGAAGGACAACCAAGAATTAATTTTGTAGATGAACAATTAATCAAAACTGATGTGCCTATTAATGATTTGAATAGATGTATGTATCTTCTAGGTGAAGGTGGTATTGTTTATGAATCACTGAATGCGATTATGGAAGGGTTCACACAAAATATAAATGAGAAAATGCACTTTGTGGACTATGATGACTTAGTGAATAGTCCTAAGGAGACAATGGAAAATATCTATGATTTTCTTGAAGAAGAATTTTATGATCATGACTTTGAATCAATCTCAAATATTCATAGGGAAGATGATTTGATAACTTATGGACTAAGTGATATGCACGAGGTTCGTTCTAAAGTCAAAAAAACTTCTCCTCCACCAGCATCAATTCTTCCTGAAGAAATTATTGATCTTTATAAAGAAAATAGAACAAGACTTGAATTTTGGAAAACTTCTGATGTATAAAATAATCAAATAAATACTAAAGTAAAAAAAAAAATAATTAACAATGGCAATTACACACACAAGAACAATTGAAAATCTTGAAGTCAGAAATGATGGAAACAATGTAGTTTGTGATATTCAAGTTAAATGGGTATCCTCTGATGATTCTGATGTAGAAAGAACTACAATTGAAAGTTCTGAAACTTATCAAGTTAATTCTGAAGATGTTACTCCAGATTCTGAAGGATTTATTGCATTTGCAGACTTGACTGAAGAGATTGTATTGGGTTGGATTGCAGATGAACTTGCAAATTCAAATACAACTCAAAATAATGCTTCATGGATTGACTCTGTTCTTAATCCCCCAGCACCTGCTACAGTAAACAAAGAAACTCCTTGGTAATTTTATGGCAAAACTTAAGTATTCTATATTTCATGTTCAAGGTGGGTTTGGTAAACATATTGCAGCAACAGCAGTAGCTAAATGTATTAAAAACAATCATCCAGGCAGACAACTTATTGTTGTTTCTGTCTGGTCTGAAATATTTCAAAATCTTCCATTTGTGGATAGAGTATATCAACTTGGCAATACAAGTTACTTTTATCAAAGTTATATTGAAAATGAGGACTCAATAATTTTTCATAATGAACCTTATTTCACTACTGATCATATTCATAAAAAACTGCCTCTGATTCAAACTTGGTCTAAGATGTATGGATTAGAATATCGTGGTGAAATGCCAGATATTAAATTCAATCCTTTACAGAAAAAGATTGCAAAAGAATTTTGGGCAAGTCGTGCAAACGAAAAACCGATTATGGTTCTTCAAACTAATGGTGGAATGTATAATGAACAGAGACCATATCTATGGGCAAGAGATATGCCTGTGGCACTTGCACAAAAACTTGTAGATCATTATTCTGATAAGTATCATATTTTTCAAGTCAAAAAACCTTCTTCTGAAGCATTGGATGGTGTGGAAGTGGTTCAAGATCCAATGAGTAATATGGAACTTGTAAGTATCTTACTGAATAGTGAGAAGAGAATACTTATTGATAGTTGCCTACAACACGCAGCAACAGCATTGAAATTGCCTTCTGTGGTATTATGGAATGGAACTAGTCCAAAGGTCTTTGGATGGGATATACATACCAATATTCAAGCAGAGAAACCTGCCAACTTTAAACTTCCAAATAGTTATTTGTTTGACTTTGATTTTACTGGAGTAGAAGCAGAGTATCCTTATGTGGATGAGGATGAAGAAATCTTTAACTTTGATAAAATTATAGAAGCAGTTGATAAATGAATGTTATTGGACTTTATGGTGCGATTGGATGGAACGTTCTAATTTCTGATAATCCTCGTTTGAGAGAACAAATGAATGAAAGTTGGACACATGGAGCAAGTGTGTCTTTATTTTCTAATGGAAATCATGTAACTAGTATCAGTGAAGAAAGACTTACTGGTATTAAATATGATGGAAACTTTCCACGAAAATCGATAGACTATTGTTTATCGACAGGAAATCTTTCCAAAGAAGATATTGATGTAGTTGTCGTTCCATCGATGGCAAATACAAACTTCTATAAGAATTATATTAATCAAACTCTTCAATCTAAAGTTAAAAGATATTTTCCAAAAGCAAAAGTTGAGATAGTATCACATCATATGTGTCATGCATATTCATCAGTGTTCTCTTCAGATTGCAATGAAGGAACATTTATTACGATGGACAATGCTGGATCTATTTTATTCAATTCTACTGGCAATGCTTTTTCTACCGAGAATCATTCTATAGGATACTTTAATAAAGAAAAAGGTATTTTTAAGTACCATCCTGGTATTCCTGAAATGAATAACTTTGGAAATTATTATTGGGCTTGGGCATATCAAATTTATGTTGAGATGGTTCAGAAACAAATTGATATTACTGATCCAAAGTATCGTGAGACATTCTGTGGCAAGGTCATGGGTCTTTCGGCATATGGTAATGTAAAGGAGTTTGAAAAAGATTATCGACAAACTTTCGAAGGTATCCCTTCAGTTACATTCAATTCTTTTCCTGGACAGGACTATGTTTATGGGAACATGAGTCCAGAGAACAAAGCAAGAACTCTTCAACATAATTTTGAGCAGGGAATGCTTGTTTATATGAAGACACTCAAAGAGCAAGGATATATTGATGACAATCTTTGCCTTGCTGGTGGTGTGTTTCTGAATATTCTCACAAACTCTGTCATTCGTAAGAATGAAATTGTAAAGAATATGCACATCCCACCATTTCCTGACGATACTGGATTATCATTTGGTGCTGCATGTTATGGTGTTTTTAAGGCAAAAGAAAAAGTAACTCTCCCACATAATATTTCACTTCTTGGACGCACTTATAGTGAGGAAGAGATTGAGAAAGCACTTGAAGGGAAAAACTATAAGAAGTTTGATAACTTTGAAGAACTGTGTGAGAAGGTTGCTAAACTTCTTGCTGATAATAAAATTGTTGGATGGTTTCAAAATCGTTCAGAGTTTGGACCTAGAGCACTTGGTTCTCGTTCAATTCTGATGAACCCATCATTAAAAGAAAATAAAAAGACAATCAATACTCGTATTAAACATAGAGAAGAGTGGCGTCCATTTGCGGGCATTATGCTTGAAGAATATCAAGAAGAATACTTTATAGATGTATATCCAAATGAATATATGCTATACTCTCTGGTAGTAAAACCACATCAAAGAAAGAAACTTGGTGCGATCACACATAAAGATTTCTCATGTAGAATTCAAACTGTAAATGAAAAATTGCATCCAGAAGTTACAACACTTCTTCAAAAATATAACAAAGAAACTGATTGTCCGGTTCTTTTAAATACTTCTTTCAATGATAATGGTCAACCAATTGTAGAGAATCCAAAAGATGCTATTAAAACTTTTGAAAGTATTGATCTAGATTGTCTTGTAATTGGAAATTATTTTTTAATCGGAACTTAATTTATGAATTTTAAAGTATACACAAAAGAAAATTGTCCTCACTGTTATAAGATTAAACAAGTACTGGAGTTGACAGGAACACAGTTCGTATCTTATAATCTTGAAGAGGACTTTACACGAGAAGAATTCTATGCTAAGTTTGGTAGGGGTTCTACTTTTCCGCAAGTAGTATGTGACAATAAAAAATTAGGAGGATGTGTTGACACAATCAAATTCCTCAGAGAACAACAAGTCATCAAGTCTTAACATAAATAAAAATGAAGACCACAGAAATCGTGGTATTGAATTCTTGCTTAATGGAGGTAAGAGAAAGCAAACAGAACCATTTCACATTATGTTTGAAAAGATGGTTTGCTTTCTAAGATGGAAAGTAAATATTCATTTTGAATTTTCTATCAAGACATTCCGGAGTAAGAAAAATGTTAGCAACTAGTTTAGTATTTGGTTCATTTCTGACTATTTTATTTCTCATGATGGGTTTGATGATTGGTTGGACTGCCAGAGAATACATGATGAACTATAGAGAGGCACCGAGATATCATCCTGAAATGTTTGATGAGCAAGGAAATCTAATTCCAGATGAAGTAATCGCATTTAATTTTGAAAACTATGACGACAACAACGAAGAAGAAAACGACAACGACTAAGGTAGTATCACTGGAACTTCCAAAGAATCCATTTGTATTTGAGGTTTTGGATCTTGTTTCCAAACAGAGAAGTAAGGCAAAAAAGATTGAAGTTCTGAAGAAGTATGAACACGTTTCCTTGAAGGCGACATTAATTTGGAACTTTGATGAGAGTATAATCTCCATGCTTCCTGAAGGAGAGGTTCCTTATTCTGGATTTGAGGATCAGGCATCATCAAATGGAACTCTGAGTACTAAAATTACAGAAGAAGTTCGTAGAATGCATGAAATGGATTCATTCTCTATGGGTTCGAGTGATAAAAACGGACACACTACAATTCGTAGAGAGTTTAAGAACTTCTACCACTTCCTTAAGGGTGGCAATGATGCCATGAGTGGTGTTCGTCGTGAAACAATGTTCATCAATATTCTTGAGGGACTTCATCCATTAGAAGCAGAGATTGTTTGTCTTTGTAAGGATAAAAAACTTTCCGATAGATATAATATCACAAAAGAAATTGTAGGTGAAGCATATCCAGATATTACTTGGGGTAATCGTTCATAATTATGGCAAATCAATTGGGAGATGCTCCCACTAAAATAGAAGAGGAACAGTCTATGACCTCATGGTCACCATCAGAAAAAGAAAATTCCAAATCCGTATATGGATGTGATATACTGATAGAGAATGGAACTTGGGAACAAGTATCTACTAAAGATTGTCCTAATGATGCCATGATAATCACTTATGTGGTTGATGGAGAAACGAGATATGATTTGACTCGTAGTCAGAAAGAAGTTCGTATCTTTAATATGTACTGGGATAAGTTTCGTGAGAATTTAAAGGGCATTGGTTTTGGTATGGGAAGAACTAATCCAAAACTATGGGGACTGGAACCACCACCCCCAACCAAAAAGCGGAAATAGTTCCAAAAAAGTCGGGAAAAAATCTCCGTCAAATTTTTGGTCTGTAGGGATTTTCAGAAACCTCTTGACTAAATAAGGTACAGGGTCTATAATAGACCTATCGTTCATCCAGGTGGTATTCGTTATGCACATAGCATAGAAAGACGCCACGGGACGCAAGTAAGTCGCGGAACGGAGCGTTCATCCCATGCTAGAACTATTATTCTATTCATCACTCACATGTGCTCAAGCTGATGCTATTATGCTGAGGATGAGAGCAAACGAGAATATCTCTAATGCTTTCAAACTTGAGTTGGTAGAGACCGTAAAGGAATCTGTCCCTGAGTGTGTATGGGACGCAAACGACTAAAGGAACGGACTTAAAAATCCAACTACTTTAGGAGTAAAATCATGTCTACTATCACTTATCGTGGTGTTAAGTACAACCCAGAAGCATACAAAGCTGCTGTGTTGGCAGAGCAAACCGCAACTCGTAACCACAATCTCATGTATCGTGGTATCAAAATCGAACGAAAGTTTGCATCACAAAGTTGACGATTATCGCACTTAACTTTACTGGGGGTCGCAAGACCCTCTTTTTTTATGCTATAATGATGATGTAGTAATATGGTATATGGAAAAAGAAAGAGTTAACTTGATTATTCGCAATTTAGAACTCCTTTTAGATTCTCTAAAGGCAGAAGTAAATTCTGATAGAGATGATAAGGTAGACTATAATCCATATAGTGAATATATTGAAGATTATGATGAAGTCTTTGAGGAGGAAAATGACTGAAACAAAAAAAGCAAAAGAACTTGTAAAATTGCTTGAAAGACTGATAGAGAAAGATTACCTCTATAGTGAAGAAAGTATCAAAGAAATGAAATCACAATTGCGTTCGGTAAAACAGCAAATTGTTGATATAGATAAAAAGAACTCAAAAGGATTTGGAGCATGAATGTAAAATTGATCAGTGTTACACCTGATGCTGAAAAAATGATGGGATATGTGGCACGAGTGTCAAATCCCTCCAATCAAGAGAATCCAAAAGTTGCTGGTCTTCTTAAGTATTGCGTCAAACATCAACATTGGAGTGTCTTTGAGCAGTCATTCATGACACTTGAGATTGAGACTACAAGAGGACTGGCAGCTCAAATCTTGCGGCATCGGAGTTTTACATTCCAAGAGTTTTCGCAAAGATATGCCGATAGTTCTTTGTTGAGTTCAAATATTCCTCTTCCTGAACTTCGTCGTCAAGATACAAAAAACCGTCAGAATTCTATTGATGATATTGATGAATTTAAAGTTCAGAAGTATCAAATGTTGATGCAAGATCACTTTAGAGATGCAATGGCATTGTATCAGACAATGCTTGATGAGGGTATTGCAAAGGAATGTGCAAGATTTGTCCTTCCTTTAGCAACTCCTACAAGACTTTATATGAGCGGATCTTGTCGCAGCTGGGTGCATTATATAGATTTGAGATCTGCTCATGGAACTCAAAAAGAGCACATGGACATTGCAGAAGCATGTAAGAATGTTTTTGTAGAACAATTTCCAACAGTAGCAGAAGCTCTGGAATGGATCTAAATATTTTTATACTGAATTGATAACATGGCAACATATCCGATTATTAATAAAGAAACTGGTGAACAAAAGGAAATAGTTCTGAGTGTTCATGAATGGCCAAAATGGTGTGAAGAGAATAGTGATTGGATTCGTGATTGGTCTGATCCATCTACTTGCCCCAAACCAGCAGAAGTTGGTGAATGGAGAGATAAACTTGTAGCAAGAAATCCTGGATGGAATGAAGTTTTAAATAAGGCATCAAAAGCACCAGGTTCTAAAGTAACTAAAATCTAATGGCAAGAAGAAAAAGAGCATCTGCGAATGATCAACCTATTGGAGTTGGTCTTACGACAAAGCAGATGAAAAGAAAAAAACCATTAAGTTCTGGATACTTGGTGGATATAGACCCACTTAATGATAATCAAAAAAGACTGTTTGATTCTTATAAAGAAGGAAAGCATCTTATTGCATATGGTTGTGCAGGCACAGGAAAGACCTTTATAACCCTCTTTAACGCACTTAAAGATGTATTAGATGAGAACACTCCTTATGAGAGAATATACCTCGTCAGGTCTCTTGTAGCAACCAGAGAGATTGGGTTTCTTCCTGGTTCTCATGAAGATAAGGCAGACATCTATCAAATTCCATATAAGAATATGGTGAAATATATGTTCCAGATGCCTTCTGATGCTGATTTTGAGATGTTGTATGGCAATCTTAAATCGCAGGAATCAATCAAATTCTGGAGCACATCATTTCTTCGTGGAACAACACTTGATAATGCGATTGTGATTGTTGATGAATTTCAGAATCTGAATTTTCATGAACTCGATAGTATTATCACTCGTGTTGGTGAGAATACGAAAATTTGTTTCTGTGGAGATGCTCGACAATCAGATTTGAATAAGGCAAACGAAAGGAATGGTATTGTTGACTTTATGAATATCTTGCGTAAAATGCCTTCTTTTGATATAATTGAGTTTGGAACTGACGATATTGTTCGATCTGGTCTAGTCAAAGAGTATATCGTCGCAAAAACAGAAGCAGGTTTTTAATGTTTAATCATGTTGATTTAAATCTTCCTCAACTTGAGAGGGAGACTATTGATGGAGTCAGATATTATTCTGTTCCCCATGAAGAAGAACTCCTAAGACTGGTCTCGATTACTTCGGTAACCAGTCATTATAATAAGGAGACTTTTGTTAAATGGAGAAAAAGAGTTGGTGATGAAGAAGCAGATCGAGTCACAAAGGCTGCAACACGTCGTGGAACTGACTTTCATAGTCTTACTGAGTGTCACCTAAAGAATATAGAGTTACTAAAAGTTCCTCCTATTTCTGAGTTCTTATTTAAGATTTCTAAAGGTACTTTAAAGAACATTAATAATATTCATGCTCTGGAAACGTCCCTATATAGTAAGCAGTTAGGTATTGCTGGAACCGTCGATTGTATTGCAGAATACGAGGGTGAATTAGCAATAATTGACTTTAAGACTTCTAAAAAACCGAAACCAAGAAATTGGATCGAAAACTATTTTGTCCAATGTGCGGCATATGGATGTATGTTGTATGAAATGACTGGTATTCCGGTCAAAAAATTTGTAATCATTATGGCTTGTGAAAATGGAGAATGCGTCGTCTATGAAGAAAGAGACAAATCAAAGTACATCAAACTTCTTACCGAATACATTAGAAAGTTTGTTACAGATAAACTGGAACTCTATGGAACCGAATAAGGAACTAGAAAAGGTATTAGCAAGTAAATTTCTAACACCATCTAAATTTGCACTCGAAATCGAAAAGATTGTTGCTGAAGAAAAAATAAACTACATTGATGCCATTTGTCACTATTGTGAATTAAATGAACTTGATGTAGAATCAGTAACAAAACTTGTATCAAAACCACTGAAAGAAAAACTAAAGTGGGATGCTACGAGACTTAATTTTATGAAAGCAACTTCGAAAGCAAAATTGCCCTTATGAAAGTGACCCCATTTGATACCTACCAACATTATTTGTCACTCAAAAATCATTTTACAAATCCAAAATACGACTTCTTCCGATATGGTGCGAAGACCCGTGCGAGTGTCTCTTCATTCAATAAAAGAAGAGATAAATACTGGTTTGAAAAAACTTCCCGTAAATATAATGACGAAGAAGTTGTAAAATTTCTTGTATCTAATTTTGCATACGCAGACAACCCACAAAATTTATGGATTGGAGAAATTATCAGTTCTGGAGAAAGAACCTACCAAGACTGGACAAAGAGACAACAGAGTTTGACTTACTTGTTCAAAGAACAAAGCAACGAATTACTCTCGAACAACGAATTCGAGAATCTATTCAGTTGTTCGAAAGGTCATCCAATAATCTTAAAAAGATTTCTTGGTGGAGATATAAGTCTTGAAACTTTTGTAATCTATGATAGAATATTCTCATTCAGAAAGAAGTTTGATAAAGAACTGAAAGATCCTGTATGGGAAACCGTAAGTTTAAAACTCCAAAAATATTCTCCCTTTCTAAATATTGATGTGTTCAAATTCAAAAAGATTTTAAGGGACCTTGTAGATGAGTGACTTTTTTGATTCTGAAATCATTCAGGAAGAACTGAGTGAAATTAATGAAATGCAAGAAAAAATCTACGAAAGTTTTATTTCTTTCGGTAATATGTCCCGTGAACAAAAACTTGAACACGTTGAAATACTTTCATCCTTGCTTGAAAAACAGCAAGTGATGTATACAAGATTGTCTCTTTCTGATGACCCAAAGGCCATCGAAATGAAAGATAATCTACGCAAATCAGTTTCAACAATGGGGTTTCCTCCAGAAACTGATATGCTGACTTTATTCAGTAGTATGAATGCAACAATCAAATCTCTCAAAGATTATATTGACGACTGAGAGAATTTCTGCTATACTATCCGAGTAAATCCAAAACATCCAAACAAATCTAAGGTAATCCAAATGAGCTTCGCAGATCTTAAAAAGCAATCCAGACTGGGTTCTTTGACACAAAAACTAGTCAAAGAAGTCGAAAAAATGAATAATGCAGGTAGTTCGGGAGATGATCGTCTCTGGAAACTAGAATGTGATAAAGGTGGTAATGGTTATGCCGTTATTCGTTTCCTTCCTGCTCCTGAAGGTGAAGACCTTCCATTCGTCAAACTCTATTCACATGCCTTCCAAGGTCCTGGTGGATGGTATATTGAGAACTCTCTGACGACTCTGAGTCAGAAAGATCCAATGTCAGAATACAACACGATGCTGTGGAACAACGGCACTGATTCGGGTAAAGATCAGGCACGTAAGCAGAAACGTAAACTGACTTATGTTGCAAACATCTATGTCGTCAAGGATCCTGCTAATCCTGAGAATGAAGGTCGGGTAATGCTTTATAAATTCGGTAAGAAAATCTTTGATAAGATTACTGCCGCAATGCAACCTGAGTTTGAGGACGAGGAAGCAATCGATCCATTTGACTTCTGGCAGGGTGCTAACTTCAAACTGAAGGCAAAGAATGTTGCCGGTTATCGTAACTATGATTCTTCAGAATTTGCCCGTCAGGATGTACTTCTTGAAGATGATGATGCAATGGAAGCAATCTGGAAGAAAGAGTATTCTCTCGAAGATTTTGTTGCTCCAGACCAATTCAAGTCTTATGATGAACTGAAGAAGCGTCTTGATTATGTTCTCGGTATCAAAGGAACGACTAAGTTCCAAGACCAAGAATCCGTTCAGGAAGAAGAAGAGTTCCGTCAACAGAATCGTGCAGAATCAAATCCTGTCCCTCAGTCAATGAAGGAAGAACTTGATAGTCTGTCACCTACCAAGACTGATGACGATGATGATACACTCTCATACTTTGCCGCACTCGCAGCAGACTGAGTTAGTTGGGGATTGTGACTTTGGTATTCTCAGTTCTAATCAGTGATTCGTTCACATACTCTGAGGATAAACCATAAGTCATAATCTCTCTCATATCATTCAAAAATTGTTGTAAATATCCTTGTTTTAGTAAATAAATCGAGGATTTTTTATTGTTTTTAATTGTTTCATATTCCCAGTTCGTAATACCTCTTACAGGATTGGGTATAATCACTCGTTCAACATTCTCATCAAAAGATGATGTTGAATCATTAGTATAATAAATTCCATTATCATAATAGGATATAGAAAAGTCTTCATTAACATCTTTACCTGCTGGAAGAATTAATCTACCATTCGAATCTTTGATTTCTTTAGTTTCATAATAATTAATATCAGATAAATTCTCTATACTATACTTATTTTCTGCATACTTATATAATTGGTAATTAGATAAAGGCCATTCATCTCTTACATTAATAATACCGGCAGTCATTAAGACCACCCAATCAAGAGTAGCACTTCCATAAAACTCTTCTGC
>Ga0257126_1002579_pt1 | contig 11845 bp, 9 predicted proteins | sample SI060_120mmetaG_FD_190151 | JGI IMG/M metagenome (GOLD analysis project Ga0257126, IMG submission 190151) | Marine microbial communities from Saanich Inlet, British Columbia, Canada - SI060_120m | ecosystem: Environmental > Aquatic > Marine > Inlet | place: Canada: British Columbia | collected... | reverse complement strand
ACCGATGATTGATATTGCCTATCAAGGTTTTGGTGACGGGCTGGAAGAAGATGCCGCCGCCACCCGGCTGATTGCCGCATCCCTACCCGAGACGATTATCGCTGCCAGCTGTTCAAAGAACTTTGGAATTTACCGCGAACGGACGGGTTTGTTGATGGCCATCTCTCAGGATGTTTCAAAACAATTGGTGACCCAAGGCACATTGGCCTATCTCAACCGGCAGAATTTTTCTTTTCCACCGGATCATGGTGCGCGCCTAGTCACGATCGTTCTCAATGATCCGGCGCTTTGTGCAGATTGGAAAGCCGAACTGGAACAGGTGCGTCTGGGCATGCTGGATTTACGCCAGAGCTTAGCAACCGAGCTGCAAAGCCGCGCCGGATCCGACCGGTTCGGCTTTTTGGCACAGCATCGCGGCATGTTCTCGCGGCTGGGCACCACACCCGATATGGTCGAGCGTCTGCGTGTGGAACATGCGATCTATATGGTGGGCGACAGCCGGATGAATATTGCCGGTCTCAACGCGACCTCTGTTCCTATTTTGGCACAAGCTATCGTCGACGTGGGGATCTAAACCCAAATGCCATAGTCTGTTTTGGCCCATCTGCTCTGGCTGTGGCGCAGATCGCCTCAGCAATGGTCATGGCGGGCATCGCTTTTACAGTCTGCGGGGGTGAGACGTTTGGATGCGCGCGCTTTTGCGATGACAGGTCAGGTGGCCGTTATAATGACAGGTAAGGTGGCCTTTTGATCTAAAGAGCGCTGTGCCTAAGGCGCTTTCGCCCGTGCGGGCCAAGACAAAATATCTGCTTTCTGTCGATCACCACTGGGGTCAGCGGTCGGCCATAGCCCGCGCCACCATCTAGGTTCAACCGGTTTGAATAAAGCTGTGGCGCCTCAAGTGCTGTGTGGCCGTGGATGATCATCTTTGCGTGCGGCGCGCTGTGGCTGAGAAACGGTTCGCGAATCCACAGCCGATCGCGTTCCGTCTGATCTGCCAACGCCACATCGGGGCGGATGCCTGCATGCACAAATATATAATCCTCGGTTTCATAGTGTAGAGGCAGACCGTTCAAAAACGCCAGATGTTCGGCCGGAACAGCAGCACGCGCGGCCGCATGCACCTGATAATAGCGGCTGGTTTCATCGATATTGACCCCATAAGAGGCCAAGGTTTTATCGCCACCCAGACGCGGGTTCAGCCAGTCCACCCCGACCGGCAATTCCATATCAAACTTTGGATGGTCTTGCAGAAACCAGCCAAACATCCGATCGTGATTGCCCTTGATGACTGTCCAGTTCTTGCCCTCTGCGATCTGGTTGATCAGATGTTCGATCACCTGACGGCTGTTGGGACCCCGGTCGGTCAAATCACCGATAAACACCACGGCGGCATCAGGGCCACCATCATGCTCGATGCGTGCCAATGCCTCTTGGAGCATATCAAACTGGCCGTGGATATCGCCAAGGGCATAGAGAGGCTGGGTCATTTTTGGAACTCTGGGTTGCGGGGTTCGGGCGTGGCGTCACACGCCAAACAAAGCTGGCGTATGACGGTGTTATGTCAGTGGATCAACCAATGTCAAACTGCAGTGGTTTGACCTGTTGAAACAATCCTGTCGCTTCAAGCTTGCCCAAAACCTCGGATGCCACAGGGTGGTCGACATACAAAAGGGCAATTGCCTCGCCACCCGCGGCGGCGCGCCCGAGGGTAAAGTTGGCGATATTGACGCCGTTTTCGCCCATGGTCTGACCCAATGTGCCGATGATGCCTGGCACGTCTTTGTTGGTGGTATACAGCATATGCGCACCAATTTCGGCGTCTATATTGATGCCTTTGATTTGGATAAACCGCGGCTTGCCATCGCTGAACACCGTGCCAGCAACCGAGCGTTCACGATTGGCGGTGACCACGGTGACTTTAATATAGCCATCAAAAGTACCGGCCTTATCCTGACGTGTGGTGCTGATTTTAATGCCGCGATCTTTGGCAATTACCGGAGCGCTGACCATATTGACGTCAGGGTTCGCCCGTTTCATGATCCCGGCAACAGCGGCGCAATTCAGCGCCTCGAGGTTCATTTCAGACACCGTCCCGTCATACAGGATGTTGATTGCAGTCACTGGCTCGTCGGTCATCTGACCAACAAAACCGCCCAAGTGGGTCGCAAGCGTCACCCACGGGCCCATGACCTTGGCCTCTTCTGCGGTCACCGATGGCATGTTGAGCGCGTTCGTCACCGCGCCGGTTAGCAAATAATCCGACATCTGTTCGGCCACTTGCAGCGCAACATTTTCCTGCGCCTCGGTGGTGGCAGCGCCCAGATGCGGGGTGCAGACCACATTGGGCAGATCAAACAGCGGGTTCTCTATGGCTGGCTCTGTCTGGAAAACATCGAAAGCTGCCCCTGCGACATGGCCTGACACCAGCAATTCCGCTAGCGCGCGTTCATCGACCAAACCACCGCGGGCGCAGTTGATGATGCGCACGCCTTTTTTGGTTTTGGCCAGATTTTCCGCCGACAGGATGTTTTTGGTCTGTTCGGTCAGCGGCACATGCAAAGTGATAAAATCAGCCCGCGTCAACAGGGTCTCAAGTGTGACTTTTTCAACACCCATCTTGTCGGCTTTTTCTTCAGACAGGAAGGGATCATAGGCGACAACTTTCATCTTCAGTCCACGGGCCCTGTCACAGACAATACCGCCAATATTGCCTGCCCCGATCACACCGAGGGTTTTCCCGGTCAGCTCAACCCCCATAAATTTGGATTTTTCCCATTTGCCGGCATGGGTCGATGCGCTGGCTTCGGGGATTTGGCGGGCGACAGCAAACATCATTGCAATCGCATGTTCGGCGGTGGTGATCATATTGCCAAAGGGCGTATTCATCACGATCACGCCCTTTTTCGAGGCGGCGTCACGGTCGACATTATCGACCCCGATACCGGCGCGACCGACGACTTTAAGGCGGTCGGCGGCGGCTAGAATCTTTTCGGTGACCTTGGTCGCAGAACGAATTGCAAGACCGTCATACTGGCCAATAACCTCGGCCAGTCGGGCCTTGTCTTTGCCCAGATCGGGTTCGAAATCCACTTCGATGCCACGATCGCGAAAAATCTGGACAGCAGTAGGGGACAGTTTGTCGGAAACAAGAACTTTGGGGGCCATGAGGGCTCTCCTGTAAATAGAAAATGATAGGATCAGGTGGCGGCTGCAAAAGGGCGGCGGCGGTTTATGCCGTGCTTAACGCCGCAATCTCAACGTTGAACGCCCAATCAAGCCAAGGCAGCATTGCCGCGATGTCGGCGGTCTCGACAGTGCCACCGCACCAGATACGCAGACCGGGCGGCGCGTCGCGATATGCGCCGATATCCAGCGCGACGTCTTGTGCTTCGAGCCGCTTTGCCACCGCTTTGGCAAAGGCTGCGCCGTCGGTGATCCGCGGGTCGGTGAATTTAACGCAGACCGAGGTGTTTGATCGTGTGGCTGGATCCTGCGCCAGATTGGCAATCCAGCTGCGCGTGTCGCAAAAGGCCCAGATCGCTTGCGCGTTTGCATCAGCGCGGGCAATCAACCCGGTCAACCCGCCAACTGAACGCGCCCAATCAAGCGCCAAAAGGTAATCTTCGACCGCCAGCATCGAGGGCGTGTTGATTGTGGCACCTTCGAAGATTCCCTCAATCAATTTGCCCGCTTTGGTTAGCCGGAAGATTTTTGGCAAGGGCCAAGGTGGGTTATAGCTTTCAAGCCGGGCTACAGCACGTGGGCTGAGAATGATCATGCCGTGCGCGGCCTCGCCGCCCAGCACTTTTTGCCAACTGAACGTGGTCACATCCAGTTTGTCCCACGGCAGATCCATCGCGAAGGCCGCCGAGGTGGCATCGCAAATCGTCAGGCCGGCGCGCTTTGCCGGGATCGCGTCACCATCGGGCAGTCGCACCCCCGAGGTGGTACCGTTCCAGGTGAACACCACGTCATTATCAAAGTCGATGGTGTCGAAATCAACAATCTGGCCATAGTCGGCGACTTTAATCTCGGCGTCGATCTTGAGCTGTTTGACAACATCAGTGACCCATCCGGCGCCAAAGCTTTCCCAGGCGACCATTTCAACCTTGCGTGCCCCCAGCAGTGACCACATCGCCATTTCCACTGCCCCGGTATCAGAGGCTGGCACGATGCCGACACGGTAATTGTCGGGGATGCCTAGAATCTGGCGGGTGCCGTCAATTGCCGCTTTGAGACGGGCTTTGCCAACTGAGGCGCGGTGACTGCGACCCAGAGGTGCGTCTGCCAGTTTGCTTACGTTGAATGTGGGGGGTTTGGCACAGGGGCCAGACGAAAAACGCGGATTTTCCGGCCGCGAGGCCGGGTGTTGTATAGCCATGTATGCTATCCTTCCAGATAAATGCCCTTCGTTGGGGAAGGGTGTCCCACTGCTGGGGATATTGCTCTGGAGGAGAACAGGCAAGCGCCTTAATGTAATTTTGGCGCAAAGATTCAAAAATCTAGGCCGCGCAGTGCCGCGGATCGGAAACTTTTTGGGATCAGTCAGCTGTTTTTACGACTTGTCAGGCGTCGGAAATTTCGTGGCGCCACGGCGGGTTTGCACCAGCCCGAGCCACGGTCACGGCGGCCACTTTTGCGCCAAACTTTAAAGCTTTGGTCATATGCGCCCCGCGCAGCTGTCCGATTGCCGCTTTTGTCAGGCTGTGTTCGCTGTGCAGATGTGCCAGAACCCCGGCGTTGAACGTATCGCCAGCCCCCACCGTGTCGACCACGACCGCGGGTGGCACGCTCACCGCGACGTCTGTGCCATCGGGCAAGAGTGCCCGCGCTCCATCTTTGCCGCATGTGAGGATCATCACTGCCTGCCGCCCTGCCTGCAGTTGGGCCAATTTGGACATGATATCTGCAGGGCCGGGGATCAGCCATTCGAGGTCTTCATCTGAGACTTTGATAATATCTGCCACTGCGAAAATTGCGCTCAACCGCGTGCGGTATGCCGCCTCGTCGGTGATAAAACCGGGTCGGATATTGGGGTCGAGCATGATCACGCATTTAGATGTCTCACGCTCTGCCAAGGCCAGATAGGTATCGGCTGCGGGGATGTTGCACAGGCTGATACCCCCAAAATAAAGCGTTGTAATATCGGGGGTCAGAGCGGGTAAATCTGTCGGGGTAATCATCCGGCCTGCCGAGTTTTCGTCGTAAAATGTATAGCTGGCATGGCCGTCTGTCAGTTCGACAAAAGCCAATGTCGTGGGGCGCGTATTGACGATGTTAAATCTGGTACCGACGTTGCTGTCGGTCAAGGTGCGGGTCAACTGCGCGCCGAACAGATCTTGGGACATGCCTGTTAGCATCTCTACCGGCACGCCAAGACGTCCCAATGAGATCGCGGTGTTGAATACCGCCCCACCAGGCAGCGGCGTAAAACCGCGGGTCGCCTGCGCAGTCGTGGCAGGGATCATATCAATCAGGGCGTCGCCGCAACATAGGATCATGGCAAGTGCTTTCTAAATATTGTGTCGGTCGATGTGCCCAACTGGGCGAACGTGCCGCGAGACCCTAGCGTATTTTTCACAATGGCAACAGATCGGAAAGGCGCAATTTTTATACCGGTGTGAGATTGCTGTGTGGGGCCGGTTAGCGACGCTTGTAATCTTGAATTATTTGCGACAGTAAAATTCAGAAATGGTGATATAAGTGTAAGAAATTTCAGAAAGACTGAATATGGCGATTAAGATAGATATGCTGCGGTGTTTCCAAGCGGTGGCGGGTCAGGGCAGTCTGGCGGCAGCTGCGACCGCCTTGGGCCGCACACCCTCGGCTGTATCGATGATGCTTAAACAGTTCGAAGACCATATTGGCGCCCCGCTGTTCGAGACGACCCGCAAGGCAAGATTGACGCCGCTTGGTGCCTTGATTCTCGCCGAGGCGCAGCGTGAGCTTGGCCATTTTGACCGCACCATTCAAGCCATTGAAGGGCTGTCACAGGCCAAATTGGGCTCGGTTCGGCTGGCGGTTACGCCATCGGTGGCTCAGACGGTTCTGCCGCCGGTATTGCTGCAATTTATGCAAGATCACCCCAATGTGCGTATCGATTTGCGGGATATGGATTCGGCTGCTGTGGCTGAGGAACTAACCCATGATCGTGCCGATATCGGGCTTGCCAGTATTGCCGCACTGCCGGGTTTTGAACGTCAGACGCTGTTTTCCGATGCCTTTGGTGTGGTCTGCCGCGCCGATCATCCGCTAAGCCAAAATTGGCACGATCTCAATTGGACCGACCTGCAAGGGGTGGACTTTATCGCCAATGGTTTGTGCGCGCAGATCACTGATGAGGCGTTTCAACCCGTTCTGGAAGCGGCGCGGCTGACCGTGCGTAATACCGCTTCGCTGTTGGGGTTGGTCCAAGCCGGGATGGGCTTGACGCTTCTGCCGCGTCTTGCGGTTTTGCCGGGATTTAGTGATCTATGCTTTCTGCCGCTGCGAGATACCACGGTGCGCCGCACTGTCTGGATGGTCACTCCGCCCCGTCAAATGGTCCCGCCCGCAGTGCGGGCTTTTGCAGAAGTTCTGAGGCGATTGCGAGTTAATGACCGATCTTCTGCGGCAGGCTCTGGTACAGGTCTCGGCAAAATTGACGGTTTGGCCAAGGGTATGGATGCAGAGACCGGCATGAGGTAGAGTTTTGCACAGATTAGAATTCAGCTGTGTGTTCGGGCGTGCATAGACAAAACGCTGATAGTATGAATATAAATTAATAAATTCAGAATTTCTGAAATAAAATCAATTTTTTTGCGTTTGATTGAAATTTGAAACTATGACCAATGTAAGATAACTGCACCACAGCTGTAGCGTAACAAAAGGATAGTCGGACATGGCTGAGACACATCACAATTATATTGCCGGCGACTGGGTGGCAGGCACGGACGTTATTGAAAACCGGAACCCCTCTGATATCACCGATCTGATCGGCCATTATACCCAAGCCAGCGCGGCGCAAGCGGATCAGGCGCTTGAGGCGGCGCGTCGCGCACAGGCGGAATGGGCGGCCTATGGTCTTGAGCGCAAGCAAAATGTGCTGAACGCAATCGGTACAGAAATGATGGCGCGCGCGGAAGAACTGGGCACGCTTTTGTCGCGCGAAGAGGGCAAGCCGCTCGCGGAAGGCAAAGGCGAGGTCTATCGTGCCGGTCAGTTTTTTACCTATTACGCCGCCGAGGTGCTGCGTCAGATGGGTGAAACAGCCGATTCGACGCGCGATGGTATCGAGATTGATGTACGCCGTGAACCGGTGGGCGTCGTTGCGATTATCTCGCCTTGGAATTTTCCCACTGCCACGGCAAGCTGGAAAATCGCCCCGGCGCTGGCCTTTGGCAACGCGGTCATCTGGAAACCGGCCAACCTGACCCCGGCCTCGGCCGTGGCACTGACAGAGATTATCTCGCGGCAGGATATTCCCAAGGGGCTGTTCAATCTGGTGATGGGACCGGGCGGGGCGGTTGGTCAACATCTGGTGGAAAGCCCTCATCTGGACGCAATTTCCTTTACCGGATCGGTCCCTGTAGGCAAGGGCATCGCCGCTACGGCGATCGGCAATCTGACCAAGGTTCAGATGGAAATGGGCAGTAAAAACCCCCTCGCTGTGATGGATGATGCTGATCTGGATTTGGCGGTCACTCTGGCCCTTGGCGGTGCGTTTGGTGGCACAGGCCAGAAATGTACCGCCTCGTCGCGGCTCATCGTGCATGCAGCCGTTCACGACGCGTTTGTCGACAAGCTTGTTGCCGGCACGCAGGCCCTAAAGGTGGGTCATGCGCTGACCGCCGGTACCCAGCTTGGCCCCGTGGTTAGCCAGCAACAGCTTGATGAAAACCTGGCCTATGTTGCGCTGGGCAAAACCGAAGGTGCCGAACTGGCCTGTGGGGGCGACCGCTTGACCCGCGACACGGACGGCTATTTCATGGCACCAGGGGTGTTTTTGAACACCACCAACGACATGCGTATCAATCGCGAAGAAATGTTTGCGCCGCTGGCTGCCGTGATCAAAGTCGATAGCTATAGCGAGGCGCTGCACGTGGTCAACGATACGCATTTTGGTCTCACCTCGGGTATCGTGACGCGGTCGCTGTCGCGGGCTACGCATTTCCGTCGCAATGCCCGTACGGGCTGTGTCATGGTAAACCTGCCGACGGCGGGCACCGATTATCACGTGCCTTTTGGGGGCCGTGGAGACAGCTCCTACGGCACCCGCGAGCAAGGTACTTATGCGGCTGAATTTTATACAACCGTAAAAACCGCCTATATCGCCTCGGGCACGCCGGAGTAAGCATCATGACGTTCCGCATCGACAATCTGCAATATGCCTTTTGGTCGGAGAAAATTTTTCGCCAGATGCGCGAAGGTGGCGTCGATGCGGTGCATGTGACCATCGCCTATCACGAGAATTTTCGTGAAACGATTTTAAACATCGAGGCCTGGAACCGTTGGTTTGAACGGTTTCCCGAGCTGATTTTTCACGGCCAGTGGGCCAGTGATGTGCAGCACGCCCGCGAAACCGGGCGTACGGCTATTTTTTTCGGCTTTCAAAACCCCAGCCCGATTGAGGATGATATTGGGCTGGTTGAGGTGCTGCACAAACTTGGTGGCCGCTTCATGCAATTGAGTTATAACAACCAGTCGCTGTTGGCCACGGGATGTTATGAGGCTGAAGATCCCGGCATCACCCGTATGGGCAAGCAGGTGATCCGGGAAATGAACCGGGTCGGCATGGTGATCGATATGAGCCATTCCGCTGACCGATCGACCATCGAGGCGGCCGATCTGTCGCAACGCCCGATCGCAATCACCCACGCCAACCCTTATAATTGGTGTCCGGCGCTGCGCAACAAGCGCGAGGATGTGATCCGCGCCGTGATCGAAAATGGCGGCATGATCGGGTTTTCTCTGTATCCTCATCACCTGCTGGACAAGACCGCATGTCGCCTTGAAAGTTTCTGTGCAATGATTGCCGATACTGCCGCACGGTTTGGCGTGGCACATCTCGGGCTGGGATCGGACCTGTGTCAGGATCAGCCGGACAGCGTGGTCGAATGGATGCGTGTGGGTCGCTGGTCGAAAGAAATCGATTACGGCGAGGGATCTGCCGATGCGCCCGGGTTTCCTCCGATGCCCGATTGGTTTCGCGATAATCGCGATTTTGGCAATATTGAAGCGGGATTACGCAAGGTCGGATTTGACTCTGATGAAATTGCAGGGATCATGGGAGACAACTGGCATCGGTTTTACGACAAGAGCTTCGAGGCTGCCCCATGAGCACACCGTTAGACAACCTATATCACGACATTCCCCGCCGCGATCCCGCTGTGGTTATGCGCCTCGAGCGGATGGGAGCATCGCATCAGGGCAGGCTGTCTTTCATGCGCATCTTGCTGCGTCGGATGAAAGCCGAGAACTGGCGCTTTGACATCCCGCTGTTCGAAATTGATGCGCGCGGCGTTGGGCAGGCAGTCTATTCGGCGCATGGTCCAGAACGCAGTTATTCTTTGGTGTTGTTTGCCAATGATCTTCCGCCCGAGAAACGTTCGGATCGGGTCATTGCCACCGAATGGGATGTGACGTTCACGCTGTTTGACGGCATTCCTACGGCCGATGACATCACCCGCCTGTCGCAGAATGTCCCCAAACAAGAGGCCGGTCGTGTGACCCAAACCGAGCTGTCGGTCTCGCGGGCCAATCGCTCGGTACGGTTGTTTGATCATGTGGTAGACCGCCTTGCCAAAGGTCAGCAACCCGATCAGAAAAAGATTGCTGACGTTGGCTATCTGATGCGCACCACAGCGGTCTATGGATCGGGCAAGCTGGGTGCGGCTGACCGCGAACAAATCGCCGAACGTCCCGAATTTTCAGCGCCGTTTCAGGTCGAGATGCTGTCGGTCTATCTGACCCGCGCTTTCGTTCTGGATCTGGTTGAGCATCTGGCGTGGTTGCGCAACCCCAAGCAGGCCGTAAAGCTTGACCCCGATCTGCGCCGTGGCTTTGGTATTGGCAATTCTACCGGTCTGGGTATGGCGCCGTTTTTGCTCAATCATCCCTCATTGCTGAATAACTGGATCTGCGCCCGCGAAGAGGGGCTGGCACGGGTCCGCAGCCTTGTCACGGCAACCCCTGAGGCTGTGGCCAAAATGCGCGATCTGACGCTGCGTGCCGTGGTCAACGCCGATAGGTGGCGCACCGATCATCCGGTGCAACAAACCAGACTGGCAACGCTCAAGGACGATCTTGCGCTGTTAAAGACGCATCTTGAGACCGCTGATCTGTTTAACAATCAGCCGTGGAACCGGCTCTGGCTTTGGGCCGAAGCCTCACTGGGGCTTGAGGGCCAAGAACAGTTGGCGGCATTGATCACAGAGCCTTACGGTGCGTTGATCGACGAGATGGCCCATTGCATGAGCGCCGATGAGGCGCAGACATTTCGCATTGACGGTGCAATGCCGCTGGCGCAGGTGACGCAGTTGATCGAACAGATCTATGGCTGGGCGCTGGATATTGATTGGGCGGCGCGGGACGCACAGGCCCGGGTCTGGTACACATCGCAAGAAAAGCTTGAACCACGGTTGGGTGAAAGGTTTGACGAGCCGGTGGCCGCCTATGAACAACCACTGTCGCCGGGGCGCGATGTGGCACGTGCCTATAAAGATCTGCAAACTGCTGACGCCGGTCCGGTAGCGGAGTTCTTGTTGCGTCATCCCGAACACCGCCACGTGATAAGACGTCTGCAGATTGTTGCCCGTTGCCCCTATGCGGAAATCCAAGACAATACTATTAGTTCTGACATGATGCCGATCGATTTGCTTCGCCTTAAACTGTCGTTTTTCGGGGCAGGGCATTTTGATCCGCGCTCGGATCGCTGGTTACGTATTACCATGTTTGGCAATGCCCCGTTTCCACATGAGTTGGCCAATGCCGATCCCGACAGCTGGAGCTATCCGCCGCTGTCGGATGTGCCGGGATGAACTGGTCGCTCAACGAGTTGGACGCGATGGCCCGCAAAGCGGCGCGTGGCGCCGGCTACAGCTGGGGTCTGGCCGAAGAGGCGGGCAGGGCGACACGCTGGTTGGCGGCGGCGGGATTGCCGGGACCGATGTGTTTGGCACGGCTGCTTGCAGAAGTTGACGGCGCAGATTTCAAAGATTTCACCCCTGCCGTTTCGGCTGGGCGCTGTACCGCTGACAGTGGCGCACTCTGCCCGCTTTTGACTGGTGTGGCGCTGTGTGACGGCGCGTTAGACTATTCGCCACTGCAGGGTCTGACGCTGTCCAACCTGTCGGCACCTTTGTTGCTGTTGCCTTTTGTGGCCCAGACATTTGGGATCCAGACGTCTGGCACTCAGAGTTCTGGGGTTCCGACTTCTGAAAGGGTCCGATTGCGCTGGGCGGAGGTGCAGATAATTTTGGAGCATGGCGCAGTCTATCTGGACGGCGTGGTGGGTGATCTGACCTGCGCACAGGCCCAAAGCGTGACCCTTGATCCTGCGTCCGCCGAAAAGCCGCCGCAAGGGACACCGCTAGCACCGCAATCGCGCGCCGTGATTGACGTTAAAACCCGGACCTGTCTCGAAGAGTTTGCACAGCGCACATTTGCGCCTGCAACCGAAGCCAGCCGTCTTGCCGGTGCTGGTGCGGGTCTGTCAGACAACGACTGAGGGTTTAGAGTTGTCTTATTCTGATCCTCTGGCTTTCGCCCGAAACCTCGTCCTTAATAAGCAGACGTAATCGATATTTTTTATGATCAAGCGACTAGGATCTTTGATGAGGCTCTGGGACAGCCCTCGGGATCA
>Ga0257126_1002573_pt1 | contig 11856 bp, 14 predicted proteins | sample SI060_120mmetaG_FD_190151 | JGI IMG/M metagenome (GOLD analysis project Ga0257126, IMG submission 190151) | Marine microbial communities from Saanich Inlet, British Columbia, Canada - SI060_120m | ecosystem: Environmental > Aquatic > Marine > Inlet | place: Canada: British Columbia | collected... | reverse complement strand
TTTGATTGTACCTAACACAAATGATATTAATTTTGGTGAAAAATACTTTCATGGTGGATGGTGGATGCCAAAACAACATGGATGGTTCTTTAAGGAAAATATGTACGATTGGCTTATTGAAACTGGTGTAATTGTCTATAGTGGTATCGATACTACAGAGGAAAAAACTACTAAAACTAAAAAAACTGTAAAGTCTGAAATGGCAGATTTTTCTGGACTTGATTTGTCTGATATGGGATTGGAAGAATACAAACAGGGATATTTGCTTAAAACATCTAAAACTGATAAACTTTATGGAGCAAAATATTTTATGACTGGATTTTGGAATAAGAAACAAAATGGCTGGTTTTTTAAGGCTAAATATGTTGATGAACTGATTAATATGGGTGCTAAACTTATTAAAACTGAACAAGAAGATTCTTCAGAACATAGTGTTGAAGATGAAACTACAACATTGAGTTCTAGTATTACAGAAGAAAGTTTTGAATGTGTTCATGGGGATAGTGAGTTTCTAACAAATGAAGATAAGCCGATGCCAAAATTTAGTAAATATGGAAAAGGATGGGTTTTGAAATCAGATAAAAATTACACATATAATGGATCAAATTATTATGAAGGTGGATGGTGGCGAAGTGATTTGAATGGTTGGTTTTTCAAGACACAATCTAAAAATAAATTTATGACAAACCACTTTAGTATCTAAATAAATTAGAATAGTTGTAATATTAGAATAGTTAGAATTAAATTTTTTATTTTTTATTTTTTATTTGTTTGTTAAAAATATTGTAAAAATGATAATTAAAATACATAGCATTTTTGAAATTGTAATTATCAATATATTTGTTTGATATATTATACTTATAGTTGTGTAATTCTTTAGATTTTATTATTAATCCATTAAAAATTGTAACTAATCCTAAATCATAATATTTATGACAATTACGACACATGAATTCTACATTATTATAGTCATTATTTTCGGTGTCATTTAATATTGTTCTTGGTTTTAAATGTGCTGCTTCTAATACTTTATATGGATAATTATGATTACATAATATACATTTATTTTGCCGTTTTTCTAGTAAATAAAATCTTAGTTTTTTTTGAGAAACATATCGTTTATTAAAAAAACTAATAGTTTTTTTTATATTAAAAATCATTAAATAAAATAAACATTATTTTTTTATTGTCCAACACGCGTACTACACGATATTATATAAATAGTATTTTCAGTTACAACTAAATATTCGTTTCCGACTTTGTATGTATTTTTAATGGGGGATGTATGTTCTTCTTTATTTTTGTATATTATTTTTTCACCATCAGCATTTACAATAGATGCATTGTTTTTACATGAATCAATATAAAAATAGAAGCATATAGGTTTTGATATTTTGATTGATAATTTTGCGGCTTGAGATAATGTATCAGTTGAAGGCATCGATATTTTAGACATTTTATAAATTTTTATAATTTTTTTTTTTTTGTTTTTAACCGCTAATAATTAAATTAATTACGTAACCACATATCATTAAGTAATTCGTGACTACTAAAACGTGTATCAATATTAACATCTAATAATTTTTTAATAAATATTTCAATTTCACATGTATCTTTAGTATAAATATCTGTGAATAATTCACTAATTGAACTAGGATCATATTGTCCATGATTTATAACATACCCTTTTTTAGTAAATAATTCAGTTGAAAAATCAGAATCTAATAATTTATTTTTAGGTAATGGTCCAAACATATTAAAAATATTGTATAAATGAATCCGATTTTTATCTATATCGGATAAATCATGATCAAATTCAAACAAATATGTATCGGAAAAAATTTCATAAAGTATACATCCTAATGCCCATATATCCGCTTTTTCATTATAAAATTCATTCATTATATTTTCAGGTGGTCGATAACATCTAATATTAACTTCATCAATATTATTATTACCAATTATTTCACCATTTCCTAAATCTATTATTTTACATATAATTGACTCACTATCAAATACGAATGAATCATTTTTAATTAATATTGATTCTAAATTAGATTTTATTGTATTTCCTAATATATTTAAACATTTTAATTTTATTTTTCGTTTTACGTTTTTTTTTTTACATTTGTCTAATACATGATAATTATTTGGTAAATTATCTAATATATGTTGTTCATATAATACATTCAAATTTAATGTTTCTAAATGGTGCGTTATACATCGAATTGTTGGATTTAATTGTTTAAACATTATATTTTCTGGCTTCAAATCACAATGAATAATACCATTATTATGAAGTTCATTTATACCCTTTAGTATATTTAGTGTTATTTTTTTTACAATACTAAGTGGTATTGAATTATTGTACATGTCCATAACATCTAATAATGTTAATCCCATTAATTCATATATTAAAATATTAGTGTTATTTATTACAAAATGATCATAACATTTTACAATATGATGGGATGTGTTTAGTATATTATTCATTTTAATTTCATGTAATGAATCATCATAATATTTTGGAAAATACATTTTCATAGCATTAAAAGTATTGTTTATTACATCGTATACTAACCAAACTCTACAAAATGTTCCACGACCTAAATATTTTATAGCAAAATATCTATTATTGTACCATTTATATATAATTGATTTTGATACTTCTTCTTCATCATCTGAAGTTAAACTATCTTCAGAATCATCGCTCATATTTTTATTGTATTTTATTTTTTTTTCCAATGCCTTTATTAGATGAATTTTCATGGTAAATACATTAAGTAGATTTTCTTTAAATTTATTACTTAAAATATAAAAATAAATAATTTATAGATAAAGTATTGAATATTATTTAAATGTTTGGAATTATCAATATAGTAAAATATTTAACCTTTATTAGTTATATTGGATTATTTATTAGCAGTATTAGTGGTTTTACTGAAGTATCCAATAATGAATTTGATTTATGTAAATTGATGATATCAGTTTTAGTATTTATTAATATTCCTATTATAATATTTGTAGAATATAGTAATAAAGAGGTTGACGTAGAACCTGTAATACATTATACTAGAGCATATAGTCAAATAATAATGTCTTTGTTAGTTATAGGTATATCTCCTATTGGGATTGGGTTTGGAATTTATGGTGTTATTTTGTCCATATCTAATTTAATGCTCGGTGTATTTAATTGTACACATAAATTAGATCATCCTGTTATACCCCCTATTCAAGAACAGTCTTAATCTATATTTTCGGTATTACATATATTTTCGGTATTGATTATAGTATCATCTATTATATTTCTATTTAAATAATGATTTGACAAATTTGGTATAGATATTAATCCAGATTGTGATCTCCATACATGATTTGCTAATCGAGTTGAATTTTTTGATTCTAATGAATCAATTTTTTCCTTCAATAATTCTATTTGTTTTTCAATATTTTCTATTTTATTCAAAATAAAATTATCATTTTTAGATAATAATAAATCTAGTTTAGTTTCAATTTTGTTAAGTTTTTCATCAGTTTTATTATCTATAATATTCCAATCTGTTTCAGATTTAGACATATAATATACATACAAATAAAATTGAAATAAATTATTTTGTAATAAACAAAAAATAAATGTTAGAACATAGTTCATTCATTGAGTCATCACATAAAGCTCTTAAAACTGGTACCACAAGTGGAATTATACAAGTATCTTCTTTGCTATGGCTACGAACAATCAATAATTATCAATATCGATATGGAACTGATATATCATCTACATTCAAAACACTTTATAATAGTGGAGGTGTATTACGTTTTTATAGAGGGTATATACCATCTCTAATTGTTGCGTCTAATTGTAAATTTGCTGAATTAAATGGCTATTATTATAGCAAACATAATGACTTCTCTGAAAAAGAACAATTGTTGTTTATTTCAACTATTTCTAGTTTAACAAAATTATCTCTTGTTCCAATAGACACATTAGACGTTATTCTACAAGTTGAAGGGAAAAAAGGATTAAATATTTTGAAAACTAAAATCAAACAAAATGGTTATAATGTATTGTATTATGGAGCTACTCCATGGATATTAAATAATTTTATTGGAACTTATATATGGTTTAATATTCATAATTATTTAGATTTTAAATACAAAGATGAATATACGGATGGTGTAAAATTTAATGTTAAAAATGGATTAATTGGATTAGTATCATCATTATCTAGTGATATAGTAACAAACCCATTAAGAATACTTAAAATTAATAAACAATCAAATTCTACATCTATAAGTTATATGTCAACAATTAAAGATATTCATCAAACTAAAAATTATAGTGAATTTTTTCTACGTGGTCTTAAAACACGTATGATTATTCATGGAATACAAAATGTGGCATTTGTTATTATATGGAAAAATCTCGAAAAATACTTTAATATTCATAATTAAAATATAATATAATTTATATAATGGGTGCTACTTTTTCATCTAATTTACCTAATTTACCTAATTTACCTAAATTACCCAATTTTAATGAATCTGAATTAGATATAGTAAAAAGAAAATATGCCGAAGCAAAAAAAGCGTGCGAATCTCTTGAAACTCTAAAAAAAGAATTAGAATCAGCCGAAAAAGCGGCTGCCGAAAAAGCGACTGCCGAAAAAGCGGCTGCTGCTGAAAAAGCGAATGCTGCAGCAAATGTGAATGCTCCCGAAAAAGCGACTGCTCCCGAAAAAGCGACTGCTCCCGAAAAAGCGACTGCTCCTGAAAAAGCGGCTGCTGTAGCAAATGTGAATGCTGCATCAAATGTGAATGCTGCAGCAAATGTGAATGCTGTAGCAAATGTGAATGCTGCATCAAATGTGAATGCTGTAGCAACAAATACTCCCCCCCAGAGTGGTGGAGGTATTAAAAAGAAGACCAGAAAAAGGAAATCATTAAGGAACAAAAATAAATCATTAAGAAAGAAGAAGAAATACAAACAAAAAAGTATATTTAATATATTTAACACTATTTAAGATTATTTTACAATATATAAGAAATGATATTCTATTTAGATTATTTACTTATAATTATAGTTATTGCTCCTATATGTGAATGGGGTATACATTACGGATTACATTTGTTCAATAATTCGAATCATTATATTCATCATAAACAAGTTCGAAAAAATATACTAGATACTAAAAAAAATATAAGAATAGAGCGTTGGCCTATATTAGTTATAGCATTTTGTACATATTACCATTTTTATATAGGTATTTTTGCCTTTTTAAAATATTATATAATACATACTATTTTACATTGGAAGCCATCATATTTGCCTAGTTTAGCGAATCATCATAATGTCCATCATAAATATTCAAAATATAATTATTGTGTAACGAATATATGGCCAGATAAATTATTCAATACATTGTATATAAAAGATTAAGATGGTACTAATCCAGACGTTTCATTTATTTTAGTTTCATAATTATCAGGTAAAATCATATCATCTAATGCTTTTCCTGGACCAACTAATGGTAAACATATCCCTTTTTCTATTTTGAATTCACATAATATTGCTTTAGGATAGTTAATAAATTCTTCTAATGTTTTTTCCAAGTCTTCTATTTTATCACAACTAATTGATTTTATTCCATAACTTTCGCCTAATTGTGTAAAATTCGGATTTCTTTCATTTATTGTAGCAGTATAACGTTCATCGAAAAACAATTTTTCCCAAATTGTAACCATCATTTGTGAATTATTATTCATAATCGCAATTTTTATTGGTATATCATTTTCAACTACCGTTTTCATATCACTACATGTCATATTAAAACTAGAATCTCCATCAATAACAATTACCATTTTATCTGGATGGGCTATTTTAGCACCAATACCATATGGTAATCCAGCACCCATTACTCCTAATGATCCTGATGATAATATTTTTTTAGGGTAAGTAGATTTAATATATTGATATGTTTGCATTTGATGATTACCAACACCAGTCGTAATAATTGTATCTTTGTGTTTTGTTTGTTCATAAATTCCAACTAATACATTCTCCATAAATAATTTATTAGGTTCTTTATTATATGTAAAAGTATGTTTTTCCTTTAAATTGTTAATATGTGTTAACCATTTTGTCCGTGTATCATATTTAATATAATGAATTGCTTTGTCCAACCAATCATTACAACTCATATTGTAATTATAGTGACTATCAACGACTTTTTTAAGTTCTTCTTTTTCAATATTAACATGAATAATACCACCATATCCATTATTATAAGCTTCAAAACATTTTGGGGCATATTTTTCAACTAATCCAGTAGTTCTATCATCAAATCTTGACCCAATCGCTATTATACAATCAGCCTCTTGTAGAGTATAATTTGCAGTGGCGTTTCCATGCATTCCACACCATTGTAATGAAAGATCATGTGTTTCATCAAAGATACCACATCCATGAATGGTTGAAATAACTGGAATATTACCTTTTATAGCAAATTCTCTAAGAAGTTTGTAATCATTGACACATCCTTGACCTAAATAAATAACTGGTTTTTTACTATTATTAATAGCAATTACAGAATTCTCTATATCATAATTTTCTATATTAAATATATCAAAATCAATAACTGGATATATGTTTGTTACTTTATTATTTAATAAATAATTATAGTCATCATAACAAATACTACTAGAAGCAATACATTTAGGAATATCGATATGTACTGCACCCATTTTACCACTATAGGCAATATCAAATGCTTTATCAAATTCACTTTCTATATCTATTATACTTGTAATTTGTGTACTATACTTTGTAACATGTTTACTTAAAGCGACTGATGGTGCTTCTTGAAAAGCATTTGTACCAATGGCTGCTAATGGAACCTGACCAGTTATAAAAACACCTGGACTTGAATCATTTGTCATATCTAACATTGGGGTTATCAAATTTGTAAATCCTGGACCACTTGTTGTCATTACTACTGCCTTTTTATCATGTTCTAAATTTGATTTAGAAAATCCGGTCAACGCATGTCCACAATTTTGTTCATGTGAATTTACATAATAATTAATATCACCATCATATAATGTATCTATTATCGGCATAATACTTCCACCAGAATAAATAAAAGCATCCGTTACACCATGTTTTTTCAAACAATTATAAATTATATCTTTAGCATAAATTAAGTTAGAGCTGTTTGATATAGTTGTTTTTGGAAATAGTGTATTGTATACAGCTGTTCGAAAAAATCTTTTTTTAATAGAAGATAACATTATTTATAAAATATATAAAATTTTTAAATCAAATTTTCAAAAAGATATTTTCTCAATCATAATTTTTGAATAACATTAATTCAATAGAAATCTATAATATAACATTAATGGTTTAAATTTGTCTATAACATCTTGATTCTTAGAATGGTCATCTAATAATTCTTTATTATATGAATTTAATGACGTATTATTTGAATAAATATCTATTTTTAATTCGTACATCATATTTTCTAATAATCTCATTTGCTCATTTAATACTAATATTTTTTTTAATGTGGATGTATTTGTTGACTTATTCATCGCATTTAGCAATTTTTGAAATTCACTTTGTAAATTTGAAAATAATGCTCTTTCAAATTGAATAATATTATCCATATTATTATACTTTATCTTTAATAATAATTATTTACGCAACCTATTATTCAATGAATTTATATTATTTAAGCTCATTTTTTTTAAAAATTTGGTTGTTTTATTATTTGAATTATCTAACATACTGTATGAAGTATTATCATCTATAATTAATTTACTAGATATTATTACCATACCATATTGCAATACAAGTAATATAATAATATACACTAATCCTACTATTAATAAAGGCCAATTATATTTATATTGTTTTGTTATTTTTGTATCAATATAATCTAACATGTAATCTAATACATTTCTAGATAAAACAAATACTATTATAAGTAATGATATACCAAACAATATCATATTTTTGACATTATAATTTTTTATTTGCCATAATACACCTATTAATGCCACTATATTTATAATATGAGTTGATACTTTTGATGCCGTGTTATCTGGTTTCAAATTATATAAGTTACCAAATATGTAAGAATCACCAACTTTAGATAATAAGTGGGCAATAACAACTAACATTGGTAGATAATATTTAATAATGTCCGTTGAATTTGAATAAAGTATAATTGGAATTATTATTACAAAAATTAAAAAATATAGTATTATTCCCAAATTTGGGGTTTTAAGACATAAATTTAAAACATCCATTATAATTATATAATATATTTTAAAACAAATTAAAGAAAATAATATATTTTAATAGATGAATCATGACAAATACAAACCAGTATATATTGATGATTTCAAAATTCATTTAAATATTAAACCTAAACTAGATTTATTATGTAAAAAAAATATTAGTAATATATTATTATATGGATTACCTGGATGCGGTAAACTAACTATTGCTAAATGTCTTATAAATTCATACTATAAACAAAACATTGTTACAAAAAAAAATAGTATTAAAGTTAATTCTAAAGAATTAAAATTTATATCAAGCGATTATCATTTTGAAATAATATTAAATAAATATTTTAATAAAAAAAATTTTGACGAATTATTATTGTATTTATGTTCTACATCAGACATAAATAACAAATGTAATTTTAAACTAATAGTTATAAAAAATATAGAATATATAGATAATCATTCATTATTAATACTAAAAAATATATTAGAAAAAAATAATTTTGTTAAATTCATATTAATATCAAATACATCTAATTTAAATAAATTTTTTAAAGGATTTTTTTTATTACTAAAAATTCCAAGACCTAAAAAAATAGAAGTATTTGATTACTTAAATAATATGTGTAAAATAAAAATAGAGTTAGACTATTTAGATACTAAAGTAAATTTGAATACATTATTTCCAATTGTAAATATTCATTCTATAAATAAATATAATGATCCATATGAATATTATACAAATAAATTACTTAAGTTAATAAAATCTAAAAAGGTTTTGAATATTACTAAAATTAGAGAAATAGTATATGATTTAATTTCAAAAGGATATGATATTGTATTAATTTGTAAAAATATATTACACAATTTATTAAAAACAATAGATGAGTCTAAAAAATATAATTTAATAGAATTGTATTCTAATATGAATACTAATAAATCTTTTAAATCAGTTATTCATATAGAAACATTAATTATAAATATTATGAATATTATAGTATAGTACAACAATTTTTTTTTTCCTCTATTGGAACATTGATATTAAATGATTCTAAAATTGTTAACCCATTGTATTTATTTGGTTTTAATATAGAAGTAGTTATTTGGGTATCTATATTAGTTATTATTGTATCTATTAATCTATTTATATTAACATTATTTTTAGCAGATACTTCTGAAAATTTAATATCATTAGTTCTACATAATTCATTCATGAAATCGTAATCTATTGTAATATCTTTATCACATTTATTTCCTACTAAATGTATAATAATATCTTTATGACAGTAAGTATTTATACTATTTAACCAATTTTGTATATTATAGATTGATTCTTTATTTGATAAATCAAATACTAATATTGCGACAGTCATATTTCTATAATATGATTTTATAATACTATTAAATTTATCTTGTCCACTCGTATCCCATATAAAAAATGAATACTGGGTACCATTTTTTTCTATTGTTGTCTTAAAAAAATCAACTCCAATTGTCGATTTACTGTCATGTTCAAATACATTATTAAAATAGCGATTCATTATAGATGTTTTACCAGAATAAGCATCACCTAATAAAATCATTTTAAGTTTAACATTCTTAACCATTAATATAATTATTTATAATTTTTACAAATATTTATAATTATTTATAATTTTTACAAATACCGAATGTTTTTCTATGATATTTTGTAATTCCATATGTTTTTATAGCATCAATATGTTTTTGTGTTCCATAACATACATTATTTTCCCAATCATACTTCTTCAAATTAATATTATTTTTTACGAGTTTATGAATATATTCATCATGATATTCTTTTGCTAATATACTAGCACATGCGATTGATATATATTTATTATCTCCACCAACTATACATAAATGTTCAATTAACTCATTATTATGGTAATATGGATTAAATGAATTACCATCAACCAATATTAAATCTGGTATTACATTTAGATTATCAATAGCATCATGCATTGCCATATGAGTTGTATTTAATATATTATATTTATCAATATCATTATTATCTTTATAACTAATTGAAAAATCAATAGCATTTTCTTCTATATAATGTCTTAAAAAATTTCTTTTTTTTTTAGATAGTTTTTTTGAATCTTTAATTTCATTTTCATATTCATAATCTAATTCATGTGGCCATATAACAGCAGCACAAAATACTGGACCCGCTAAACATCCACGAGCAACTTCATCGATACCAACTTCTAATTTAGTTTTGTCATAATATTTATTCATTATTATATTTATTTTTTTTTTTTTAAATAAATTATCTTTACTATTATTAATGTGTGATATACAGTTAAATTTTTTTAAATCGAATGATGTAAATGTAATTGGTTCTTTACTAAATATAGATATTGATCAAGAAAATATGTCTAATTCTACTATTATTACAGGAAACAATGGAGATAATAAACTTGATTCTGAATATAAATGGATACAAGGACAAAAAAATAAAAAAACAGGAGAATACAAAACTTATGGTGGATATGTTAAAATAACAAAACAAAAAAATCTTATTGCTTATATTTTACCAAGTGTAGAAAAATTACTGTTAAAAAAAAAAGAAGATAACATAAATAATATAGATAATTTTGAAAATTTAAGTATGGATGATATGTATATATCTGGTTCAAATTTAGATATGTCATTTAAATTAAAATCCGATAATACTAATGTATTAACATTCGAATTATGTCAAAAAGAATTAGAAAAAATAAAACTTGATAAATTGGAAACACAGAGAATAGAACAACTTGAAAAAAATTCAGCATCAACACGTGTTTCTCCAAATGATATTGATGATTTATTAAATAATAATGAAGAAAATAATGGTGATAGTGAAACTAAATCACCATCTGATGATGATGATGATGATGAAGAAGATGATGAAGAAGATGATGAAGAAGATGAAGATAAAGAAGAAGAAGATAAAGAAGAAGAAGATGAAGATAAAGAAGAAGATGATGAAGAAGATGAAGAAGATGATGAAGAAGATGAAGATAAAGAAGATGATGAAGAAGAAGATGATGACGAAGATGAAGATAAAGAAGAAGATGAAGATAAAGAAGAAGAAGATAAAGAAGAAGATGAAGATAAAGAAGAAGAAGATAAAGAAGAAGATGATGAAGAAGATGAAGCTAAAGAAGAAGATGAAGATAAAGAAGAAGAAGATAAAGAAGAAGATGATGAAGAAGAAGATGATGAAGAAGATAAAGAAGAAGAAGATGAAGAAGATGATAATGATGATGATGGTAGTGAAGGTGATGGTGATGGTGAAGGTGACGGTGGTGAAGGTGATGGTGAAGGTGACGGTGGTGAAGGTGACGGTGATGGTGAAGGTGACGGTGGTGATGGTGAAGGTGACGGTGATGGTGACGGTGATAGTGACGGTGAAGAGGTAGCAGAGGAAGCACCAGCAGAGGCAGCACCAGCAGCAGAGGAAGCACCAGCAGAGGCAGCACCAGCAGCAGAGGAAGCACCAGCAGAAGCAGCAGCAGCAGCAGCGGAAGCACCAGCAGCAGAGGCAGCACCAGCAGCAGC
>Ga0257126_1002570_pt1 | contig 11860 bp, 8 predicted proteins | sample SI060_120mmetaG_FD_190151 | JGI IMG/M metagenome (GOLD analysis project Ga0257126, IMG submission 190151) | Marine microbial communities from Saanich Inlet, British Columbia, Canada - SI060_120m | ecosystem: Environmental > Aquatic > Marine > Inlet | place: Canada: British Columbia | collected... | reverse complement strand
TATATATATGTGTGGTATTTTTAGTATTATTGGTTGTGAAAATACTTTAAATTTTATTTTAGAAGGTTTAAAACAGTTACAAAATAGAGGTTATGATTCTGCGGGAATATGTTTATATAATAATGAATTTAAGTTACATAAATATATTTCAGATGATATAAAAGCAATTGATAAAATAGAAACATTAAATGATAATTTAAAATATAATATTGGTATTGGTCATACTAGATGGGCAACACATGGCGGAATAACTGAAATAAATTGTCATCCTCATATAAGCAATGATGGTAATATATGTGTAATTCATAATGGAATAATAGAAAATTATATAGATATTAAAAAATTTCTTATTAATGAAGGATATGTTTTTTATTCAGAAACTGATACAGAAATTATATCTAATTTAATAAGTTTTTTTAATAAAAATAATAATATATTAACAGCAATTAAAAAATCAATTAAATTACTTGTAGGAACATGGGGATTAGTTATTATTAAAAAAGGTGATAATAAAATGTATTTTACACGTAAAGGTAGTCCTCTACTTGTTGGAATAGATAAAAAAAATAATTATGCGATAGTTACATCTGAAAGAAGCGGTTTTTGTAATAGAATTGAAGAATATATTGTTTTAGATAATAATGATATATGTTTTTTAGAAAATAATAATAAAATAAATTTTTTTTCTGAAAAATCACTTATTGATACTGATAATAAATATATTGATTTTATATCAAAAATAGATAATACATTTAAAAATAATGTAATTGAATATAAATTTAATATAACAGAAGAATTATATCTTCATAGTGAAAAAGTATATAATAAAATGAATAATATTTCTTTTAACGAAGATAATACACCCGGAGAGTTTATTTACTGGACATTAAAAGAAATAGAAGAACAAAAATATTCATCATTAAGAGCTTTAGGAATGGGAGGTAGAATTAAAAATAATAAAATAAAATTAGGAGGATTAGAAGAAAAAGAAAAAGAATTAAAAAATATAGATAATATTATATTTTTAGGATGTGGGACCTCTTATAATGCGGGCCAATTAGTATCTTATTATTTTAAAACGTGTAGATTATTTAATAGTATTCAAGTTATTGATGGTGCTGATTTTTCTTGTTATGATATACCTAAATATGGAAATACATGTTGTATATTTATTTCACAGTCTGGAGAAACACTTGATTTAATTCGATGTTTAGATATATGTAAAAAAAATAATATCTTAAAACTTGGTGTAATTAATGTTGTAGATTCAACTATTGCAAGAGAAACTGATTGTGGTTGCTATGTAAATTCTGGTAGAGAGGTTGGGGTTGCATCTACAAAATCATTTACATCACAAGTTATTGTTTTATTATTAATTTATTTATGGTTTACAAATGATTCTATATTAATTAATTCTCTTAATAGTTTAAGTAATGAATTTGAAAAAATATTAAATAACTCAAGAGAAAATATAAAAACATGGGTTCCACAATTAAAAAATAAAACAAGTATATTTATTTTAGGTAAAGATGATTGTTATTCTATATCAAGAGAAGCATCTTTAAAAATAAAAGAAATATCTTATATACATGCAGAAGCATCTCCTGCTAGTTCATTAAAACATGGGCCATTTGGATTATTAGAAAAAAATTTTCCAGTTATTTTAATTGATATTGGTGATAAAAATAGAAATAAAATGATGAACGTTTATAATGAAGTAAAATGCAGAGGAGCGTCAATATTTACAATAACAGATAATATAAATATAAAAAGAGAAAATACTTTTTTTATTGATAGTAAATCTGAATTTAAAAATTTATTATCTATTATACCTTTACAATTTTTATCTTTTTATTTATCAATTAGTAAAAAAATTAATCCTGATTTTCCTCGTAATTTAGCAAAAGTCGTTACAGTTGAATAATTCGTTATAATTAATTTTTATTTTGTATGATAATATAATTATAATATGCAAGGTAAATTAATTCAATTACAAACACAGGGATCAGAAAATTTTCATACAAATTTAAATGCTAAATTTAGTTTTTTTAAAAATGTATATAAAAGATATAATCATTTTGTAATAGAATCAGAAGATCAAAATTTTGTTCAAAATATAAAATTTAATTCTAAAATTAAATTAAAGATAGATAAAAAAGGAGATTTAATGTATAAAACTTATTTACAATTAACTTTACCAGGTGAAAGTGGATCTACTGCAAAATGGGTTAATAGAATTGGTTTTAAATTAATTAAAAGTATTGAATTAATAATTGGTTCAAAAGTGATTGAAAAACAAACTGGTTTATGGATGTATTTATGGACAGAACTAACACATACAAGTGAAAAAAAAAGTTTTTTAGATCATATGATTGGAACAACAAGTGAAAATATTAATGGATTATCATGTAGTGAATCACATGATTTACTAATTCCTTTAAATTTTTTTTATTGTAAACATATATTTAATGCACTTCCATTATTAAAGTTATTAAATGATGATATTTTTTTAGTATTTAATATTGAAAAAAAAAGTAGTTGTATTCAATCTGGAACACCACCTAATGGTGATTTAACAAATAGTAAATTATGGATAGATTTTATTTATCTAGATGATAATGAAAAAACTCAATTTTTTTATAATGATTTAGAATATATATATGATATTACCGAACATGTAAAAACTACATTAAAAACTAACGGAATGAATAATATTTCACTTCATTTTAGAAAACCAAGTAAAGAAATAATATATGTTACTCAAAGTAATACATTTGATACAAATATAATTGATAAATTTACTGGTTTTAATAAAGTAACTAAATCACAGCTTAAAATAAATTCAGCAAATATTTATTCTTCAGGATATGTAAATTCTATTTTTACAAATAAAATTGTTCCCTTTAAGAATCACACGGGTAATCCAAATAAGAATATAAATTGTATTCCTTTTTCTGTATATCCTGAAAGTATAGATTTTAGCGGTGTTATATATTTAAATTCAGTTAAAAATATTAATTTAATTGTTGAAACTAATAGTAATACAATTGATGTTTTTTCAGTATGCTATTCTAAATTTAAAATTAAAAATAATAAATTAGAATAAATATTTATTTTTAATAATTATTATTTAAAATATAGATTTATTAAATAATAATGGAAACAAATACACAAACTACTGGTACACAAACTAATGTTACATACAGTAATATTATACAAACAAATGTTACACAAAATAATATTACACAAAATAATATTACAAAAACAAATGTTACACAAAATAATATTACAAAAACAAATGTTACACAAAATAATATTACAAAAACAAATGTTACCCAAAATAATAAAAAATATGATAATTCTAATGTAGATTGGTCTAAACTTAAATTTTTTTTACAAAATTTATAAATTAAATATAGTTTTAAACAAAATTTTTCTAATACAATTATAATTATGAGTGGAGCTTTATTACAACTTGCAACATTAGGTTCTCAAGATGCATATTTAACAAGTGATCCAGAAATAACTTTATTTAAATCTAAATATTTTAAACATACACACTTTGGAACAGAAACGATTACTATACCATTTGAATCGTCTAATCTTAATTTTAATACAGATACATTTGCAACCATTGGAAAATATGGAGATCTTATATCAAAAATTGTTTTAGTTATCGAATTAGATGCAGTTACAGATGATGATGTTGAATGGGGTTATGTAAATAAATTAGGTCATGCAATAATTGATGAAATTACGATTTCAATTAATGGATTAGAAATAGATAAACATGATAGTTATTGGTTAAATACATATTATGATTTATATGCTAATAAAAGTCATGATTCAAATTATAATAAGATGATAGGTAATGTATCAAGTATGAAAAAATTATCAAAATCACATTCTAAATATCAACTATATATTCCTATTAATTTTTGGTTTACAAAAACAAGTACATCTATGTTTCCAATATGTGCTTTAACTGATGATAATTTTCAATTAAATGTAAAATTAAATACAGCAGACTCATGTATTAATTATAAAGGCACAACAGAACCTTCAACATTACCAACAATATTAAGTTCTCATTTTTTAGTTGATTATGTTTTTTTAACAGATGAAGAAAAAAAACTATTTACTACACAATCAAGTAAATACTTGATAGAAAAAGTACAAGAATTTAGAACAGATATTTCAACAATTACAAGTGAAATTGAATTACCTTTTGATGGACCATGTAAATATTTACTATGGCAAACAATTTTAAAACGATATGAGAATAGAAATTCTTATTTAAGTTGGGCACATGATAATGATTGGGATAAAGCTAAAGATACTTTTGCTAAATTATTATGGTTATCAACAAGAGAAAATTTAACATTTGATGCAAGTGATAATCCAATTATTACATTAAGTAGTACCATTACTAATGTAAATAATTCATTATCTAAAGTATCAAATGGATTAAGTTTATTAGAAACATTATCAAGTAAAGTTGAAGGTTTATTTTTATTTGCAACTGTAGATACTATCGATAATACACAATATAATATAGAAGCAACAATTGATAATGTAATAATTTTATCAAATTCTTTAACTTTTGAAGATATTTCATATACAATTAGTGAATTGGTAGCAGATAGTGATGATTCTAGTACAATTAAATCAAATCAATTAAAATTTTTACAAAAGAATCAATATAATGTAATTGAAATGTTTAATACTGGTAATTTTATTAATAGAAAAGATAATCCAATAATAAAATCAAGTTTACTATTAAATGGAAAAGAAAGAATTAATGAGAGAGATGGTGTATATTTTAATTATTTAATACCATATTATTATTACAAAAATACACCTCAAGATGGCATAAATATTTATAATTTTGCATTATCTCCAATTGATATACAACCAAGTGGAACAATTAACTTTTCTGAAGTTTTAAGTAAAAAATTAAAAATAACAATTGGTAAACAAAATAGTATTGATAGAGATTATTTTATAAATTTTTATAAATCTAATAATGATCCTGGTACTTTTCGTGCATATACATTATCTTACAATATGTTAGTTGTAAATCCTCTAAGTACCGAAAATATTGTAAATTTAACTTTTGTATAATTTTATTCAATTAAAGAAATCATATTAGCACATTTAACAGCAAAAGATATTGTACGATTTAATCCAGCACCTGTAATAAAATGACTATGAAATATACTATCACCTGCTTTAATATAAATAGTATTTTTATTTATTAATTCAGCAGGTTGAATAGTATGTCTAATATATATTCCCCATGTATCAAAATTAAATATTTTATTTTTATAATTTTCTCTAAGTAATTCATTATATAAAAAATTTCTATTATGATCATCTTTAAAATTTTTAATTATTATCATAATATCTTTGTAATTATAATATTTATTTTTTAACTTTCCTAAAAATATTAAATCATCAGAATCATTTATATCAATATCTATTTTTGTTTTATAATTCATATCTTTATCATATGTATTTATAGAAGAATAATAATGATTTTTTTTAAATTTTTTTTCTTTAGGATAATCAATTAAATTAACAATATTTTTATCTGGTAATATTAATAATTGTTTATTTAATTTTTCATCAACTTTATTTATATTATTCATCCAATCTGTATTAATATTATTAAAAATATCTGTTTCAAGTCTTCCACCTGTACAATCAAAAACAACTTTAAAATTACCTTTATTTATAATATTTTTGTATTCATCCCAATTATAATTTTCATATATCATAGGAATTTTATGTTCTATAAGTGCTTTTGTATATAGTAAATATTCTAATACAAATATATTTATATATAAACTATCTAAATTATGATTCATACAATAAATTTTAGGTAATACTGTTGAAAGATATCTGGAATGTGTACTAAATGGTCTTTGTCTTGTATATGGTTTTCTAAAACCTGATTTTTCTAATCTACTATCGTATAATACAACATTTACCTTTGGATAATTATTTAAACTACCAGAATTATAATATAAATCTAAATAACAAGCTAAAAATAATCCTATTGGACCTGAACCAATTATCATTACATTAATTTTTTCAGAATTTTTAATATTTTTATATAGTTCATTTTCATTTTTAACAGTAGATTCAATTAAATTTTTTGATATTTTTGTTATAAGTGTAAATATTTTATTAAAGTTTCTTTCTTTTTTTAATTCTTTATTTAAATTTAATATTAAATTTTTTTTTAATACTTTATTTTTTTTTTCTTTTATTGGTAATTCTTTTGGTATTTCTGATAATTTATATTCTATTTTTTCTTTTATAAATTTTTTTTGATAGTTAATAAAATTATCAGCAGCTTTATTTACACGTTCAAGATCCATAAAAAAAGGATGTTTTGGGGAATTAAATAAGTGTTGATATAAATAGTTTATTTTATTTTTTATGTATTCCATTATAAATATATATATTTTATTAAATAATTAAAATATATATAGTTATATTCACAGTCTTTTATACTATTTTTATGTATTCACTCCAGTTTGAAGAGCATCATATTGTGCTTTTAATTGAGCATATTGTCCTTCTAATTGAGCATGTTGTCCTTCTAATTGAGAAATTTGAGTTTGTAATCGATTATTTTGTGTTCGGAGTTCAATATTTTCTGTTCGGAGTTCAGTAATTCCTTTACTTGCACCATCAATTAGAACTGTATTTCCCTGAACTTGTCTGCCAACCTCGTCCATTAATTCCTCTTGTGTTCCTAGTTTGTTATTAGCATCGTCTAGTTTTTTATTAGCATCGTCGAGTTCTTTTTCTACTTCACTAAAAGCATCCTGGAAAGCTTTTATTTGATCTTCCAAGTCTTTTCCTGTTAATGTACGAACATCAACCTGTCTATTAGTATTTAAAAGTATACATTTTGATCTTGCAGTGTAGTCGGTTGGATGTTCTTGGTTACAATCTGCCATAACTTGTTGTAATTTATTAATCTCAGTATTATTATCTCTGCCTTCATATTCCATACATTGTGGATCAGTTGTACCATATCCAAAAGGATTATATATATCTACTTCATCACCAACAGCTTTACCACCACAGCCATTACGGTTATTTTCAACATCGGAATCTAAACATGTATATTTTGATTTAGCACCAACAGCTTTACCACGACAACTATAGTCTCCTTTTGCAATATCAGCTGCATCACATATTCTTGTACATTGAAAACCTTCATGATCAAAACCTTCTTGAACAAAAGGTGCACTTTTTAATTTATTTCCAAATAAACTCATATATATATATATTAGATTTTTTATATATTTTTTAAAATAATTATAATTTATATAGAATATCCTGCGGCTAGAGGATGACCATTACCCCCATAATTTCTTGCAATACTATCAACTGTTTTATCATCTTTTAAAATACGTAAAGAATATGATATTTTATTATCATAATTACGTTCAATTCGTAAAATATCAAAGTTTTTTTTATAATTTTGTTGTGCATAATCAATTATATATTTAAAATATTTAACATAATCACATTTAATACATAATGCTCTAAATACATTATTATTTTCATCAAATAAAAATTCTTCATCAATAATATCAAAATATTTTTTTGCTATTTTTTTATACTCTTTAATCATTCTATTACCTCTTTCAATTATTATATTAATAAATTCATCATCTAATAATAAAATAGTTTCCATTATTTTTAATCTTTCAGAAGATTCTAAATATTCTGAAAATTTAAAATACTCTTTATAAGCCAAACAAAAAGGTTCTGTATTTTTATCTGTAAAATTCCATACATCCATATCACCAATATATTTTAATGGTTTAGGATAAATTTCATATGTATTAGTTTTATTATAAATATATTCCCATGTTAATTGACAACCAGCTTTTTTAAAATTTGGATCATAATTCATTGTAATATTTTCTGTTAAATTTGATAAAATACTTTCAACCGCATTTTTATGATGATCAATAATAATTATTTTATTATTACTAATATAATTATTTATATCTTCAATAGATGGTGAAACATCTAAAAAATATATAACATCATTATTATTAATTTTTTTAAAATTTTTATAAACATTTTCTTTATTGTGATGATACCATGGTATATATTCACATTCTGTAACTATATTAGACCTCTTAAATATAGCTGCTGATAATTCTCCATCTGGACATCTTCCATGATAAAATATATAATTAATCATTATATATTAGTACTTTTATTTATATTATTTAAATTAATCAATTTTTTAAAAATACAAATTAAAAATATTAATATTAAAAATATTAAAATATAATTAATATTATTCAAATTATTCAAATTATTCAAATTATTCAAATTATTCAAATTATTCAAATTATTCAAATTATTCAAATTATTCAAATTATTCAAATTATTCAAATTAGATTTATTACTAAATTTTTCTAGTATTTTATTATCTTCTAAAAATAATTTTGCGGATTTAACTGCTTTATTTATATCATTTATACCAGTTATATTATGCGGCCCAACTGTATATAAATTATTTATATTACCTTTACTATTTATAACACCTAATTTACCTACAGAAAATCCACTATCTGTACTAGTCCATCTACCATTTATATTTTGAACACCATCATAAATTGTTGTTTTATAAGGAGTTATGTTTAACTCTTTTTTTATATTTTCTATAATTTCTTCTTTAGTCATATCATTGATATACTTATTTTTATCTTTTATAAATAAAGAGGTATCTATTATTTTACAAGACCAAACGGTTTTTATATCTGGATCATTACTAAAATTTGTAACATATTTTGATATTGGTAATATAAATATCTTGTAATTACTTGCACAACTATAAAACCAATCATTTGGTGTATCTATTTTTTCTTTAAAATTGAATTGAAAACTAAAAGATGTATATGAAGATTCTTTAATTAATTCTATCATTTTAGTATAATCCATCCAATTATTTTTTATAATATCATTTTGATTTTCTAAAAAAAATTTAAATGCATTAGGAGGAAAGGTTAATATATGCTTTTTTCCTTCTAATATTTTAATACTATCACCTTTTATATTAGCAGTAGTAATTGAATTATTATTACTGTTTAATTTAATTAAAGAATATCCTTTAAAAATATTAACATTTTGATCTATTAATTTATTTTCTATATGATTAATCCAATGATTATTATCTTTAAAATGATAAAGTTTATTATTTTTAATATAATAATCTAAATATTCAAATATATCATATGCAAGTATTTTATCTGGAGAATTTGCAAATATTTTACTAAATATTGATATTATATCTTTACCCTTACTACTAATACGATTATTATTTAACCACTTGGATAATGTTATATTTTTATCTGGTTTAAATTTTAGAGATTTAGTAAATTTTATTTTATCAAAAAAAGATAAATTATTTTTAAAAAAATTATTTATTTTATAAATATTTGTAATATTTATAATTTGATTTTCATAATCATATCCAGTTTCTTTTAAAAAATTAATAAATATTTTATTTGAATTATTTAACATTTGTGGTGATTGTTCTGTATAATATTTATTATCTTTCATTTTATTTTTCCAACATCCGCCTAATTTTTGTTTCTGTTCAACTAATGCAATTTTATAATTATATTTACTTAAAAAATATGCTAGTGCTAACCCAGTTGGACCCCCCCCATATATAATATAATCATAGATCATTACAATATATAATATTTAATAAATAAAAAAATTATTTAATATTTTTTTTGAATTATTAAATATTATAATATTATTAAATTCAAAATTATTACCATAAAATTTATCAATAAAATCAGTTGTTTTTTGTTCATAATCTTGAATTGTTTCACTTATATTATCTATAAATTCGACATCTGATGATAATATTGAAGATATATCAGAATCTGTTTCTATTTCAGTCTCTGTATCGCTCGATGTTTCTGAATTATAATTTAAACATTCTCCAGAAGGAGAAAATTGATAACTTAATTCATTATTATCACTATTTTCTACATCACCAGAAGAATAAAATGTATCAACTATTTCATGTAAATATTCTAAATCATTAATATCATTGTTATAACCATTATCAATTATTTGACCCAAGTGTGAATAAAATAGTTTTAACGAATTTAATATTTCATCAACTCTATCTAAAGATTCCATTATTATAATATATTTAAAGTATCTAATTTATAAATCAATTTTTTTATAAAATATTTGTATTTACTTATTTTTATAATAATAAATTACAAATAAAATAATTAAAGATATTAATATTAATTGGATATACATATAATACATATTTTTCATAGTAGAATTATCAATACTTTTTATAGTAATTCCTTTAACAGTCTTTATTATTTTATTTATATTAATATTATCTAAACTAAAATTAATTGCTTCTTCTACTGTATTAAATATTATTTCAACAATAATAGAACCCTCCTTTAATTTTACATTTTCATATGATATACCATAAATTTTTGCAATATTTTTTCTAATTTCTAATTGATCGATTAATGTTAAACTTTCTAATGTAAAATTATTTAATTTTACATAAAATATTGGACCTTCTGTTGATATTTCTACATCGTCGATTATTTTTACTGGATATTTAATTGGTATTGGTTTTGTTGTTGGAACGATTACATTATTTGCAGTTGTTGTTGATAATGCTTCTGTTGTTGTAATTACAGATGTTGATGGCGTATTTATAGTACCTACTCTTGATGTTAAAACAGTTCCTGTCGTAGTTGTTGATGGTCCTGTAGTTGTTGATGGTCCTGTAGTTGTTAATGGTGATGCAGTTGTTTTACCTGTTAATTGATTTAATTGAGACATAATATCTTGACCACCTAATATATTTATATTAATTGTAGAAGAATCAAAGTAATCACTTGAATTTGCATTTATAGTTGTATCATCATTAGATGAGTTTGCAGTTATACTAGTTGAATCTGCATTTACAGTTGTATCGTCATTAGATGAATTTGCATTTACATTAGTTGAATCTGCATTTAAATTTGTTGAATCTGCATTTAAATTTGTTGAATCTGCATTTATAGTTGTATCATCATTAGATGAATTTGCATTTATAGTTGTATCATCATTAGATGAATTTGCATTTACAGTTGTATCGTCATTAGATGAATTTGCACTTACATCTGTTGAATCTGCATTTACATTAGTTGAATCTGCATTTACAGTTGTATCATCATTAGATGAATTTGCATTTACATTAGTTGAATCTGCATTTAAATTTGTTGAATCTGCATTTACATTAGTTGAATCTGCATTTACAGTTGTATCATCATTAGATGAGTTTGCATTTACATTAGTTGAATCTGCATTTACAGTTGTATCGTCATTAGATGAATCTGCATTTACATTAGTTGAATCTGCATTTACAGTTGTATCGTCATTATCACTAGATGAATTTGCATTTACATTTGTTGAACCAACACCAGTATTTTTCTTTGAATCAAATATAGATGAAGATGTAACAAGTGAACTAGTAGTTTGTACAGGAGTAATAGGAGGACGAGAAACAACATATGGTGCATCTGTTGTTGGTGCTCTAGTTGTTGGTGCTCTAGTAGTTGGCGCTCTAGTTGTTGGTGCTCTAGTTGTTGGTGCTTTAGTAGTTGGTGCTAAAGTAGTTGGTGCTCTAGTAGTTGGTGCTCGAGTTGTTGGTGCTTTAGTTGTTGGTGCTCGAGTTGTTGGTGCTAAAGTAGTTGGTGCTCGAGTTGTTGGTGCTCGAGTTGTTGGTGCTCGAGTTGTTGGTGCTTTAGTAGTTGGTGCTCTAGTAGTTGGTGCTCGT